>Ga0209477_1000169_pt1 | contig 37173 bp, 41 predicted proteins | sample KloWWTupernatant_FD_187180 | JGI IMG/M metagenome (GOLD analysis project Ga0209477, IMG submission 187180) | Active sludge microbial communities from Klosterneuburg, Austria, studying microevolution and ecology of nitrifiers - Klosterneuburg... | ecosystem: Engineered > WWTP > Aerobic digester >...
CTTTGCCCCCCTCAAATCGCTTCTGGCCTATTACGCCCAGCCGCCGCAAAGAGTTGCGCGTCCCATGCCCGGGAGCGTCGGACCAGGCATTCCGGGGTAGCATCGCGGCCACACGCCATGGACATTCTTGCCGCCGCGATCGACGCCGAAAACCGGATCCGCCCACACCTGCCGCCCAGCCCATTGGTGCGGTCGGAGGCGCTGTCGCGCGAGGTCGGCGCCGAGGTCTATCTCAAGCTCGAAAGCCTGCAACCGACTGGCTCGTTCAAGGTGCGCGGGGCGCTGAACACCGTCCTGTCGCTTGATGACGCGGCGCGCAGTCGTGGCGTCATCACCGCCTCGTCGGGCAATCACGGCGCGGCGGTGGCCTATGCGCTCAGCCTGACCGGCGCGCCGGGGACGGTGTATGTGCCCGAGCACGCCTCGGCCGGCAAGGTGGCCGCGATGCGACGCCTGGGCGCGACCGTCGTCGCGAGCGGCGATGACAGCCTGTTGTCCGAGCATGCGGCGCGGGCAGCCGCCCAGACCGCGGGCCGGGTCTACATCTCGCCTTACAACGACTCGCGGGTGGTGGCCGGCCAGGCCACGGCCGGGCTCGAGATCGGCCGGGCGCTGGCCCGGATCGACGCGGCCTTCATCGCGGTCGGCGGGGGCGGGCTGGTGGCTGGCGCGGGCGGCGCGCTCAAGGCCTTGCATCCCGGCATCCGCGTGATCGGTTGCCAGCCGGCCAACTCCCAGGTCATGGCTGCCTCGGTGGCGGCCGGGCGCATGCTCGATTTGCCCAGCGCGCCGACGCTGTCGGACGGCACGGCCGGAGGCGTTGAGTCGGACAGTTTGACATTCCCGTTGGTTCAGCAAATCGTTGATGGGTTTGAGCTTGTCCCGGAGGCCGAGATCGCCGAGGCGATGCGCTGGTGTCTCGCTCGCGAGCACGTGCTGGCCGAGGGCGCGGCCGGGGTGGCCGTCGCAGCGCTTCTCCGCCAGCGCGAACTATGGCGGGGCAAGACCGTCGTCGTCGTCATCTGTGGGGGAAATGTCGACGCGGAAACCTTGGCTATCGTGCTCCGCGTCGGATGAGCGCGCGCCTCATGCCGTTTTTCACCACAAAGGCACAAAGGACACAAAGATCTCCGTTTCTATCTTGGTGTTTTGTGTGCCTTTGTGGTGAAAAAGATCGCTAAATGGCCGTCGGCGGGCGATATTCGCCGAAGGCGCGCCGGAGGATCGTGCCAATTTCGCCCACGGTCAGACCGCCCTCAACGCAGGCGATCAGGGCCGGCATGAGGTTGCGCGGGCCGCGGGCCTCGGTCTCGAGATGGGCGCTGAGCTCGACGGCCCGTCCCGCGTCGCGCTGGGCGCGCCAGGCAGCCAGGCGCGCGCGCTGGCGGGCCTCCATGGCAGGGTCCATCTTGAAGCGGGCGAAGGTTGTGGCCGTCTCACTCCCTTCTGTAAAGTCGTTGACCCCGACGATGACGCGCTGGCCGGTCTCGACCTCGTGCTGGAAGGCATAGGCGGCGTCGGCGATCTGGGCTTGCATCCAGCCGCTCTCGATGGCCCGGACCGCGCCGCCCATCCGGTCGATGCTGGCGATCAGGGTCGCGGCCTGCTGCTCAAGCTGATCGGTCAGGTATTCGACCGCGTAGGAGCCCCCAAGTGGGTCGGCGGTTTCCGTTACGCCGCTCTCGTGGGCGATGATCTGCTGAGTGCGCAGGGCAACCCGGACGGCCTCCTCGGTCGGGAGCTGCAGGGCTTCGTCCATGCCGTTGGTGTGCAGGCTTTGCGCGCCGCCCATCACGGCGGCGAGGGCCTGCAGCGTGACGCGGGCGACGTTGTTCATGGGCTGCTGGGCGGTCAGGGTGCTGCCCCCGGTCTGGGTGTGAAAGCGGAGCATGCAACTGCGCGGGTCTTTTGCCCCAAAACGCTCGCGCATGATCTTCGCCCACAGCCGGCGGGCGGCCCGGTACTTGGCGACCTCCTCCAGAAAATGATTGTGGGCGTTGAAGAAGAAGGCGAGCTGGCCTGCGAAGTCGTCGACGCTCAGACCGGCGGCGATGGCGGCCTCGACATAGGCGATGGCGTTGGCGAGGGTGAAGGCAATTTCCTGGGCGGCGGTGCTGCCGGCCTCACGGATGTGATACCCGCTGATCGAGATCGTATTCCACTGGGGCGCCTCGTCCTTGCACCAGGCGAAGATATCGGTAACCAGCCGCATTGATGGCACGGGCGGGAAGACAAACAGCCCGCGCGCGGCGTATTCCTTGAGGATGTCGTTCTGGACAGTGCCCCGGAGGGCCTTGGTCGGCACGCCTTGTTCGCGCCCGACGGCCACATACAGGGCGAGCAGGATCGCGGCCGGGGCGTTGATGGTCATCGAGGTGCTGACCTTGTCCAACGGAATCTTGTGGAACAATTCGCGCATGTCCTCGAGCGAGCTTACGCTCACCCCGACCTTGCCGACCTCGCCCGCGGCGAGCGGGTCATCGGCATCGAGGGCGAGCTGGGTCGGCAAATCAAAGGCCACCGACAATCCGGTCTGGCCCTGCGAGAGCAGGAAGCGATAGCGGGCGTTGCTCTCCTGGGCCGAAGCAAAGCCGGCGTACTGGCGCATCGTCCACAGCCGCGAGCGATACATCGTGGGGTGGACGCCCCGGGTGAAAGGGTATTCGCCGGGGAACTCAGCGTCGCCGTGGACGACCTCAAATGGGATGCCCGAGGAGGTCTCGAAACGGGCGCGCCGTTCGGGCGCGCGTTTGAGCGAGGGGAGCAGCGTTTCGCGTTCCCAATCGGCGCGGGTGCGTGGCATGGCGTTTTACTGGGGTGGCTGCCCGCCGAACAACTGGCTGGTCAGGTTGTCGCCCTGCTGCGGGATGTAGATCGCGCCGTATTGGGCCTCGTATTTGTCGATGTTCTCCTGGAGCGCGCGGACGAGGAGTTTGGCGTGCATGGGCGCGCACACGATCCGGGCGCCGATCCGGGCCGCCGGCATGTTGGGCATGATCCGGGCGAAGTCGAGGATAAATTCAGCCGGGGAATGCTGGATGACGACAAAATTGGAATAGGTCGCGTCCAGCCCGGGCGGGAGTTCGAGCTGCAGGGGCGGCGGCTGCTGTTGCGGCTGGGGTTGCTGGCGGGGTGTCTGTGGCATGCGCGAAGCATACCCGAATTGGAGGTTGGCGCGGGGCCATCGACCTCTTGAACATGGATGAACAGGATGGACAGGATAGGGACTGGGCAACCGCAGGTCGCCCCTACCCATCCCAACAAACGGCAAGAGCCGCCGACGTTGCTGTCGGCGGCTCTTGCCGTCGGATGAACCGCATGCGGCGGGCTAGAACGGAATCTCTTCGCCGCCGCCGGCCGGCGCGCTGTGCCCGGCATCGCCGGAATCGGGGGCCGGGCCGCCCTCGTCCTTGGGGCTGAGGAAGCGCACGGTGTTGGCGACGATCTCGAAGCTCGTCCCGGTGGTGCCATCCTGACGGGTGAAAGTGGTCGGTCCGCCGGACTTGGGGTCCACCCGCAGGCGGCCTTCAACCAGAACCATCTTGCCCTTGCTCACGAACTTGTTGACGTTTTCGGCTTGCGCGCCGAACACCGAGACGCGGAACCAGGTGGTTTCCTTGACCTGGGCGCCGCTCTTGTCTTTGTAGGACCGATCGGTCGCCAGGCTGAATGAGGTGACCGGGTCGCCGTTTGGCATATAGCGCATTTCGGGATCGCGCCCGAGCCGGCCGATGACGGTGAGGCTTTGATACATGTGTGTGTCTCCTGTTGGTTAACGGTTGTATGGGTTGAATTCAACTACGAGGATGCTACTCCCGCCTCGCCCGGCGCGTCAAGGAGCGGGCCTGACAGTTGTCTGACGGTCGTCAGTTCTTGTTCACGATGCGCTGCTTGAAGTCGGTGACAAAGCGTTCCAGCTTTTGCATGAGCTCGGCCCATTCGGGGCCTTCCAGAATGCCGGTGAGGGCCTGGCGATCATTGGCCTCGGCCGAGGTGATGATCTGAGGGCCCTGGCCATACACGGTGTACCAGGCCTCAACCGGGCGAATGCCCAGACGGAGCACACCGGGGACAAACTCCTGGGTGACGAATTCGAAGTAGGCGGTCTCTTCATCCGCCTTGATATTCCAGCTCAGAACCAGCTTCACCATCGCGCCTCCCCGGGTGTCGCAAAGCGACGGCCCATTACTTGCACCCGGCCTGCAGTTTCTGCACTTCGCCGCGGAAACGCGCATCCGGCACATTGAATGCCAGGACGGCGGCCAGGGTCTTGCTGCCGTTGGCCGTGTCGCCGGTGCCGCACTGGGCCTGGGCGAGCGCCCACAACGCAAACGGATCCTGTTGCGCGCCGCGCAGGTCGACGCCCTTCTTCGCGTTGACGAGGGCGTTCTTGAAGTCGGCCCGAAAGAGGTAGACCGTGGCCAGGCCGGTATAAGCAGCCGAGAAATTTGGATCGGACTTGATCGCGGCTTCAAACTCCTTCGCCGCCTTGTCGGTCGTCTCGCCGGCTGTGCCCGGTGAGCGCTGCAGGAAGATCGTGCCCAGCACGTAGTGTGAGGTCGCGTCGGTCGGGTTGATCACGAGCGCCTGTTCGATCCGCTTCTGGGCATCGTCGAGCTGGCCGTTCTGGTAGTAGACGGTGGCCAGGTTGGTCAGGGCCTCATCCTTGCGCGGGTCGAGTTCGATTGCGCGTTGATAGGACGTCACGGCGTTTTGAAACAGGCTCGCCCGTGTGCCGGCATCGGGGGTGATGCCGCCCAGTTGGTTGAAGGCATTGCCGGCCAGGTAGTGCACGTCGGCGTTGCGGTTGTCGAGCTTGATCCCTTCCTGGGCCTCGGACAGGGCCTGTTGAAAATTGCCGGCGCGATAGGCCGAGCGGGCGGCCTCGATCCGAGCCTGGACCTGCGGGCTGGCCGTGCTGGCCACGGCCGCCGTGGCGGCCGGGCGGGCGGGCCCGGTTGGGGTGATCGGCGGGGCGCCATCATCGCAGGCGCTCAGCACCAGCGCGCCGCACAACGCAGTGACTAGAATACCTGCGGATTTCCTCATCGCTTTACCTCGAGCAACACGACCTGGGTGTCCTCCGGCAGGCCGCTGCGGGTGATCTTGAGCGATTCGACCGGCTTGGCCTCGCTCAGCCCCATTTCTTTGAGGAACTTCTGGGCGCCGTCGAGGCCGGCGCCGCTTTCGCCGGACTTGAAGTTGATCGGGACGACGATGCTGGGCTCGATCAGGCTGATGACCTCGGAAGCCTGGGCGGCGTTGAGGCCGCTGCCTCCGCCGATGGGGATAAGCAGGACGTGGACGGTCTCGAGCGCGTCGATCTGAGCCTGGGTGGGCACGAAGTTCAGCCCGCCCATGTGGGCGACGCTCAGGCCGTCGAAGTTGAAGACATAGACCGTGCTTTTCTGAGCCGCCTCGCCCTGACCCTTCTTGTCGGGGCGCATGCCCACGCCGGTGATGAAGACGCCGCCCATTTCGTATTCGCCGGGGCCGCGCACAGTCCGCGTATCGCCGCGCTGGGCGCCGACGACGGCGGCGAAGTTGTTGTGCTCGGGCGTATCACGGCTGATGGTGATGACGTCGGCCTTGAGTTTGGGCGCGTCGTCGCCGGAATAGGGATCCGCGACGACGGCGAGGGTTCCGCGCTCGGTCATGCGCACGCAGAACTGCCCGTGCCAGGTGATTTCCATGACGCGAATTGTAGCCCAATCGGGCCGGATTTAGAACACTTGTTCGCTCTCCGTTTTAGCGAGGCGGATGGCGGGCCAGACATACCCAGAATCGATATGCCCGGCGAAGCCGGGCATATCGATTCTGGGTATGTCACGACAGCTTCATCACCACCATCCCAAACACGTTGGCCGTGGTGTCGGCCCGGTCGGACATGTTCGAGACGTGCCGGTAGACCTCGCGCCGGTTGAGCACGGACGGCAGATTCGCCTCGGTGGCCTTCGAAAACAGATCCGCCACGGCAACCCGGTAGAGGTGATCGACCTCGCCCTCGAGCTTCTTGGCCCGCCGGGCATGGTCGCCGGCCACTCGCGGGTTGGCGCTCAGGCGTTGGGCGGCCATGTGCAGCTCCTGGGCTTCCTGGCGCACCAGCGCCACCATTTTGCGCAGGTAGTCGTCGCCCTGGACCTTGAGCAGCACGAGTTCCTCGAGGGTCGACAGGGCGTAGTCAAGCATGTCGTCCATATAAAGCGACAGGTTGAACAGGTCCTCGCGATCGACCGGCGTGACAAAGGTGTTGTGCAGTTCGTCGATCAGGATCCGGCGCGTCTCGTCGGCGTCCATCTCGACCGCGCTCAGCCTGTCGATCCCGGCCTGGTCGGGGTGATCGATCAGCGACTCCAGCAGCTCAATGCCCTTGACCGTCTTGGCGGCCTGCTCGATCAGCAGCGCGATAAAGCGATCCTCTTCCTTCTTCTTGCGTCCAAACACACTCTTACTCTCCTTGGGGCCTGATCAGACCAGATTTCGCACAACCAGATACAGCAACGCACTCAATGCCGCGGTAGCGGGGATCGTCAGCAGCCAGGCCAGCACGATGTCGCTCAGCACCCCCCAGCGCACCTGCGAGGCGCGCTCGGCCGCGCCCACCCCGAGCACCGACATGCTCACCACGTGGGTGGTGCTGACCGGGCCCCCGAGCAGGGACGCGCCCAGGATGACGGCCGCCGACGCGATCTGGGTGCTGAAGCTGTGGATGGGCCGGATGCGGTAGAACTTGCGGCCCAGGGTGTTGATGATGCGCCAGCCGCCAAACACGGTGCCCAGCCCGATCGCGGCCGCGCTGATGACGATCACCCACCACGGCACCTCAAAGGTGGGCTGGAAGCCCAGCACGACCAGGCCCAGGGTGATGATGCCCATCGTTTTCTGCGCGTCATTCGTGCCATGGCTGAGGGCGAGGATGAAACCGGTGGGGAGCTGGGCGCGCTTGAACAGCACGTTGACTTTGGGTGTGGCATCGCGTGACATCTGGCGGGTCAGCCACATGACGAGATAGCCGGCCGCGAAGCCGATGAGGGGCGAAGTGAAGAGGGCGATCGCGACCTTGGCCAGGCCGGCCAGTTCGAGTGCGCCTACACCCGAGCCCAGAATCACCGCGCCAAGCAGGCCGCCGATCAGGGCATGCGACGAGCTGGCCGGGATGCCGAAATACCAGGTGATGAGGTTCCAGGCGCTGGCGCTGAGCAGCGCGGCCAGCACGACCGCGATCGTGATCGCCGAGGGCAGGGCAACCTCCGAGCCAATCGTCTTGGCCACGGCCACGCCAAAGACAAAGGGACCGACGAAGTTGGCGATGGCGGCCAGCAGGAGCGCGTCGCGGGGCGACATCGCCTGCGACGAGATGATCGTGGCCACGACATTTGCGCTGTCGTGAAAGCCGTTCAGGAAGTCAAAGGCGAGGGCGATTGCGATCAGAAGGGCGATCAGGGCAAGAGACGACATGGTCTGTTGGCCGGTCCGCAAAGGAACCAGTTGCCAAGCTTAACATGAGCATAACTTGTTTTTTCGGAAGCGCTGTCCCCCGCCCCGGCATACGCCGGGGCGGGGGACAGCGCTTCCGAAAAACAGCCCAACCTCAACTGTCAGGAAACTGTCAGGTTCATTTTGCAGCCCTTTCCATAGACTGCTTGCAGGCCACTGATCGTGGCCCAGGCTGTCTATGTTCTGGGAATCCCTATTCTTCGCCTCAGAGCCTGTCTGGCTTATCCCCGTTATGGGGACGCTCGCCGCGCTTGCGGGCTTTGGCCTGCTCGCGGCGTTTGGCCTGGGCTATGACCCAGCCTGGCCGGGCCCGCCTGCGGGCGCGCGCGCGGTGGCCCGCCGGCGCACGGCTCTGAGTGCGGGCACCGTATGTGTGGTGGTTGCCTCGCTCGGCGCGCTGAACCAGGCTGTTCCAATCGAGGCGCGTCTCATTGCCCTGGCCCAGGCCGCGACCATGGCTGCCGCCGCCGTCTGCGACTGGCGTAAATGGCAGCTCCCACTGCCCTTCACCCTGGGCGGGATTGCGTTGGGCGCGGCGGGTCTTGCCCTTGCGGGCTCGCCGCTGCTGTGGGGGCTGGCCGCTGTCACCGTCCTCGCCGCGCTGGCCATCAATGCCCTGGCGACCGCTGGTACCTTGCAGGGTGGCGACGTTCTCGCCACGATCTGGATCGGGCTTGCGTTGCCGGGGATCGGGCTGTTGGCCTTTGCCATGGGCCAGGCTGGCCTGGCAATTGCCCGCCTGCTCGGCCGTTGGCCGCGCGCGACCCGCGCCCCTGTGGGTGGGGCGTGGCTGATGGCGGCTGTGGCGTTGCTCTCTCTGCCCGGGCTGCCGGCGCTCGTCGAACCCACTGCCGCGCCGACTGCGCCGCCACGGATAGCGTCTCGGCTTGCGCCGGCGTCCGATGCGGCATGGCGCGAGGCCGCCCGGGCTGCGGCAGATGCCACCGCCTGGGTGGTATTCGCCGAGAGCGGCCCTGAGCGCGTCGCCCGGGCGGCCCACGCGGCCGCCCGCATACGCGCCCTCGCGGGTGAACCCCATGCGCCCACAGACGTCGTCGGCGCGCTCAGCAATCTTGCCGCCGCCCTCGAAGCCTATGACCTCGGCGCTATCCGGGCCGCAAGCGCGCGTCTTGCCGATCTTCGCGCCAACGCCGCGTTTCACAAGGAGCCCTGAACGATATGCGCAGAATGACCCTGATCCTCGGATTGGCTCTGGCCGTCCTCGTCGCCGTCGGCGTCGGGCTGTATATCAATCTCAGCCGTCCGCGCGCGGTGATGGTCCCGATCGCCGTCGCCGATATACCCGCCGGGACCGTTGTGCAGCGCGCGTTGTTCCGGGGCGTCGAGATGGCCAACATCGACTCCGAGACTCTCGATGCCTGGGTGCTGGCCAGCGACTTCAACCAGGCTGTTGGCCGGAGGCTCAACAGCGATGTGCGGGCGGGCTTTCCGGTCGCGCGCGCGCAGATCGACCCGAACGCCGTCGGCGCGATCGAAACCCGGCTATCACTGGCGGTGGCCGGCGACGCTGGCTACTACTTGCCGATCCCGGTCACCCCCGATCAGGTCGGCAACTTCATCCAGCCCGGCGACCACATCGACCTGATCGTCCACATCGGCAGCCTGCGCGCCACGACCTTGAGCGCCAGCCCGACCCCCGCCGGCGCGACCCGGCGGGTGAGCGACACACTTGATATGCCGATGACCAAGCTGGTCGTGCAGAACCTGGAGATCATCCGGGTGGAGCGCGATCCGGCGCCCCGCGCTGCCCAGACCCAGGCGAATTCCCGCGAGGCGGCCCGGCCCGGCGACGTGCGCCGGCTGTATGCCCTGGTCACCCGCGACCAGCTCGAGGTGCTGAGCTTCGCCCTGCGCAACGGCGAGCACACCTTCGCCGTGCGCGGCGTCGGCAATACCGCCCCGCCTGCGCCAACCGATGCGGTGACCTGGAACGATTTCGAGCGCTGGTTCTTCGCCCAACGCGGGGTGAGCCAGGACACGCTGGTGACGACTCGCTGAAATTGGACAGCGCCGCTCGAACCAGAAAATGGAATCGGCGGAAATCTGCGTAATCTGTGGACAGATCACAAACATGGTCAATGAATCTCGACATCCCGCCGCCAATCAAACCGACCCGCACATCGCCGGGCGAACGCTGCGCCCGGTTGCGACGACGACGCCACGCTCCGCCGTGCCCGAGGTAATAGGAAACCCGGCGGAAGATCCAAACGGAAAACTGCGCCTGGTCGTGGGCTATGACAACTCGAGCGACCTCGAACAACTCCGGCGCGACCTGATCGGGACCGCCCTCGACCTGGTCGGCTACGAGCAGGTTGCCCAACGCGTCTTTGACACCGCCATCCGCCTCGACGCCGATGTCGTCCTGCTCTCGCCGAACTGTTTTGGGTATCGCAAGGAGCTGGTCATCGATTTGCGCATGCAGCGCGGGCGGCCCATCCCCGTCATTGGCTGGGTCGAGACTCGCACCGATGAGGGCCGGCTGATGGTCGCGGCCGGCGCGGTCAACTACATCTCGCTGCCCACCGACGCCCACCAGGTCGCCCGGCTGGTTCAGTTCGCCCAGGTCGCCGTTGACCGCCTGCGCCGCGAGCGCGACGATGGGCTTGTCTCGCTGTCCGCCGGCTCGATGATCCCGCGCGGCGCGGCCTGGCAGAGCAAGGTCATCAGCGTCTTTGTGCCCAAGGGCGGCGGGAGTCATCGAAGCACCACCGCCGTCAACCTGGCCACGGTTCTTTCACACGTGACCATGGGCAATCAGAAGACGCTCCTGCTCGACTTCGACATGGTCAAGGGCGATTGCCACACCATGCTCGGCTACATCCACGAGAGCGAGCAACGAATCGCCCTGCAGCGCAACATGGCCGTCCTCGAGCGCGGGCTCAAGGATCTGTTCGAGGAGGCCCTGCGCCGCTACGACCCGCGCGGGGAGGGCTGGCTCAACCTGCCCACGATCAAGCAGTATTTCGTCGACTCGCCGGCCCTGCGCGAGACCCAGCTCGACCTGCTGCCCGGGCTGATGCGCCCGACCGACAGCGGCGAGCCCGTCTTCCAGGCTGATCGCCAGGCGGTGTTTGGGGTGGCCCGGGCCATCATCGAAATCGTGCGACGGGCGTATGCCTTCACCGTCATCGACATTGGGCAGGATTTCCTGGCCCCTCTGCACGAGGCTGCCATCCGCCAGTCCGATGACGTGCTGGTGGTCTGCCCGCCCACGTTGACGGCCGCGCTCGACACGCGCTACGCGCTGCAGGCGCTGTCGGCCCACTTTGGCGATTTGAGCAAGTTCCGCCTGCTCATCTCCGGGTTCAAGGCCGAATATGGGATGAGCGAGCGCGAGTTGACCGATCTGGTTGGGATTCCGTTGGCTGGTGTCATACCATTTGACGACACGGTCGCCACCCAGGCCATCAACACCTGCTCGCCGTATGCGCTGACCGACGCCGGACCGCTGGGCAGCGCCATCCGCCATCTCGGCGCGCTGTATCTGCCCCAGCTTGGGCCAGCCTTCAAGGCCCGCACCCGCCAGGCCACGTCGCGCTCGCTGCTGAAGAGCCTGTTCGTGAGGGGGGCGTAGCCCATGGAACCCGCCAACATCCGCAAGACCCTGCACGGCGTGCCCGGTTGGACGTCGGACGGGACGCCGAAGCCGCTGCCGTCCGGCACACCGGCCTTCTCCGAGGCGATGAGCCAGGCCCGGGCCCGTCTGCCCGGCGCGGCTGAGTCGCCCTACCAGGCGGTCCTCGACGACCTCAAACGCCAACTCGCCGGGAGCGGCCGGCTCACCGTCGCCGCCTACGATCAGCCCAGCGACGACGACTTCAACCTCGTCCGCGATCTGGCCCGCGGCGCGATCCGCGCCCACGATGGCAAGGCCTCAAGCGCCGGGCGGCCGCTCCTGGCCTCGGGCGAGGGCGGCGATGCCGTCGCGGAGCTCGACCGCTTGTCGCGCCGAATGGCCGATGACATCCTGGGCTGGGGGCCGATCGCGCCGCTCATGCAGGATGACAGGGTCGAGGAGATCTTCATCAACGGCCATGACCAGATCTGGGCCCAACGGGTCGGCGAGCCACCTCGGCGGGCCAATGCCCATTTCCTCAGCCCGAACCATCTGCGGGTGTTTATCAACCGCAAGCTCGATCACGGCGAGGGCGGGCGCGGGGTGACGGTCAAGACGCCCTGGCGCGATCATCGCCTGGCCGACGGCAGCCGGGTGCACGTGGTCATGTCGCCCCTGGTGGCCAACCTCGGCGAGGGCGCGATCGCGGTCACCATCCGGCGCTTCCGCAGTGTCGCCCGGACCATCGACGATCTGCTCCGCCTGGGCACGATCCCGGCCGACCTGGCCGGGCTGCTGCGGGCGGCCATGCGCGCCCAACTGAATATCTGCATCAGCGGCGGGACCGGCACCGGCAAGACCACGTTTCTGACCGCCCTGGCCAGCGAGATCGACCCGCAGGACCGGGTGGTGACGGTCGAAGATACCCCCGAGTTGCGCCTCGACCACCTGCCGAACTGGATCGCGCTTGTCACCCGCGAGGCGGGTGAGGACACCCGCGAAGTGACGATGGCCGACAACGTGCGGCATTGCCTGCGCATGCGCCCGCGCCGGATCCTGCTGGGCGAGGCCCGCGGGCCGGAGGTCATGGCCATCCTGCAGGCGATGAACACTGGCCACGACGGCACGCTCTTCACGGTGCATGCCGACGACGCGTATCGCAGCCTGCAGCGGATCGAGGATCTGTATCTCATGGGCGGGCTGGGCAATGTGCCGCTGCTGGCGATCCGGCGGACCATTGCCCACGCGGTCAACCTGATCATCAACATCGGCGTGTTCCATGACGGGGCCGGCCGCCAGGTCCGGCGGGTGCGCGAGGTGGCCTACGTCACCGGCGCGGTCGAGGGCGAGATGATCGCTTTTGAGCCGCTGTTCGCCTGGCAGGCCGAACCCGGGCGCGAGCCCTCGGCCGGGCGGCTGGCCTATACCGGCGCGCATCCGAGCGGGTTGATCGCCCGGCTCGAGTCGCGCGTGCCGGGGTTCACCTGGCGGGCGGCGATGCGAGCCGCCCGGTAGGGCGTGATCTATCCGCCGATTGCGCCGATTACCGCCGATTTGGACATATGTCGCACGAACAAGGAAGGTTCTGCGGAAATCTGCGAAATCTGCGGATAGATCGCGCAATTCGCAAACACATCGAGTCGTTGGTTTTATAGAGATGGATCCTATGGCGTTCCTCCTTGCGCTCCTGGCCGGCGCCGCGCTGTTCGCGATCTGGTGCGGGGTGGTCCTGCCGCGCGGGCCGGTGGCGCCGCGGCCCATCCCGGCTCGCCAGCGCGCCGAGCGCCGCCTCATCGGTTTGCAGGCCCGCCTCGACGCCGCCCAGATGGAGATCCGTGCGTTTGACTTTGTCCGTCAGAGTCTGCTGTTGGGCGTTGGGCTTGGGGTTGGGCTGGGGTTGCTCCTAGGCGCTATCGTGTTGGCCCCGGTCGGGATTCTGGCCGGCTTTCTGTTCACCTGGAGCACCCTCGAGCGTGAGCGCGATCAACGCCAGGTGCGCTACAACAAGCATCTCGCTGGCGCCTGTGACGTCATCCGCAATAGCTACAGCGTCAAGCCCTCGCTGCAGAAGGCGCTCGAGGCGGCCGCAATCTACACCCAGTCCCCGGTCAAAGAGGATTTTGGGCAGCTCCTGATCGGCTACATGCAGGGCGAGTTCGAGAGCACCCTGGACGCGGTCGCCGAGCGCCGGCGTTCGATCGTCTTCGACGGGGTCGCCAACGCGCTTCTCAGGGCTGAGCGGGCCGGGGCGGGGGTCACGGATATGCTCAACCGTCTGGCGCTCACCACCCGTGAGAACGTGGCCGCCTTCGAGGACGCCGTTATCGCCCAGACCACCGCCCGCAGCAATGTGCAATGGGGAACCTATGGCCCGTGGGGGGTGTTCGCTGTCTTTCGCACGCTCAGCCTGGCCTTCAGCCTCACCGGCGCGGGCGGCGTGTTTGGCGGGCTGACCACGTTCTTTTCCACGCCGGCGGGCAACCTCATCGCCCTGCTGGCAGCGCTGATCACGGTCGGGGCCTATGTGTATTGCTATCAACTCGCCCAGCGCGGGCTGGTCGTCCGGCGGGTGGGCGGCGCGGACGCTCTGCCCGAACCGTCGGGCGCGGCCCAGGCCGGGACCGAGCGTGGTTCGGCGGTCACGAGTCCGGGCGCGCCCATGCGCGGGCAGCGCCCGCTCGGGCCTGCCTTTGAGACCGGAGGTGAAGCATGATGGTCTGGCTCTTGGCGCTGGCCGGCGGGCTGGCGGTCTTCCTCATTGTGGCTGGCACTGCCGGCAACGCCGGCAGTGCTTCCGGAAGCGCGCATCCGATGTATCGGCCGCGCACCGCGAGCAGCCTGGGCAAGGCAGGTCCGAGTGCAGTTTCCGCCGTTGTGCGCGCTGGCGCGGGGCGGGCCCTGAGCGCCGACGCCGTCAACGCGCGTTATCTGCGCCAGCTCAAGCAGGCCGACTGGTACTGGGCCCCGGCCGAGCCCGCCCCGCTGAAGCGGCGCGCGCCGTTCTGGAATCTCGAGACGCTGTGGGCGGAGAAGTATTTTGGCGTGTTGCTCGGCGGCGCCGGGGCAGCAGGTTTGATCTTGCTGGCCGGGATGATCGGGTTGCTCACCCTCGAATTCACCGGCGCGAGCCCGGTTGGGCTGGCCGTCCCGGCGCTGGGGGTCGGGGCGGCGCTGGTCGGCGGGCTGGGAGCCGCCTTGGGCTTCACCAGCCCCGATGCGCAGTTGGCTGCTGCGGCGCTCAGCCGCCAGCGCGAGCTCTCCCTCGAGCTGGGCTTTCGGATCGGCGAGATTCGCAGCGATGTGCTCGCCGGCGTCACCCTGCCTACCGCGATCGGCAACCTGTCACGCCGGGCGGGCGGGCCCTTCATCGAAGAGCTGCGCCGGATGACGACGGCGCTCAAGGTCGACGCCGACGAGGTGGCCGCGGTAAATACCCTGCTGGACCGCAACCAGGGCAACGAGTTCGTGATGGAGTTCGGCAACACGGTCCGAATGGCGCTCCTGCACGGGGCGCGGGTCGAGTCGGCCCTCAACGCGCTGGCCGACGCCGCCCAGATCCGGTTGCGCCAAACAATCCAGGCTCAGGGCCGGCGGAATGCCCAGGAGATGGCCCGCCCGGTGGCGCTGACGACGACCCTGGTGATCTCGATGCTTGTCATTGCCCCGGCAATTGCGGGGATTGTGGAGGGGATTGGATAACTGTCAGCCAATTGTCAGGTTCATTTTCGACGTCTGGCCGGATGATCGACTCGCGCCTAGCGCGCGCAAGATACACGCTCACAGGAGAACGCACATGAAAACCGCAACGCAGACCCTGAACCAGATCGCCGCAATGACGGCGATGTTCGCTCGCCAGCCGCGGCTGGCCCTGACCGCGCTGGAGCGCGGCGATGCCGAGGGCAGCTCGTCGGTGATCCGGACCGCGGCCGCGGTCGGGCTGGCCCTGCTGGTCGTCACCGTCATCGTGGCGGCCCTGGTCGCCATCGTCAACGCCACCGGCGCGAAGATTTCCAGCGCGACGTTTCCCTAGCGCGCTCCACAGGGTATTTTTCAGAGGGCATATCCCTGCCCCGGCGTACGCCGGGGCGGGGATGTGCCCTCCGAAATAGATATTGTTGGTGTTGTCAAGCTCGTCTGGAGACCCATCATGAAGTTGCGCAAAGCGCGTGATCCCGGCCTACCGGTCCTGCCCGGCGAACATAGAGATGCGGAGGGTCGCCAGGCGCTTGTCCGGAGTGCGCTATCGGTCGGTCTGACGGTAATGCTGGCCACCCTGGTCGTCACGGTGGTGCTGGGCATCGCGTTCGCAAGCGGCGGCAAAGTCGGCCGGATGACCTTTGACCTCGGCGGTGGCATTGCGCCGTGTCTGGCGGGGCGGTGCTGAGCGATGGTCGCACGAATAAGACAGCACTTGGAGGGTGGCAGCGCCGAGGGCGAGTTCGCCTTCACGATCTATACGCCGTATCTGTTTGCCCTGCTTCTGGTTGGGCTGGCCTTTGCCCTGGTCGGTTTTTGGCGGATTGGGGCGACGATGTCGGCCGAGCGCGCCGCGGCTGCGAACGGAGTGTCGGCCCAGGGGTCAAACGCGTCCGTTGCGTGGGACACCCAGCAGCAGGCCTTTGACACGTGGGCGAATGCGCGCGGCGGCGAAGTCGGGCTGAGCGCCGGGCCGGGCCAGCGCTCGGACACGCTGACGTTCTCGGCTCGGGCCACGCTGCGCACAGGTTTTCTTGGCAATTGGGAGTTCGCGTTGCCCGGTCAGAGCGAGCGCCGGCGCGAGCGTTTTTACAGTGGCCCGGCCCTGTGCGAGAGCGAGGCGAACTGCCATGAGTAGCCGGGCGTGGCGGCGCCGATTCGAGCGTGGCGAGGCCGAGACGGCCGAATTCACCCTGGCCATCGTCCCGGTCCTGATCCTGGTCATGCTGATCGCCGTCACCACCCTGATCCGGCCGGCCCAACTGCCCGTCTTCTTTGCCGCGCGCGAATGCGCCCGGGCGGCGAGCGCCAGCCTGAACCAAAGCATCGCCCTGCAGCAGGGCATTGAGGCGGCAGCGAATTCGCTGCACGGCAACAGCCTGAGCACCGCTCAGGCCAGCGTCAGCGTCTGGGCAGATGGCGCCTGGCAGCGCGGCGATCCGGTGACTTGCCGGGTGAGCTATCAGATCGACGTTTCGCGTGTGCCGATGGTTGGCGCCTTCTTTGGGGTTGTCGCCGCTGAGGCCGAGGCGAGCGCCCGGATCGAGCCGGGCAAATCGCGCTGGGGGAACGGTGGGCCGTAGAGCGTTGGGCGGCGCACCGGCCCCTGGTGGTGGCTCGTGTCCGTCTTCGTTGGAGCGTATGCGCAACACTCGTTCTCTCCTCCGCCGCCTCGAAGGCGGCGCCTCGATCACCGCCCAGGCGACCCTGTATATCTCGGTATTGTTCGCCTGTTTCGCCCTGGTCTATGACATGGGCAATGTGGCGATGGTGGGACAAATGGCTCAATCCGCAGCGCTGATCGCGGCCGAGGAAGCGGCCAAGGAGGTTTCCACCAGCGCGTTCAAGGGCGGGCAGCAGATTCACCTGGGAGAGGATGCGCTCGCGCGCGCGGCCGAGGTCGTGGCGGGCATGCTCCCGGTCGCCGCCCAGGGTCTGGATATCGGGCTGCGCGAGCCGGGCGGGCGGAGCGTGATCGAAGTGTCGTTCCGGGTGCGGGCCAGCACCCCCATCCTGCGGGCCTGTTTTGGCCTGCAGGGGATCGATGTGCCGGTGCGCGCCGCGGCCGAGCCGGTTTGGGGCGCCGAGGGTGAATGGCGCTGAGTGAATCGATGGGCAGAAGGCCTTTGTCCACTCAGCCGGCACGTTCTACGTGCCGGTGTGGCCCGCCGGCGCCTCGAAGGCGCCGGCTGAAAGGACGAAGGCCTTATGCCTGATGCCGCCCAAGTGAAGCTCATGGACGCGCGAATCGTGACAGAAACGGCCTTCACATACCGCTTGGCGCATCCCTCTGACCGTTGTGCGCTGGCCTGGATAGAGGCCCGCAGCTTTGGCTGGGGACGACTTTTGGACGGGCAGTGGCCGGCCCTCGACGGCCGGCGTATGTGCGGTTGGCTGGCCTGCGACCCAGCCGGGCGGGCGCGCGGCTATGCGCTGGTGGATCGGCGCCAGGGACGGCCGTATGTGGCGGGGATCGGGGTGCTGCCCGAGTGGCGCCGGCGGGGCATCGGCGAGCAGCTCATGCGCCTCATCCTCGGCGCGCACCGCGACGTGTGGCTGCACGCGCGCGAGGGCAATCTATCCGCCCGCCGGCTGTATGCCCGCCTGGGCCTGCGTGAGGCTGGGCACATCCCCCATTTCTATTCGGACGGCGAGGCCGCGCTGGTGATCGAGGCATGGCCCTGCGCGAGCCGCTGAGGTTGATGGCGCCCTGAAGCCAGCCAGTTTTCAGGTCACGGTACCGTGAACGTGCCCGCATCTGCGCGGGCCTTGTTTTCCGGGGTGAGCGTGTTGTATTTCTGGTTGTAGCGGCGGTTGAGCGTCTTCTGTTCAATGGCGGTCAACCCGTTTTTATCGGCGTTGTTGAGCTCCCACTTGTAGGCCTCGGTCTCGTTCATCGCCCGGCCCTGGGCCGTATCGTTCCAGCGCCCGTCGCGGGCTTGCTGGGCGTGCTGCGCTTCGTGGCCGATGCTGGAGGCCAGCCAGGCCGGCGAGAGGAAGGCCTCGTCGCCGATCCGGACCGTGCCATCCTTGGCGGTCTCGCCTTCTCCGGGCGTGCTCGGGTCGTAGACAACCTTGCCCTTTACGCCGCTCACGTCGATGCCGTACTGCTTAATGGCCTCATCGACCGCTCCCTGGCGATCATCAGCCCTTATGAACTTCTGAACCGCGTCCTGGCGGGTCTTGTCGGCGGCCGAGCGTTCAGAGGACTCGTTCATCAAATCGCTGGCTTTGTCGCCCGCCGCGGCCCCGGCTGCCGCGCCCACCGCCGCGCCCACCAGGCCGCCGGCGGCGAAGCCCAGCACACCGCCCACGATGCCGCCCACAATTGACCCGGTGCTTGCGCCTGAGTCGCCGCTCTTCTGGCGCGTATCGTTATCGGCCGTCGCTCGAAGCACGGCTGCCGCATCGCGCTCGGCCCCGTTCATGAGCTGATTGATCCGGGTCGTGACCCGGGCGGCTTCTCCGAGCGCTCCGCTCAGGCGTTTCAGGCTGGGGAACACAGCCGAATCCATCTCCTGATAGAACGCGCTCGCGCCCGGTCCGACCCAGTCGCCGCCCCGAAGCGTGTCGACATTCGACTGGACGCTGCGGATCATCCCCTCAATCTGATCGGATTCGGTTGAGAAGGATTGGGCGATTCTCTTCAGGCCCTCGTAGTCGGCGCGGATCTTTGGTGCGGTCATGTTCTTTATTCTCCGGGCGCGGTGTCCCCGGCTCCGCCGGGGACACCGCGCCCGAAAAGGGAGTCTTATTCGTTTTGCGCAATCTCGAACGCGACCGTGTTCGACAACAACTCGCCTTTCCAGGCCGGGCCGATGCTGGGGTCGGTCTGGTTCTGATAAAGGGCCTGAATGGTGTAGCGCCCCGGCGTGGACACGTCATAGGTGCGAGCGAGGGCGTACTCGCGCGCAAGGCTCTGGCCCGGCCCGAGTTCAGCAAAGTGCCGATCCGCCGGGTCACCGATGTTCACCCGCGAGGTGAAAGGCAGTTCGTCGCCCGCGTTATTGTGGATCATCAGTTTGATCTCGCACTCATAGGCGGCGGCGTCACTGTAGTTGAGCGCAAAGCGTTTGTTGACAATCTGAGCCGTGTCGCCCACGTTTGCAAGCCGAATGGTCGCGCGCGGCTGGGCTGGCGCAGGGTAGGTCGTCTGGTCGAGGGTCAGGGTAAGTTCAATCATGTCGTTGATCTGCGTCAGGGAATCGTGTAAATGCCTGCATCGACGAAGGCCTTGTTAAACAGGGTCAGCCGGCCGTACTTCGTCTCTCGCCGGCGGGCAAGCGTCTCGCGCTCGGCGGTGGACACGCCGAACTCATCCACGCGCTGGAGTTCCCAGTCGTAGGCCTCAACCTCATTCATCGCCACCCCCTGACGGGTGTCGTTCCACCGCCCGTCGCGAGCCTGTTCCGCGTGGACGATCTCATGACCGACACTCGACGCGAGCCAGGCCGGCGAGCTGAACGCGTCATCGCCAATCTTGACAGTTCGATCCTTGTCGGTCAAGCCCTCACCCGAGACTTCGGAGTCGTAGGTAACCGGGCCATTGGCCGCGCTCGTGTCAAGGCGATACTGCCGAATCGCCTCGTCGATCGCGCCCTGGCGGTCGCCGGCATCGATGAATGACTGGATGGCAGCGTGGCGGGCCCGTTCTTCGGCGGCGCGCTCCGCCTGCACCTGCATCCACACATCGAGTTTGCCGCTCGCCATTTCGCCCGCTTTCTCTCCGGCGATGGCGCCGACGACGGCGCCCGCGGCAACCTGCAGAATGGCGCTGATGAGCGTGTCCCCGGTGACGGCTGTCTCGCCTTCCTTGCGCCGGTCCTCACCCGTGCCAACGGCGCGCAAGACGGCTGCCGCATCACGTTCGGCCCCATTCATCAGCCCGTTGATCCGGGCCGCAGCCTGGGCGGCATCGCCCAGCGCGGCGCTCAAGCGATTCAGGCCAGGGAAGACGGAGGAGTCCATCTCCTGATAAAACGCGGTCGCCCCCGGGCCCACCCAGTCGCCGCCTCGGAGCGTGTCGACAATTGTCTTAACGGTCTTCGTCGCAGCGGCAATCTGACTGGCCTCAGCCGAGAAGGACCGGGCGATATTCTGCAAGCCTTCGTAGTCGGCTCGGATCTTTGTTGCGCTCATGACGGGGTCCCCCCGAACCCAAAACGAAAGCCAGCCCGGAAAGCGCGAGGCGGCCTGCGCGCGAGGGTGGTCTACATCACTTTGATGGTCTCGTAGACCGTAACCTGACCGCCCGCGCCCAGGTGGGGACACTCGCCAGCCATCTCAAGGGCTGCGGCGTAGGTGTCGGCCTTTAGGATGGAATAGCCCGTGCACATCTCGCCGACCGGGCCATCGTTGACCTTGCCGTCGCTGCCAATGTGTTTGGCCATCGGCGTGGTTGGATTGCCGCCGTCGACCACCGCGGGGCCAAGACGGGAAAACCAGCCAATCCAGGCCTGCATGACGGCCGCGCCTTCGGCTTCGTTCGCGGGTGGATTGCCGCCGGTGTAGACGAGAAGATAGTTGGACATGGGGTTTCTCCTAAATGCACGCTCTCGAAACGGTATGAATGACGTGAGTCGATTGTATTCAGTTTGATGGTTTTCGGATTTCGCCGAGATCGAACTCGAACATCACCACATCCATCGGCGCTTCGACCCCATCCATCGCCGCATACAGCCGCATGGCCGGCCCGTTATCGCGCTCGGTCAGCACCCACGCCACGCGGCAGCCCAGTGCACGTCCGGCTTCGAGGATTACCCCCATGATGCGCTTGGCCAAGCCTTGCCCGCGATGCGTCTCGGCCACGCTCACTTCATTGATCCAAAGCTCTGGGTTTGGCTTGTCCGGGTGCAGATAGTGCACGGCCGAGACGAATCCCACCACGACACCGTCATCGATGGCGACCGCCAGGTGGTGGCGCGGGTCGGCCAGGAAGGCGCGGGCGACCGCCGGGACGATGGGGTCGTCGAAGGCGTCCAGGGCGACACGATCGAGCACAGCCTCGTCGCCGGCCCGCAGGACACGGATTTCGGCGGTCACCGCGTGCTCGACACCGACGTCCGCCACACCGCGTGAATGCGCTGCATCTGTTCGATGTGCTCGTGGACATGCCGGTCGTAGATGTCGAGCCATTCGTCCATCGTCATTGGCCCGCTGTCGGAATGAACAACAGTATGCGTCCACGTTTCAGCGGGCAACTCCCGGATCAACTTCCAGGTGGTCAGGCGCAGCCAGCGGAAAAGATCCACCGCGTCGTCGGCGCTTTGCTCGCCATAGCGCAGCGCGCGCGCCCACAGCGCCTCGTCATAGCCCAGCACGGCGCTGCCGGGCTCGGCGATCAGACGCCGCGCGCGAATAAAGCTGTTGGCCTCGCTGTCGGCGATGTGAATGATGATCTCCTGGATCGTCCAATCGCCGGGGGCCGGGCGATACCCCCACATCTCACGCGGGAACTCCTTCAGCGCGTCCAGCAGCCGCGCATGCGCATCTCCATATGATTCGATTCTGCGTTCGCGTTCTTTGGGCATGATGGGTGATCCTCCTGGGTGATTAAGCCGATAGTGTACGCCGGAAGCGGGCCGAAAAGGCAACAGAAGAACGGAAGAACGAAGGAATATCGGCTCCTTCCCTTCTTCCGTTCTTCTGTAGAAAGCCAAGCGACCGCACCTGCCAAGCCGTATGATGCCCGGATGGATCGGGTGTCGACGACCGAGCGTTCGCGGGTGATGGCGGCGGTTCCCAGCCAACAGACCTCGCTTGAACGCGTCTTTGCCGCCGCGCTGCGGTCGGCTGGGCTGCGCGGGTTCGGGCTGAACGCCCGTGATATTGAGGGCCGCCCGGACATCGTCTTCCGCCGGGCCAGAGTTGCCGTTTTTGTCGATGCCTGCTTCTGGCACGCCTGTCGTTGGCATTGCCGCCGACCGGCCTCAAACCGCGAGTACTGGGATTGGAAGATGGACCGCAACCGCAGGCGCGACCGGGCCGTCAACGCCGCCTTGCGCGCGGAGGGCTGGAAAGTAGTCCGGGTGTGGGAGCACCAACTTGCCGACCCGCCCAAGCTCGCGCGCGCCGTCGCCCGCGTGCGCGAGGCGACTGAATTTGGCACCCTTAGGGTGTTGAGCCACGCCTGAACACAAGCGTGTCCCGCCGCACCTCATGCGGATCGCCTGCCAGGCCGCGCGGGTCGTCGGCGACTCGCCGGTTGGGATCGCGCGATAGCCGCACACCGTTGGCCGTCAACGTCCGGACCGCCACCCCGCCGCGATACAAGACCGTGGTACGGGTGCGCTGGTCATCGCCAATCAAGCGGACGCAGTCGGGCTCGCTGTAGCGTTTCATCGCGTCGTCGACCACCCGGGCGATGAAAAAGAGCACGCCCGGACCGCCGCTCACGCCGATGTGTTCGGGCGCATCCGGACCGAGCCGGTCGAAGATCAGCACGCCGTCGACGAGCCGGCCCGTGAAAGCGCGGGCATGATTGGGCCGGCCCCGGAACGTCACGTTGGTCTGGCGGTAGATCAGCCCGTCAAAGTCGACATACACAAGGTTGTCAAACGGCGCAGGCCCAGGCGTCCCGCTCAAGGAATCCTCGCTCAACGGATTCCCGGCCAGGTCGTAGATCTCGACGTGGTCATGCCACACCCCGCGCATGCGGGTCAGCGTGTCGGCGACGGTGCCGGACTTCATATTCCTCCGGTGTTTTCTCGGAAGCGATCCCCCGGCGGAGCCGGGGGATCGCTTCCGAAGATAACCTGGTTGAGCGGCCTATTGCCGCTTCACCCCAAACTGGGCCTGCTCGCCGATCTCGATCGCCATTTTGGCCGCCTCGATCTTGCCGCGCTCGGCGGGGAAGGCCTGGACCAGGCCCATGCTCAGATCGCGCAGGCTGCGCGCGATCACGCCGCGGTTGCCGGTGTTACTCGTGCCGCAGGCCTTGAGCGCCGCAGTGGCAACCGCGAACGATCGCTCGCAGGCCTCGGCCTTGCACATCCGCCACTGTTGCACAACCCGGGCCTTGGGCAGCACGGGAGGCTCACTTGTCTCGAGCTCGAGCTGGCGCCGTGCCCACAGGAAGGCGGTCTCGAGGTCGACCGTCATCTGTCCGATGAGCTGTTGGTGAAAGGCGCTCTCGGCCACGATCGAGCGGCCGGTGTCCTCGAAGGTCAGCCCGGTCAGATGATGCATCGCGTAGTCGTAGACGCGCTGGGCGACACCCAGGTAGATGGCGACGACGGCGAGCTGGTTGCCGACAAAGCTGCCCCGGCTCATCTTCATCATCTTGACAAACGCGCCCGGGATCGCCAGCGCGTCCTCGGCAGCGACAAAGACATCCTCGAGGATCAGCCCATGGGTGGCGGTTGCCCGCATCCCGAGCGCGTCCCACTTGGCCCGCTCGCGCACGCCCGGCGCGTCGCGCCCAACAAAGAACAGGCACAGCCCGTCGATGGTGGTGGTGCCGGCCAGTTTTGCGGTGACGAGATACTCGTCGGCCACCCCGGTCGAGCAGCCAAACGATTTGACCCCGTTGAGCAGCCAGCCGCCGTCAATGGGTTTGGCTTCGGTGCTGATCGTGATCGCGCTGCCGCTCGACTTCCCGCTCTCGCTGGCGAAGTTGGCCAGCCAGCGGCCCTCGCTCCCCATCTTGCGCAGCAGTTTATCGGCAAAGGCGCGCACAATCGGCGCTTCGCCCGCGTCGAACAGCCCCGCCTCCAGCGCTTCCAGCGGCAACAGCCCGCGCGAGGCGCTGCTGCAGTGGAAGAAATAGGCCAGGGCGGTGCTGGCGCAGGCCGTCCCCATCGCGTAGACGGCGGCGGTCAGGTCGCGCAGTCCGCCGCCCAGCCCGCCATAGGACTCGGGGACGATGATGCCGAGCAGGCCCGCCTCACGTAGAGTCTTGAGGTGTGGGCGGTGGAATTCGCCCGAGAAGTCGCAGGCCTCGGCGTGGGCGCGCAGCTCGGGCAGCACGCTCTCCACCCGCGCGGCGATTGCGCGCTCGCGCTCGGTCATGCGCTCGACGAGCCGCGCCCCGGTGAGTTGGGTTTGCATGAGGACTCCTGCCTATGTTTGATAGCTTGTTATCGGGAGCGATATCCCCCGGCGGAGCCGGGGGATATCGCTCCCGATAACAGGCTCGGGTGGTGTTTCTCAATCAAGAATGCGCCGGGGGCGGATTCGAGAGGTGGCGAAGCGCCAGGCGATTTTCGGGGTGGTGAGCCAGGCGATCCGTCCGCCATTCTGATTGCTGGCCAGGATCTGGTCGGCCAGCCAGGGGGCAACGGTCTCGACCTTGTCGGCGAGGATGTTGAGCATGCGTTTGGCCTTGTTCCAGGCTGCGGGGTTGCCGTCATAGTCGCGGCGGAGCAGCTCGGTGTCCAGCATGCCCGGGCTGATCGCCCGGACCTGGACCGGGGTGCCTTTAGTCTCGATCGCCAGGCTGCGCGTGAGATAGGTGACCGCCGACTTGGAGCTGCCGTAGGCGCTCATCCCGGTCGTCATCATCCCGTTGCTGCCGTAGCCCTCGACGTTGAAGATCTGCCCGCCGCCCTGGGCGAGCATCCCGCGCAGGGCGGTCTGGGCGCCGTTGAGCGTGCCGATCAGGTTGATGTCGATGACGGCCCGCGCTTCCTCGCCGGACTGCTCCCAGATCGGGTGGCGGGGCGCGGCGATGCCGGCGTTGTTGATCCACACATCGACCCGCCCAAAGCGGGCGACCGCCGCATCCCACAATCCCTGCACCTGGCTCGGCACGGTCACGTCGCAGGCGACGCCCAGCACCCGGGCCGGGTCGCTGGCCGCGCCGAGCTCGGCCGCGATGCGGGCAGTGTCGGCCTCGCGCCGGCCGCCCACCACCACGTTGCAGCCGCGGGCCAGCAAGGCCTCGGCCAGCCCGCGCCCCAGCCCGCGCGTGCTGCCGGTGATGACGATTGTTTTCATCGTTGCCGCGGAGTGAGGACCTGCTCGCCGGGCGTCCAGGTCAGCACGCCGAACAGATAGTTGCGCAGCCGATCCGAGCGCAGGTATTGCCACACCGCGCTCATCGTGTAGTTGTCGTCGATGATGAACTCGCGCCCGCGAATCTTGGCCGCTTCGCCGTAGAAGTGCTGGATGGTGTAGAGCGCCCGGCCATACGACAGGCCGTTGCCGTAGATGCCCGGGCCGTCGAAGGTATGCAGATTGCCGTTCCGGAAGCGGGTATAGGTGAAGCTGCGCTCGATGGCGCCTGTCATCTCGACCGTGACTTCGGCTCGCAGCAGCGCGATCGGGCGATAGCGCATGCTGACATGGGTGACGCCCACCTTCTTCTGATCTTCGCCATACACCTCGAGGTCGCCCGTCCACACCCCGGCGTGTTTCTCCGGCAGGGCATGCGGCTGGCGCCCGTTTACCTTCTCGGTCTCGCAGAAGGCCTCGATCGAGGCCCTCGTGGCTGGATTCGTGTGATAGTCGCTGACGTTGCGATAGATCCCGTTGAAGACCGAAAGCAACGTTGGGCCTTCATACAACTGCGACGAATACACCTGGGTCTTGCCGTCGGGGAGGATGTGGACGAGGGTGCGCAGATCGGCCTGCCAGGCCGGCGAATAGTAATTTGAGTCCACCAGCCCGCCATAGGGCTGCCCCTCGCCAAAGAAATCCGGCCCGAGATACACCCGGTCCTGGTCGCTGTCGATGACGCCGAAAGCGAACTTGGTCGCCTCCAGGCGCGGGTGCAGCGGGCCGCTCATGTCGTGCAGGCGGGTGTCCATGTAGTAGACCGTCTGGCCGTGCTCGAACACGCTCGAGCGATACACCTTGTTGTAGCCGACATGGTTGCCGCGCGCGTCAAAGATCGAGGGGATGCCGTGCCACTCGCCTTCGATGCGCTGTTGCCATTGGCTGGGAGCGTTGGACGATTGGGTCACCTAAATCTCCTGGCGTTTGAGGATGTCGCGCATTTCGGCGCAGGTTTGGGGGCCGAGCAGGCGGTCCATCTGATTCCAGACCGGGTCGACCTCGGGGTTGAACAGGGCGGCCCGGTTGCGCCGGTCGCGCTCGGCCAGGTTCTCGGACGTGGCGCCCGGGACCATTTCGGCTGGGATGCCCAGCTCGACCAGATCGCCCCAGAACGACAGATAGCGGTCGACATGCGGGCGCATCGCGGCAAAGGCGCTCTCGGTGGCCCGAAAGGCCAGCATCCAGGGTGACATGATTGCGTACTGGCGCGGCGACAGGTGGGCGGGGGTCAGGCCTTCGATCTTGCGGGCGGCGTCAAAGTCGGCCGTCAAGGGCTGGAAGGCGTGGTTGAGATACTCCAGGTTGGCTCCCAGATCGGCCCGCGGCACCAGGTCGAGGTGAAAGGCGAGATGCGGGCCGGCATTCACCGAATCCAGGGTGAAGTGGGGGACCAGGCTGCCGGGCGGGGTGAAGGCGAAATACATGTGCGAGTCCAGCCCGATGGGCGGAACGGTCACCCCGATATAGACCAGCTTGCTGATCTTCTCGCCGCTGAACATCCGTATTGCGCCGACCGGGGCCGGCGACATCGGGCTGATCAGCGATTTGTAGGGCGCGCCAATTTCGCGCAGGTTGAAGCGCGCCACGAGGGCGTCGAGGGTGGAGAGTGAAAGGTCACGTGCGAGTGTCATCGTAATTTTCTTTCATAAGCGATATGCCCCGGCGGAGCCGGGGCATATCGCTTATGAAAAAGATTCTTGGTTGGCGGCCTTCTTGACCGGGACTTCCTTCATCACCCAGGCATTGGCCAGCTCGGGCACTTCGCGCCGGGCGGGCGAGGGGATGACGACGGCCTGATGGCGTGAGTAATCGGACTGGATCAGATGCGTGTCGATGCTCCAGCCCTTGTCGATGTACTTCTGGCGCATCCGCCGATAGGCGATCTGGAGCGAATCGGACTTGACGTGCAGCTCTGCGCCCAGATCATACGGCAGCATCTCCGGGCGCTGGGCCTCGACGATGGGCTTGTCCTGCTGGAAGATCTTAAATACCCGCTTGCGCGCGTCGCCGTCGGCCCAGTCGCCCTTGAAGAACTGGCGCAAGTTGATCCACTTCGTAATTGTGCGGAAATCGTCGACCGGGATATGGGCGTTCCACAGCACCATCTTGCCGATCGGGAGGTTGACCTCGAGCAGGGTCAGACAGGGCAGGAAGAAGGCGGCCCGGGTGGTCACGCCCTTGCGCTGGGTCTCTTCCTTATAGAGCCGGTTCCACAGCCCGCGCACATTCCGCTTGGGCGGCTTCAGGGTGACAGTCGCCTCGGCGCCCAAATCACCATGGGTTTTGATCGTGTATTCCTCGACTTCGGGCTCATTCCGATTGCCAAACGAACCGCCATGGACGAAGGGGGCGTGGGCGATGTCGACGCTGTTCTCCAGCACGCGATCGTAGTGGGCGTTCCACTCGAACTGCCCGTAGGTCATCTTAAAGTCGGGGCTGCCAAAGTGATCGAGGTTGGGCAGGGGCGGGCGCTCGGCCTCGGGAATGTCGCCCAGAAACGCCCACACCCAGCCGTATTTGTCCTGGGTGGGATATGAATCGACCCGGGCCTTGCGCGGCACGGGCACGTTCTGCAGGTTGGCCGGGATGCGCACGCACTCGCCGTCAGGTTTGAACTTCCAACCGTGATAGGGGCACACGACGCAGCCATCCTCGAGCCAGCCGTCGGAGAGCGCGCCCCCGCGATGCACGCACAGGTCGCTCATCACCTGGGGCTTGCCATCCGGGGTGCGGAACAGGACCAGCTCCTGGCCGAGCGCGGTTACCCGCTTGGGTTTGGTGGTCACTTCGGGGGTGAAGTCGAGCGGCCACCAGAAATTCTTCAGCATCAGATCTCCTCGGAACGGTCCAGCCCCGGCCCGTGCCGCGCTGGGCTGTTAAATGTCATGACATTATAACAACTGGGCGGGCGCTGATGGCGGGGCACAAACCTCGCGAGTAGGCGCCATAGAACCGTGGCTTCCTGGAGCCTGTAGCGCCTACCCGCGAGGTTTTGTGTGTGAGGATGCGCGCCTACCCGCGAGGTCGATCCCGCCTCGCTACAATCCGCCTCCATGGATCAGCCCGTCACCCGATTTGTGGATGCCGGTGGGCTCGCGTTCTGCGTCTACGACTGGCCGGGCGCCAACTCGCTGCCTGCGGTCGTCTTCTGCCACGCCACCAGTTTTCATGCCCGGGTGTGGGACCAGACCATTCGCGCCCTGCGCACCCTGCAACCCGGCCGGCGCTGTCTCGCCCTCGACACGCGCGGGCATGGCCGCAGCGTCAAAGAGGGCCCGCCCAATCCCTGGCCCCAGGCTGGACGGGATCTGATCGACGTGATGGGGGCGCTCAATCTGAGCGGGGCGCTTGGGGTCGGGCACTCGTTTGGCGGGCACGCCTTGATCCGTGGCGCGGCCGCTGCGCCCGGCCTGTTCAACGCCGTGGTCCTGCTCGACCCGACCGTCTTCATCCGCCACGCCTACGGCGGCTGGCGGATGCCCGAGACGATGATCGCCGTGACCCGCAAGCGGCGCAACCAGTGGGCGTCGGCGGATGAAATGTTTGAGCGTTTTGCGTTGCGCTCGCCGTTCAGCCGTTGGCGGCCGGCCGTGTTGCGCGACTACTGCGATTACGGCCTCGAGCCGGATGGCGCCGGCGGTTTTCGGCTGGCCTGTGCGCCCGAGACTGAGGCCGGCATCTACACCACGGGCAGCCTGCCCGAGAACGGGGCCATCTACGCCGACGTGGCCGCCCTCGACATCCCCGCGCGGGTGATCCGCTGCGGCATCGCCCGGCATGGGGCCGAGGGCGCCGAGATGATGCTGAGCTCGCCGACCGCCCCCGATCTGGCGGCCCATTTCAAACACGCCGAGGATGTCGTGCTGGCCGACACCTCGCACTTCATCCCGATGGAGGCCCCCGAGCGCGTGGCCGCCCTCATCGCGAGCTGGCCGCCGGCCTGAGTGTTTTTTTGTCCGCAGATTACGCTGATTCGCGCCGATTGTATGGTTTATTGATTGGTTCATACCGAAAAGAATCGGCGAGAATCGGCGTAATCTGCGGATAGATGAATTGGCCTCCACCGATCGGGTAAAATCGCAATCTCACATGGCCCGCAGCTTCATCACGATCGCGATTACGACGATTCGCCCGCAGATTATTGCGGCGCGAATCTCTTCTCGCGAGTCTGAGATGGCGCTGTAGCCCGGTCGAATACCCGGTATCAGGCAGGAGCCTTTCGGATTCCGAAAGGCTCCTTTTTCGTTTTCCAGGAGTCACACATGAAAACCGCCCTATACGATTGCACCCTCCGCGACGGCACCCAGGGCGAAGGGGTCAACCTCTCGGTCGAGGACAAGCTCCGCATCGCGCAGCGCCTCGACGAGTTCGGCTTTCATTACATCGAGGGTGGCTGGCCGGGGAGCAATCCTAAAGACGCTGAGTTTTTTGAGCGCGCTCGCGGGATGACCTTTGTCAACGCCAAGCTGGCCGCCTTTGGCAGCACCCGCAAGGCCGGCGGGCGCTGCGAGGACGATGCCCAGATCCGGATGTTGCTCGAGGCCGGCACGCCAGTCGTGACGATGGTGGCCAAGACCAGCCCGCTGCACGTCACCCACGTACTCGAGACCACCTTGGAGGAGAACCTCCTGATGATCGCCGAGAGCGTCGCCTGGTGCAAGGCGGCCGGCCGGGAGGTCATCCACGACGCCGAGCACTTCTTTGACGGCTACAAGCTCGACCGAGAGTACGCCCTGGCCACCTTGCGCGCCGCGAGCGACGCTGGCGCCGACTGGCTGACGTTGTGCGACACCAACGGCGGGACCATGCCCTGGGAGATCGAGGCCATCGTCCGGGATGTGGCCACGACCCTGGCCGGGGCGCGCCTGGGGATTCACACCCACAACGACAGCGGGGTAGGCGTCGCCAACGCCCTGGCCGCGGTTCGGGCCGGCTGCGCGCAAGTCCAGGCTACCATCAACGGCATCGGCGAGCGGGTGGGAAACTGTGACATGGTCGCCACCCTGGCCAATCTGCGGCTCAAGATGGGCGACGAGTGCGTCAGCGACGAGCGCTTGCGCGGACTGACCGAGCTCAGCCGCTACGTCTTCGAGGTGGCCAACCTCGCTCACGACATCCGGCACCCCTACGTTGGACAGTCCGCCTTCGCCCACAAGGGCGGCATCCACGTCGCCGCCATCCTCAAGCTCGAAGAGAGCTACCAGCACATCGACCCGGCCCGGGTGGGCAACCAGAAGCGGGTGCTGGTGAGCGAGCTGAGCGGGCGGGGCAACGTCGCCTACAAGGCGAAAGCCTTCGGCCTGGATGCTGACAGCGCCGAGGTGCGCCAGGTGCTCGGGCAGATCAAGGACATGGAGAGTCGCGGCTTCTTCTTCGAGGGCGCCGACGCCACCCTCGAGCTCATGCTCCGCCGGGCCCAGCCCAACCACCTCAAGGTCTTCGAGCTGATCGACTTCATGGTCGTGGTCGAGAGCCGCGCCGGGCGCGGGATGCTGTCTGAGGCCAGCGTCAAGATGAAGGTCGACGACGAGATCTCGCACACGGTGGCCGAGGGCGACGGCCCGGTCCATGCCCTCGACCTGGCGATGCGCAAGGCGCTGCTCCCGCATTACCCCAAGCTGCGCAAAATGCGCCTGACTGACTACAAGGTCCGCATCATCGACAGCGACCACGCCACCGGCGCGACTACGCGGGTGACCATCGACAGCACCGACGGGCGGCGGAGTTGGACGACGGTTGGCTGCTCATCCAACATCGTCGACGCGTCGTGGCAGGCCCTGGCGGACTCGTTTGAGTATGCGCTCGTGGTCGCTTGAAGAATGCGGCATCTCGCTTCCGACAATCAGTCTTGGACCACGACCATCCGCGCCAGCCGATCGCTGCCGCTCATGGCAATGGCGTCATCGCCCTGGGCCGGGCGGCCGCGGCGGGCCAGGTTCTTGGCCTTGAGTGACTTGGCGTTGCCCTTCAGCGTGACGTAAACGATGCTGTCCTCGGGCGTGGCGATGACGGCGTCGGCGACGGTGGCGTCCTTGATCAGCTTGGCGCTGATCACGCCCTTGCCGGCCCGGCCCTGGGTTGGGTATTCCTTGAAGGCCACCCGCTTGGCCCGCCCGTCAGTCGTTCCGATCACCACGTCGAGATCGCCCGCGCTCTCATCGGCCAGGGCCAGGGCCATGACGATGTCGCCGTCGAGCAGCTTCATTCCGACCACGCCGCCGGCAGGCAGGCCCATCGGGCGGACCTCCTCCTGCTTGAAGCGGATCGCCATGCCCTGCTGGCTGAACAGCAGCACGTCCTCGTCGCCGCGGGTGAGGCGGGCGGCGATGACGCTGTCGCCCTCGGACACGCCGCACAGGGCGAAGGACGTGCCGGGCGCGCCGGGTAACGCGGCGGTCTCGCTGCGCTTAACCATCCCGCCCGAGGTCGCGGTGAGGACGAACCCGCTGGTCGCCGATTTGTCAATGCTGAACGCGCCGACCGGCTCGTCGTCGGCGCTGAAGGCCGAAATCGCGCTGAGCAGCGCGCCCTGGCCGCGGGTGACATCCTCCTGCGGAATGCCATTGACCTGCAGCACGACGCCGCGCCCGCTCGCGCCGGCGACATAGACCAGCTCCCGGGTGGAGGCCTTGACCACCGCGATCGGCGTGATCTCGGCCGCTGAGGTCACCCGCGGCGCGTCGGACACCCGCCCGATCCGGCCATTGGCCCCGACGATGACGTAGGCAGTCTCCTCGGGCACCAGTTCGTGCACGGTGAGGGCCAGCTCATTGCTCGATCCGCGCTTGCGGGCCGAGCCGTTGCCATTCTCCTTGTCGGCCTTGCCGTTCTCCTCGCTCTTCGTCTCGACCTGGGCGGCGATCTTGCCAACGATCGTTGTGCGTCGGGCATCGCCGTAGCGCTCCTTGAGCGAGAGCAGCTCGTCGCGGATGACGTCGAGCATCTTGACCGGGTGGGCGAGCAGATCCTCGAGGAACTTGATCAGCTTGCGCTTCTCGGCCAGCTCTTCCTCGAGCTTCTTGCGTTCGAGGGCGGCCAGGCGGCGGAGCGGCATCTCGAGGATGGCGTTGGCCTGCAGCTCGCTGAACTTGAGTTCGTCGATAAGGCCGCGCCGGGCGATCTCGGTGTCGCGCGAGGCGCGGATGAGCTTGACGATCCGGTCGATCATGTCGAGGGCGCGGACCAGGCCCTCCAGGATGTGGGCGCGTTCCAAAGCCTTGGCGAGGTCGAACTCGCTCCGGCGCCGGACGATCTCGCGGCGGTGCTCGATGTAAATGTGCAGCAGGCGGCGCAGGGGCAGCACGCGCGGCTCGAGCCGGCCAGTGGCGTCGGGGACCAGGGCCAGCATGATCACCCCGAAGGTGCTGCGCATGACCGTGTATTTGTAGAGCGCGGCCAGGACCTTGCGCGGGTCGTCGTTCTTGTTGATGTCGATGACGATGCGCATCCCGCGCCGGTCGCTCTCGTCGCGGATGTCGGTCATCCCGGTGATCTTCTCGTCGCGGGCGAGATCGGCGATGCGCTCGATCAGCGAGGATTTGTTGACCGCGTAGGGCAGCTCGGTGACGATGATGTGGGTGCGCCCGCGGGTGCCTTCCTCGATGTGGGCCTTGGCCTGGACGATGATCTTGCCTCGCCCGGTGGCGTAGGTGGCCTTGATCGCGTCGCCGCCCTCGACTGCCTCGTTGTAACGAAAGGCGATCGCGCCGGTTGGGAAGTCGGGGCCTTTGACGAATTTGATCAGCTCGTCGACGTCGACATCCGGCTCGGGCAGGGCCGGCATGGGCTCGCCCGGCTTGACCGTGGCCCGGGCGGCTTTGGTCGCCGCCATGCGTTCGAGCATGAAGATGGTGGCATCGACGATCTCGCCCAGGTTGTGGGGCGGGATGTTGGTCGCCATGCCAACCGCGATGCCGGTCGCGCCGTTGACGATGAGGTTGGGGAACCCGGCCGGCATGACGGTCGGCTCTTTCTGGGTGCCGTCATAGTTGTCCTGCCAGGTGACGGTGTTCTTGTCGAGGTCGGCCAGCAGATCGACGGCCGGCTTGCTGAGGCGGGCCTCGGTGTAGCGCATGGCCGCGGGCGGGTCGCCGTCGACCGAGCCGAAGTTGCCCTGGCCATCGACGATGAGATACCGCATCGAGAAGTCCTGGGCCATGCGGGCCATGGCGTCGTAGACGCTCATGTCGCCGTGGGGGTGGTATTTGCCCAGCACATCGCCGACGATGCGGGCGCTCTTGCGGTAGGGCGTCTCGGGCCGCAGCCCGGTGTCGTGCATCACATACAGGATCCGCCGCTGCACGGGCTTGAGGCCGTCGCGGGCGTCGGGCAAGGCCCGGGCGACGATGACTGACATCGAGTAGGACAGGTAGGCCTGTTTCATCTCGACATCGATGTCGATGCGCCGGATGCGGCCGTACTGGTTGGTCTCCAGATCGAGCGCGGCCTGGGTAGGCTCGGTGGGTTTTGTCTTTTCTTTGGCCATGCGAATTAGCACAATTGTTCGATTCGGGGCGGATTATAGATCACGGATGACACGGATGACGACGGATTTCACCGAACATGTAACCCCTGTAGAGGCGAAGCATCCGCCACCAACCTGTGGCACGCCCAAGCATATCGGCGGGCGCTTCGCCCAGCCGTTGGCCACCCCCAACACCGTCATCCGGCGCGTTCGCGCGGGATCCATACCGCGGCAGGGCAAAGCGTCATCGAACATGGATAAGCAGGATGGACAGGATGATCGATTCCGCAACAGTCACGCAGGTGCGCGCCGGGTAGGGGCGGGACCGTCAAAAAGCAAGTTCCCGTCAAATCTCGCGCAGGCATATCCGCCGCCAACGCCTATCGTGATGCTCAACCGCCAGGCGCTCAATATCACGCCCGCGGGCAAAGGAGACCCATCATGCAAGAGATCAACCATGCGATCTATCTCGCTCTGGCCAGCGCGCTCACACTCTGGGTGGCCCAGACACTCTATCGCAGTGGCGCCGTGTTCCTCATGGACGCTTTCCACGGCGATACACCCAGAGCGTCGGCGGTCAACCACCTGATGCGGGTCGGGTTTTGCCTGGGAAATCTTGGCTTCGTCGCCATCCTGTTGGGCGTCGGCCGCAAAGCGGACACGCTGACCGGCTCGGTCGAGCAGGTCAGCGCCAAGCTCGGGCTCGTCATGCTGGCCCTCGGCGTCGCTTTTCTGATCCATCTGCTCGCGCTGGCAACGATGCGGCAGAGCGCGGGGCGACCCCAACCGGCGCACATTGCGATGTCGCCTCCGCCCGTGCCGCATCCCGCGCATTGAGAGCCCGGCCTCGTAGCCTCAGCCGGATGAGGGCCCCAGCGCCAGCGCGACCCGCACCCGCGCGCCGGCGCCCGGGGCGCTGCTCACCTCGACCGTCGCCCCGATCGCATTGGCCCGCTCGCGGATGCTGAAGATTCCCAATCCGTCGGGGTTGCCCGGCTGCGACACATCAAACCCGCGCCCGTCATCGGCGACGGTGAGGGTCAAGGCCTCCGGCGTCCCGCTCAGCTCGACCTGCACCCGCCGGGCATCGGCGTGCCGCAACGCGTTGGCGATGGCCTCCTGAGCGACGCGAAAGAGGGCGAGCTCGACCTCGGGCGCCTGCCGCGTGATGTCACCGGCGCACTCGAACGAAACGCGCACCGGCGGCGAACGTTGGGCGCTCAATTCGTCGGTCTCCAGCGCCAGGCGCTCCAGCGCGCTCATCAGTCCGGCCTCCTCGAGATAGATCGGGCGCAACCCGCGGCTGATCCGCCGCACATCGTCGATCATGCGCTGGGCGTGGTCGCGCAACTCGCCCAGCCGGGCCTGGGCCGGCGCTTCCGCGGGGAGCATTGCCTTGAGCAGTTGCGCGCGCTGGGCCAGGGCGACCAGGTTCTGAATGGTGTCGTCGTGCAGCTCATGGGCCAGGCGGGCCCGCTCGCTCTCCTGCGCGCGCATGACCGCCTGGGCGTGCGCGCGCAGGCTGCGCTGATCAGTCTGGATCCGAGCCGCCATCTTCTCCAGGGTCGCGCCCAGATCCTTGATCTCCTGAATGCCATCCCGATGCGGTCCGCGGGCCAGGGCGTCGAGATCGCCCTCTTCCACGCGCTGGGCCGCGGCCTGAAGCTGTTGCAGGGGCCGCACGATGCGGCGCAGCCCGAGCGTGATCGCAAGCGCAGTCAGCAGGGCCATCGGCAGCAGCACCAGCGGCGCGGCCAGCGAGAAACGCATCATCGGGTCGAGGACGGCCTCCCAGGGCTCCTCGAGGATGACGCCCAGCGGCTCGCTCCCCGGGGGCAGGCGCAGCCGGGCGAAAGACACCACGTGCTCCTCGCCCGATACCGGATCGTTTTGATAGACCGTGCCCTCCTGGCCGTCCAACGCCGGAAACACACCTGAGTGCGCGGCCACATTCGCGCCAACCCGGGCAGGGTTGGTGTGGAGGATGACGGTCCCGGACCGGTCGAAGACATAGGCGTCCACCCGGTGCTGGCCACCCATCGGATTGACCAGAGCCTCGAGGGTGGCCGACGTCAGACACGTCCGCGCCCGCTCAGCCGAGGGGATGCCCGCCGGCGCCGCGCATGCCCGAAGCGCATCGCTCAGCACGATCGCGGTGGCCACGATCGCCCGGTTGTCGCGCTCGCCCACCATCGTGCGCATGGCCTGCTGGTGGGCGGCCAGCGCGCCAAACGACACGGCCGACAGCACCAGGGTCAGCGGCAGCAGGGTGACCAATAGGAGTTGGGCGGAGAATCCCCGCAGCAGTCGTTGCATCTCACTCCTGCGGGATCAGACCCAGCCGAATGCCGATCATCACGGCTTCGGTCCGGCTGCTGGCGCTCAGCTTTTCGAAGATGTTGGCGATGTGGCCCTGCACGGTCCGATCGCTGATGTCGAGCCGGGCGGCGATGGCCTTGTTGGACTGACCCTGGGCGATCAGGCGCAGCACTTCGAGCTCGCGGGGCGAGACCTCTGCCTGGGGCGGCCCGCCCGGGCTCAAGGTGCGGGCCAGGATCTGGGTCAGGCCCTCGTCCAATGCCAGCCGGCCGGCCCGAACCGTCATCACCGCCTTGATAAGATCGGCCGGAGCGGCGGTCTTGAGGACATACCCATTCGCGCCGGCCTGCAGCGCGCTCATCACATACGGGTCGTCGTCGTAGGCCGAGACCATCAGAATCGCGCAGGGCAATTTCTCGGCCCGGATCCGGCGGGCGGTCTCGATCCCGTTCAGCCGCGGCATCTGCACGTCAAGCAGAACGACATCCGGTGCCATGGCACGAGCCATCTCGAGCGCCTGCTCGCCGTCGATTGCCTCACCGACGATCTCCATCCGCGGATCGGTCTCGAGATATTCGCGGATGCCCTTGCGGACCATGCCGTGGTCATCGGCCAGGACGAGTCTGATTCGCGGTTGCATGTCTGTTCATTATCGGTAGTCCGAAGCGACACCTCCCCGCCCCGGCGTACGCCGGGGCGGGGAGGTGTCGCTTCGACATCGGTCTTAGTCCAGGCGCGCCCGCCGGAGCAGGACCGCGTTGACGGCCACCAGGATGGACGAACCCGACATGAGCAAGGCCCCGATCGCGGGCTGGAGATAGATTCCCCACACCGGATACAGCAGGCCGGCCGCGACCGGGATGGCCAGGCTGTTATAGCCCACCGCCCAGGCGAGATTCTGCTTCATTTTGCCGACTGTGGCCCGGCCAAGACGAATGGCGCGCGCGACGTCGACTGGATCCGAGCGCATCAGTACGACATCGGCCGTCTCGACAGCCACATCGGTGCCCGCGCCGATCGCGATCCCGACATCGGCCTGGGCCAGAGCGGGGGCGTCATTAATGCCATCGCCCACCATCGCCACCCTCTTGCCCTGGGCTTGCAGCTCGCGCACCTTGTCGGCCTTTTGCCCGGGCAGAACTTGCGCAATGACATGGGTGATGCCCAGATCGGCGGCGATGCGCGCGGCGGTCTCGGCGTTGTCGCCAGTCAGCATGACGACCTCGACCCCCAGGCCGGTCAGGTCGCGCACGGCCAGGGCGCTCGTCGGGCGGGGCGCGTCGGCCACCGCGAAGAGGGCCTCCGCCCGCCCATCGACGGCCATGTGGATGACGGTTCGCCCGCTACTTGCGAGCGTCGCTGCCCGCGGCCCGAGATCGTTCAAGGCGATTCCGTCCTCGGCGAACAGCGCGGCGTTCCCAATCAGCACGGTCTGGCCCGCGCCGATCTCACCCACGTGGACGCGCAGCCCCTTGCCCGCGACGGCCTCGAAGCCATGCGCTTCGGCGATAGCCAGCGACTTGTCTTGCGCCGCGCGAAGAATGGCCTGGGCCAATGGGTGCTCGCTGCTTTTCTCGGCCGATGCCGCCAGCGCGAGGAGCTGATCGGGCGTGAAGGCGCTTCA
>Ga0209477_1000172_pt1 | contig 36946 bp, 36 predicted proteins | sample KloWWTupernatant_FD_187180 | JGI IMG/M metagenome (GOLD analysis project Ga0209477, IMG submission 187180) | Active sludge microbial communities from Klosterneuburg, Austria, studying microevolution and ecology of nitrifiers - Klosterneuburg... | ecosystem: Engineered > WWTP > Aerobic digester >...
GAATGTCAGACGGTTTCTCCAATTCTGTCAATACCTTATGGGCGATATCTCCGATCTTTTCTGAATATTGCGGATACACGACGAGGCGACGCCGGTCCTCGAATTCGCCGTCGCGCGCCAGCGGGACCGCCTCGCCATTGATCGCCAAGCGCTTGTTTTCATAAGAAATTCTGTCGCCGGGTAGGCCGACCACCCGCTTGATGTAGTCGACGGACGGATCCTGCGGGAAACGGAAGACCATCACGTCGCCGCGCCGGGGCGAACCGAGGTCGAGCACCTTGGTGTGCACCACCGGCAGGCGGACGCCGTAGGTGTACTTGTTCACCAGGATCAGGTCGCCGACGTACAGCGTCGGCAACATCGACTCGGAAGGAATCTTGAACGGTTCGGCGACAAACGAGCGCAACAGGAACACGACGGCGATGACCGGAAACAGGCCTGCGGTGTACTCGAGCCACAGCGGCTGCTTCTCGCGCGCGGCGCGCAGCCGCTCGCGCTCGGTCGCCACGGCCGCCTCGCCCATCGACGCCCGCAGGCGATCCGCCGCCTCGCGGTCGAACTCGGCGAGCGCCGCGTCGGCGGCGCGCCGCCGGCGGCGGCTGAAGACGAACCGGTCTCCCAGCCACGCGGCAAAGGTGACCACCAGCAGCAGGAACAGGACTAGTGCGAAGTTCATCGTTCGGGGCTTTCCGGTCGCTCGGGGGAATCGCTTTCAGCGCTCGTCCACTTTCAGGACGGCGAGGAACGCCTCCTGCGGGATCTCGACGCTGCCCACCTGCTTCATCCGCTTCTTGCCGGCCTTCTGCTTCTCGAGCAGCTTCTTCTTGCGCGTGATGTCGCCACCGTAGCACTTGGCCAGCACGTTCTTGCGCATCGCCTTGACGTTCTCGCGCGCCACGATGTTGCTGCCGATCGCGGCCTGGATCGCCACGTCGTACATCTGCCGCGGGATCAATTCGCGCATCTTCGCCGCCACCTCGCGGCCGCGGCTCTGGGACACCGAGCGGTGCACGATCAGCGACAACGCGTCGACCTTCTCGTTGTTGACCAGGATGTCGAGCTTGACCACGTCCGACGCGCGGTACTCCTTGAACTCGTAGTCCATCGACGCGTAGCCGCGCGAGGTGGACTTCAGCTTGTCGAAGAAGTCGAGCACGATCTCGTTCATCGGCAGCTCGTAGCTCAGGTGGACCTGGCGGCCGTGGTACGACATGCCGACCTGCACGCCGCGCTTGCCGGTGCACAGCGTGATCACGTTGCCGACGTATTCCTGGGGCGTGAAGATGGTCACCGTCACGATCGGCTCGCGGATCTCCTCGACCTTCGACGGGTCGGGCATCTTCGACGGGTTCTCGACGCGCAACACCGTGCCGTCGCGCATCAGGATCTCGTACACGACGGTCGGCGCCGTCGTGATGAGGTCCATGTCGAATTCGCGTTCGAGCCGCTCCTGCACGATGTCCATGTGCAGCAGGCCGAGGAATCCGCAGCGGAAACCGAAGCCCAGCGCCTGCGACACCTCGGGTTCGAACTGCAGCGACGCGTCGTTCAGCTGCAGCTTCTCGAGTGCCTCGCGCATGGCCTCGAACTGGTTGGCCTCGACCGGGTACAGCCCCGCGAACACCGACGGCTTGATCTCCCGGAAACCGGGCAGCGGCGCGTCGGCAGGGCGGTTGACGAGCGTGATCGTGTCGCCGACCTTGGCAGCCTTCAGCTCCTTCATGCCGGTGATCACGAATCCGACCATGCCGGCGGACAGAGCTTCTCGCGGCGTCGACTTCGGCGTGAACACTCCGACCTGCTCGCAATTGTGCACCGCACCGGTCGCCATCATGCGGATCCGGTCGCGCGGCCGCAGCACCCCGTTGAACACGCGCACCAGCATCACGACGCCGACGTAGTTGTCGAACCACGAGTCGATGATCAGCGCCTGCAGCGGCGCATCGGGGTCGCCCCTGGGCGGCGGAATCCGCGCCACGATCGCCTCGAGGATCTCGTCGATGCCCATGCCGGTCTTGGCACTGGCGCGGATCGCATGGCTCGCGTCGATGCCGATCACGTCCTCGATTTCGGCGGCGGCTGCGTCCGGATCCGCCTGCGGCAGGTCCATCTTGTTGAGCACCGGCACGACCTCGACGGCCAGCTCGATCGCCGTGTAGCAGTTGGCGACGGTCTGCGCCTCGACGCCCTGCGACGCGTCGACCACCAGCAGCGCGCCCTCGCAGGCCGACAGCGAGCGGGAGACCTCGTACGAGAAATCGACGTGTCCCGGCGTGTCGATCAGGTTCAGGCTGTAGGCCTGCCCGTCGGCCGCCGTGTACTGCAGCGCGGCGGTCTGGGCCTTGATCGTGATGCCGCGTTCGCGCTCGAGCGCCATCGAGTCGAGCACCTGCTCGGCCATTTCGCGGTCGGACAGCCCGCCACACCGCTGGATGAGGCGATCGGCCAGCGTCGACTTGCCGTGATCGATGTGCGCGATGATCGAGAAATTGCGGATGTGCTGCATCGGGGAGCCGGGATGCCGGAATGGTCGCGCGGAAAACGAAAAGCGCGCCCCTGGCGCGCAAGATCGCGCCAGGGGCGCGAAGAAGCCGCCATTTTACCAGTCGGGCGGGCGGGCACGGCGCACGAACCGGACCGGGGGCTCGACAGCAGCCCCGGCCCGGGGGGCGATCGTGGCGTGAACAGGCCCTACGGGCGCACCGGAACGAACTGCGCGTTGTCGCCGCGCCTGACCAGCAGTACGGCGGCCTTGGATCGGTCGAGCTTGGCGACGATCTCGCCGAACTGGCGTGCGCTCGTCACTTCCTGGTTGTTCACGGTCATCACGATGTCGCCGGCGCGGATGCCCGCGCGTCCCGCGCCGCCTTCGGCGGCCTCGACCAGCACGCCGTTGCGCAGCCTCAACTCCTTCTTGCGCTCCTCCGGGATGTCGGAAACCGCCAGGCCGAGCGCATTCACTGGCGGCGGCGCGGCGCCGCCGCGCGGCTGCGGCGTCTGGCTGCCGTTCTGCGTCGCGACGCGGTCCGGTTCCATCTCGCCGACCGTGATGGTCAGGTTCTTCTGTTCTCCGCGCCGCCAGACCTGCATGGCCACTTTCGCTCCGGGCGCCGTCCCGCCGACCAGGCGCGGCAGGTCGCTCGATCGATCGATCGCCTTGCCGTCGAACTTCTGGATGATGTCGCCGACTTCTATGCCGGCCCGTTCGGCCGGGCCGCCGCCCTCGACACTGCGCACCAGCGCACCCGCCGCCTTGGGAAGGCCGAGCGGACCTGCCACGTCGCGCGTGACTTCGGCAATCCCCACGCCGATCCGCCCGCGGATCACCCGCCCGCTGGTGCGCAGCTGGTCGGCGACCCGCATCGCCTCGTCGATCGGGATGGCGAACGAGATGCCCATGAAGCCGCCGGTACGGCTGTAGATCTGGGAGTTGATGCCGACCACCTCGCCGGCCATGTTCAGCAGGGGCCCGCCCGAGTTGCCCGGGTTGACCGCCACGTCGGTCTGGATGAACGGAAGGTAGTCGCCGGTGTCGCGGCTCTTGGCCGACACGATGCCGGCGGTGACCGTGCTGTCGAGCCCGAAGGGCGAGCCGATCGCGACCACCCATTCGCCAACCCGCAGCTTGTGCGAATCGCCGATGGCCAGCTTCGGCAGGTCGGTGACGTCGATCTTCACCAGCGCCACGTCGGTTCGGCGGTCCGAACCGATCAGCTTGCCGCGAAACTCGCGCTTGTCGGCCAGCGTCACGTAGATCTCGTCGGCGCCGTCGACGACGTGGTGATTGGTCATCACGTAGCCGTCGTTCGCAATGACGAAACCCGAGCCGACGCCGCGGGGAACCTCGTCGCCGGGACCCCTGCCCCGCGGTGACGGTCCAGGAGACTGGCGCGGCGGAAAGAAGCGGCGGAAGAACTCGTAGAACGGGTCGTTCTCGTCCAGACCTTCGGGCATCGGGAACTGCGGCAGCTGGGCGCGGTCGCTGCGCGCGCGCTCGGTGGTCCGGATGTTGACCACCGCCGGCGCCGCCCGCTCCACCAGGTCGGCAAAATCGGGGAGCTGGCGAACCTGCGCCACCGCCTGCGGGGGCGCCCAGACGCCGACCAGCACGGCGAGACTCAGCGACAAGGCCAGCATGATTCTGTTCATCGACGTATCACCCCTCAACGATTCTCCGGAACGGGCCCTGGCAAGGCAAATGGGACGCCCGCCCCTCGAATTCAAGCAGGGCCCCGCCCCAGCCAGATCAGCCACGTGCGCAGGCTACGCCATCGCGGTGCGTCGCAGCCGGCGCGCACGAACAGCACGTCGCGTCGACGATGCTCGCCGTCCGCGCGAAATTCGACCCACGCCAGCCGCTCGGTCGTGCACCAGCGTTCGATCCTGACGCGTTGCGCGCCGCCGGTCCCAGCCGACCCGGCAGGATGCCAGCTCGCGTCGCCGTGTTCGTCGACCGCGAGGCGGCCCCACGAAAGCGCACGATCACCGAGGTGCCACGCCAGCCAGCAGGCCGGCACCCCGGCCGCAACCAGCCCGAGCCCCAACGCGGGAGGGGCAAGCCAGCCCGCCAGACCGAAACCGGCCGCGGCCAGCGCGACCGACCCGGCGTGCAGCACCAGCAGTTCGCGATTCGGCGTGGCCTCGATCTCGAAGGCGAAGGACATCGGCGCCGTCCGCGGAGCCGGATCGGTGGATCAGACGCGGCGCAGCACCAGCGTGCCGTTCGTGCCGCCGAAGCCGAACGAATTCTTCATCGCCACGGCGATCGGGAGTTCCCGAGCGGTGTTGGCGCAGTAATCCAGGTCGCACTCGGGATCCTGGTTGAAGATGTTGACCGTCGGCGGCGACACCTGGTGATGCACCGCCAGCGCCGTGAAGACCGTCTCGATGCCGCCCGCGCCGCCGAGCAGGTGGCCGGTCATCGACTTGGTCGAATTGACCACGACCCTGCGCGCGGCGCCGCCGCCGAGAGCGGCCTTGATCGCATCGGTCTCGTTCTTGTCGCCGAGCGGCGTCGAGGTACCGTGCGCGTTCAGGTAGTCGATCTGGTCGGGCGCCACCCCGGCATCGCGCAGCGCCGCCAGCATGCAGCGGCGCGGACCGTCCATGTCGGGGGCCGTGATGTGATGCGCGTCGGCGCTCATGCCGAAGCCGGCGACTTCGGCGTAGATGCGCGCCCCGCGGCGCTTCGCCTGCTCGTACTCCTCGAGCATCATCACGCCGGCGCCTTCGCCGAGCACGAAACCGTCGCGGTCCCGGTCCCAAGGCCGGCTCGCCGTTGCGGGATCGTCGTTGCGCACCGACAAGGCGCGCGCCGCGCAAAACCCGCCGAGCCCGAGCGGCGAGATCGTCGCCTCCGAGCCGCCTGCCAGCAGCGCGTCGGCGTCGCCGTAGGCGATCATGCGCGCCGCGTCGCCCACGCAGTGAAGCCCGGTCGTGCAGGCGCTGACGATCGCGTAGTTCGGGCCCTTGAGGCCCGCCATGATCGACATCTGGCCCGAGATCATGTTGATGATCGAGCCGGGCACGAAGAACGGCGACACCCGCCGCGGGCCGCGGTTGACCAGTTCGGTGTGCGTTTCCTCGATCAGCGGCAGACCGCCGATGCCCGAACCGATGATGACGCCGATGCGTTCCGCGTTCGCGTCGGTGACCTCGAGGCCGCTGTCGCGCAGAGCCTGCAGCCCGGCGGCGATGCCGTAGTGCACGAAGGTGTCGAAATGGCGCGCTTCCTTCGCCGGCATGTACTGCGCGACGTCGAAGCCGCGCACCTCGCCGGCGATTCGCGTCGGAAACGCCGAGGCGTCGAAGCGGCTGATGGCCGAAATACCCGAGCGCCCGGCGACCAGGTTCGCCCAGGCGGTCGGGACATCGTTGCCGACCGGGCTGACGACGCCCAGTCCGGTGATCACGACACGACGCCGGCTCAACTGAATGCTCCTTGCCCGGGGCGGACCCTCTTCCGACGGCGCGACGGCCGCGACGGCCGGCTGCGCGTCGGGACCGTCAGGCCTTCGAGTGCGACTTCACGTAGTCGATCGCCTGCTGGACCGTCGTGATCTTTTCGGCCTCTTCGTCAGGGATCTCGGTCTCGAACTCGTCCTCGAGCGCCATGACCAGTTCGACGGTGTCGAGCGAGTCGGCCCCGAGGTCGTCGACGAACGACGATTCGCTCTTGATGTCGGCCTCGTTGACGCCGAGTTGTTCGGCCACGATCTTCTTGACGCGCTGTTCGATGTTTTCCATTCAGGGCTCCCCTGTTGCTCTGCTCTCACGTGGCCACCCGAGCCGGCACGACCGAGCGTGCCGACGCGGCCGGGATTGTATAGCACTTCGTGTTTCGCCACGCTGCGGCCGTCGCGCCTAGGCCGCACGGATCGGCCGGCCCAGCGCGAACCGCGGCGAACTGCGGCGATCGCACGATCATTCCATGTACATTCCACCGTTAACGTGCAGCGTGACGCCCGTAATGTAGCCGGCCTGCGGAGAAGCGAGAAACGCGACCGCGGCGGCGACGTCCTCCGGCTGCCCGAAGCGGCCGGCGGGCACCTGCCCGATCAGCGCCGCGGTCTGCTGTTCGTTGAGCGCGCGGGTCATGTCGGTCTCGATGAAGCCGGGTGCCACGCAGTTGACCGTGATGTTCCGGCTGGCCAGTTCGCGCGCCAGCGCCCGGCTCATGCCGGCGACGCCCGCCTTGGCCGCAGCGTAGTTCGCCTGTCCGGCGTTGCCGCTGGAGCCGACCACGGACGTGATGTTGACGATCCGGCCGTAGCGCGCGCGCATCATCGCGCGCATCACCAGCCGCGACATCCGGAAGACCGCACCCAGGTTGGTGTCGATCACGGCGTTCCACTCGTCGTCCTTCATCCGCATCGCGAGGTTGTCGCGCGTGATCCCGGCATTGTTGACCAGGATCGCGACGCCTCCCTCCTTCTGAAGGGCTTCGGACAGCGCATCGCATCGCGTGGCGTCGGTCACGTCGAGTGCCTCGCCGCGGCCGCGCACGCCCGCCTCGGCAAGCGCAGCCGAGATCGCCTGCGCGCCGGCTTCGCTGGTCGCGGTGCCGACGACGGTGGCGCCCTGGCGGCCGAGTTCGAGTGCGATCGCGCGGCCGATGCCGCGCGAAGCGCCGGTAACCAGGGCCATCTGGTTCGACAGGTTCATCGCGGTACTCCTCACGCGCCTTCTTTCAGCGCCGATTCGAGAGACGCCGGGTCGTAGACCGCCGCGACCTGCAGGCCGCGATCGATGCGCGACACCAGCCCCGCCAGCACCTTGCCCGGCCCGAACTCGATCACGCGCGTCACGCCGAGCGTCTTCAGCTTGTGCACGACCTCGACCCAGCGCACCGGACCGTAGGCCTGGCGGATCAGCGCATCGCGAATCCTGGCCGGCTCCGTCTCGACCGCCACGTCGACGTTGTTGACCAGCGGCACCTGCGGCGCACGCAATTCGACCGCGGCCAGCGCCTGCGCCAGGCGCTCGCCGACCGGCCGCAGCAGCGACGAGTGGAACGGCGCCGACACCGCCAGCGGCAGCGCACGCTTGGCGCCCAGCGCCCTGGCGCGGTCGCACGCGCGCTCGACTGCCTGGCGGTGGCCGGCGATGACGACCTGCGCCGGCGCATTGTAGTTGGCGGGTTCGACGATTTCGCCCGGCACGGCCTCGGCTGCCTCGCGGCATGCCTGGCGAACCGCTTCGTCGTCCAGCCCGAGGATGGCGGCCATGCCGCCCTGCCCCACGGGCACGGCATCCTGCATGGCCTGGGCACGCACGCGCACCAGGCGCAGCGCGTCGGCGACGTCGAATGCGCCCGCCATCGTCAGCGCCGTGTACTCGCCGAGGCTGTGGCCGGCGACCGCCACCGGCGCGGCGCCGCCCGCATCGCGCCACGCAAGCCAGCACGCGTAGCCGGCTGCCAGCATCGCGGGCTGCGTATTGACCGTCAGCGACAGCGTCTCGGCCGGCCCCTGCGCGATGAGCTTCGCCAGCGGTTCGCCCAGCGCTGCGTCGGCCCGCTCGAGCAACGCCTGCACCGCGGGCGAACCGGCGAAACCGTCCAGCATGCCGACCGATTGCGATCCCTGCCCGGGAAAAACGAAAGCCAGTTTCATCGGTTCAGCCCCTCCCCCTTGCTCGAGCATCGCGGCGCGGCGTGGTCGCGACGCCTCACATCGTGACCAGCACCGCGCCCCAGGTGAACCCGCCGCCGACGCCCTCCATCAGGACGTTCTGGCCGGGGCGGATGCGACCGTCGCGGACACCGACGTCGAGCGCGAGCGGAATCGACGCTGCCGACGTGTTCGCGTGCCGGTCGAGCGTCACGATCACCTTCTCGATGGGGATGCCGATCTTTCGGGCCGCCGCCTGCAGGATGCGCAGGTTGGCCTGGTGCGGGATGAACCAGTCGACGTCTGCGGTTCCCAGCCCGGCGTCGGCCAGAACCTCGCGCGCCACCGTATCGAGCACCGAGACCGCGAGCTTGAACACCGCGGGTCCGTCCATCGTCAGGTACGGATGCCCGAGGACGGTGCCGCCGCAGACGTTGCCAGCCGTGCGCAGGATCGACTCATGGCGGCCATCGGCGTGCAGCCTGGACGCGAGCACGCCGGGACGATCCGCGCCAGCGAGCACCACCGCGCCCGCGCCGTCGCCGAACAGCACGCAAGTGCCGCGGTCGTTCCAGTCGAGGATGCGCGAGAAGACCTCGGCGCCGATCACCAGTGCGCGGGTCGCAAGCCCGGTGCGGATCATCGAGTCGGCGACCGCGATCGCGTAAGTGAATCCGCTGCAGACCGCCTGCACGTCGAAGGCCGCACCCCCTGGAGTGCCGAGCGCCTTCTGCACCAGGCAGGCGGTGCTCGGGAACACGAAGTCCGGGGTCGACGTCGCAACGATGATCAGGTCGACGTCGGTGGCCTGCAGGCCGGCCGCCTCGAGCGCACGCCGCGACGCCTCGGTGGCGAGATGGCTGCACGCGACGCCCGCGTCGGCCAGGTGGCGCTGGCGGATGCCGGTGCGCTCGACGATCCACTGGTCCGATGTCTCGACGCCGCGCGCAGCCAGTTCGCGCACCAGTTCGTCGTTGGCGACTGCGCGCGGCGGCAGGTAGCTGCCGGTGCCGATGATGCGAGAGTGGCGAAAGCTCATGGAGATGGAACTCGATGTCGACGATGCTGGATGGACCGGCGTCGGAAGCGGCGCCCGGGCTCAGCCCAGCTGCGCGCGCTCGGCTTCGCCGGACTCGGGGCTCTGGATCCGCGACAGCGCCTGCTCGATGCGCTGGACCAGGCCGTTGCGCACCGCATCGTAGGCGCGGCGAAGCGCGAATTCGAACGCATAGGCGTCGGCCGAGCCGTGGCTCTTGATGACGACACCGCGCAGGCCGACGAGGCTGGCGCCGTTGTAGCGGCGATGATCGAGCCGCTTGCGAAAGCGCATCAGCACCGGAAACGACAGCAGCGCCATCAGCCGGGTAAAGACGTGGCGCTTGTACTCCTCGCGGATGAAGTCGCCGAGCATCCGCGCGAGACCTTCCGAGGCCTTGAGGGCGACGTTGCCGACGAAGCCGTCGCAGACGACGACGTCGGTCGTGCCGTCGTAGATGTCGTTGCCTTCGACGTTGCCGTGGAAGTTCAGCGCACTCGCGCGAAGCAGCTCGGCCGCCTGCTTGACGGTGTCGTTGCCCTTGATCACTTCCTCGCCGATGTTCAGCAGGCCGACCGTCGGGCGCTCCTTGCCTTCGAGCACGCTGACCAGCGCCGATCCCATCGCCGCGAACTGAAGCAGGTGCCGGGCCTCGCAGTCGACGTTGGCGCCGAGGTCGAGCATCGTCGTCGTGCCGCCGGTGCGGTTGGGGAGCTGCGTCGCGATCGCCGGGCGGTCGATCCCGGGCTGCATCTTCAGCACGAAGCGCGAGATCGCCATCAGCGCACCGGTATTGCCCGCGCTCACGCAGGCGTCGGCCTCTGCATTCCTGACCAGCTCGATGGCGACCCGCATCGACGAGTCGCGCTTGCTGCGCAGCGCGATCGCCGGCGAATCGTCCATCGCGACCACTTCCGACGCGTGGCGCACCTCGACGCGAGCCGGGTCGACCGTTCCGGACTTCGCCAGCGCTTGCTCGATCGATTCGCGCTGACCGACCAGCAGCAGCCTGACTTCGGGAACCTGCTGCAGGAAGTGGATCGCCGCGGGCACGGTGACCGGCAAGCCGTGGTCACCACCCATGCAGTCGATGGCGATGCGTACCGTCACGCTCGCGCCCGTGGATGCGGCGCGTCGTTATTCGTCGGCTTTTGTCTTCACCACCTTCTTGCCGCGGTAGAAACCGTTCGGGCTGACGTGGTGACGCCGGTGCACTTCGCCGGTCGTCGGCTCGACCGCGAGCGGGGGATTCGCGAGGAAGTCGTGCGCGCGGTGCATGCCGCGCTTGGACGACGACTTCTTGTTCTGCTGGACGGCCATGGCGGCTCCCGGATCTGGTTAATCTTCAATTATATCAGTATTTTGCGCGCCGTTCTTCAGCTTGGCGAGGGCCGCGAACGGGCCGGGGCGCCCGGCTTCGGCAGCCGGTTCGGCGGCCAGTGCGTCATGCGCCGGCAGCTCGCAGCGCTCGTGCCGCGGCGCCAGCGGCAGCGCCATGATCGCCTCGTCCTCGACGAGCCACGCGACGTCGAAGCGGCGCTCGCCCGCCAGCACGTCGTACTCGCCGTCGTCGAGATCGAGCCGCTCGGCTTCGGCCTCGCTGCGCACGATCCGGTAGGCCCGCTCCACCGACAGTTCGACCGGCACCGGCCCGGTGCAGCGCACGCAAGGCATCCGCAGCTTCGCCGCGATCGACAAGGCCATGCAGTCGTCGGCGCCACCCTCCGGCCGCGTGGCGCGCCTACCCTTCAAACGCCAGGCAACGCTGCCCTCGGTGTCCGACAGCATCGGCCCCAGGCGGCTCATGCCGGCGAGCGGCGTCTCGCCGGACAACTCGGCGCCCGCACGCGCCAATTCGAAAGTGTCGATCGTTCGTTCCATGGTTCTCGCTTCCGTATGATAGCGGCCGTGACGCGCCGGTGCCGCGCCTTCGCCGGCTCGTCCGCCCACCCGCCCGCCCGCAGCCCAACGGAGCTTCGCAGCTTGAGCACGGCAGCCCCGCTGATCCTCGCCTCGACGTCGCGCTACCGGCAGCAGCTGCTTTCCCGCCTGCGACTGCCGTTCACCGTCGAAGCGCCCGGTGTCGACGAGACTGCCCGCCCCGGCGAGTCGCCCGCCGCGATCGCGCTTCGGCTGGCCGTCGAGAAGGCGCACGCGGTCGCCCGGCGCCATCCCCGCGCGCTGGTCATCGGATCGGACCAGGTGGCGACAATCGACGGGACCACCGCGATCGGCAAGCCCGGTCACCACGACGGCGCGCGCGCCCAGCTGCGCGCGGCCTCGGGGCACACGATGCTGTTTCACACGGCGTTGTGCGTGACGCGCCAGTCCGACGGCTTCGACCAGCGCACCAGCGTCGACACGCGCGTTCGCTTCCGTCATCTGGACGACGCCGAGATCGAGCGCTACCTGCGCATCGAGGAGCCCTGGGATTGCGCGGGGGCTGCAAAAGCCGAAGGACTCGGCATCGCGCTGCTCGAGGCGATCGAGGGCGACGATCCGACCGCGCTGGTCGGCTTGCCGCTGATCGCCCTCGCGCGAATGCTGCGGCACGCGGGCACGTCGCCGTTCGGCGACTGAACCCGAGCGCGCGACCCGCGATGCCGAGCGGCCGACTCTGGCTGATCCCGACGCCGCTGGGCGCCGGGAGCGACCCGCGTCGCGTGCTGCCGGCCGACACGCTCGCGGCGATCGAACCGCTGGACTACTTCGTGGTCGAGAACGCCCGAACGGCGCGCGCCTTCCTGAAAGGGGTCGGCACCCGGACGCCGCTGCAGGCGCTCGAGCTGCGCGAACTGAGCGAACACACGCCCGCCGACGAGATCCCCCGCCTGCTCGCGCCGATCGTGCAGGGCCGCGATGGCGGCCTGCTGTCGGAGGCCGGCGTACCGGCGATCGCCGATCCCGGTGCTGCGCTGGTGGCGGCCGCGCACTCGGCCGGCGTCGCAGTGCGCCCGTTGATCGGTCCCAGCTCGCTGTTGCTGGCCCTGATGGCGTCGGGGCTCGACGGCCAGCGATTCGCCTTCGTCGGCTACGTGGCGACGCAGCCGGCCGAGCGGCTGCGCCGGCTGCGCGAACTCGAGCAGCGCTCCAGGCGGCACGACGAGACGATCCTGATGATCGAGACGCCTTACCGCAACCAGGCGCTGCTCGATGCGGCGCTGAAAGCGCTGTCGCCGGACACTCGACTGCTGGTCGCGAGCGACCTGAGCCTGGCCACCGAGCGGGTAGTCGTCGACAGCGTCGCCGGTTGGCGCGACGCTGGCCGCGAGTTGCCGAGGACGCCTAGCGTCTTCGGCCTGTTCGCCCGTTCCTCGCATGCTGCGACGGGCCCGCACGGGCCCCCGTCGCAGCGGCGCCGGACGGCCGAATCCCGGAGCGCGTCACGTCCATCGTCACCGGAAGGCGGGAAACGTGAGCGCTGATTCGTCGCGGCGATCCGACCTGGTCGCGGCGCCTGCGGCGGCACCTGCGGCCGCGCCTGAACCCGCGCCTGAACCCGCGGCCGGCGACGCGCCTGTGCCCGCCGGTGTGCTGGCGACGGGCATTCGACCACGCCGCCGTGCCGGCGCGCGGCGCATCGGCGTCGCGCTCGGCAGCGGCTCGGCGCGTGGACTGGCGCACATCGGCGCTCTGCGGGCGATCGTCGAGGCTGGCGTCGAGGTCGACGTCGTGGCCGGCACCAGCATGGGCGCCTTCGTCGGCGCAATCTTCGCCGCGGGCAAGCTCGACCGTCTCGAGGCGGGGTTTCGCGGATTCGACTGGGGCAGCATTGCGTCGCTGCTGGACCCGGTGTTCCCGCGCTCGGGCCTGATCGACGGTCACAAGATCGGCGATTTCATGCGCGCGCAGGTGCCGGTGACGAAGGTCGAGGACCTGCCGATCCCGTTTCGGGCGATTGCGACCGACCTGGCGAACGGCGAGGAAGTCGTGATCGGCAGCGGGGACCTGATCGAAGCGGTGCGCGCCAGCATCGCCGTGCCGGGCATCTTCACTCCGGTGCGCAGCCAGGGCCGCGTCCTCGTCGATGGCGGACTGGTCAACCCGGTGCCGGTGAGCGCCGCACGCGCGCTCGGTGCCGACCTGGTGATTGCGGTCGACCTGAACCACGACATCGTGCAGGAACGCTCGTCGCGCGCTGCGCAGGACGCTAGCCCGGGCGCGCTCGCGCAGGCGGTCACGCAGATGCTCGAGAACTTCGAGTCGATCGAGGGCCCGGCGCTGACGCAGTTCCGCGAGTGGCTGCAGCGCGAACCGTTGCCCGGCATCTTCGACGTGCTGCTGTCGGCGATCTACATCATGCAGGCGCGCATCACGCAGGCGACCATGGCGCAGGACCGGCCCGAAATCGTGATCCAGCCGGCGCTTGGCGCTGTGCGCTTCATGGCGTTCGACCGCGCCGACGAAATCGTCGAAGCCGGATACCGCGCGGCGCGGCAGGCCCTCGACGAAGCGTCGACGCTGCTCTATCCGGCCTGAGCAGCGGCCAGGTGGCGCTTCCCGGCGGGACTGCCGCCGGTCGGGCAGCCTGCGACGCTCAGCGCAGGCCCGGGGCCTGCGCGGCAACGCCCAGCGCCCGCGCCATCGCCTCGCCGGCGGTCGCGCCGAAGCGCCGCGCAAGCCGCTCGGCCAGGTTCTTGCGGGTCGAGAAGTCGACGACCTTCTCGGCCTTGATCACGTCGCGAGCCACCGAATCGACCGTGCCGAGCGCATCGGTCAGGCCCATCTCGACACTGCGCGCACCGGTCCACACGAGGCCGGTGAACAACTCCGGCGCGTCCTTGAGGCGGTCGCCTCGCCCGGCGCGAACGACGTCGATGAATTGCCCGTGGATCTCGTCGAGCATCGACTGCGCGTGCCGCCGCTGGTCCTCGGGAAGCGGCGAGAAGCTGTCGAGGAAGCCCTTGTTGGCGCCCGCCGTCAGCAAGCGCCGCTCGACGCCGAGTTTCTCCATCGCGCCGACGAACCCGAAGCCTTCCATCAGCACGCCGATCGACCCGACCAGGCTCGCCTTGTCGACGAAGATGCGATCGGCGGCTGCCGCGACGTAGTAGCCCCCCGACGCGCAGACTTCCTCGACCACCGCATAGAGCGGCGTGCCCGGATGCTTTCCGCGCAGGCGGCGGATCTCGTCGTGGATCATGCCTGCCTGCACGGGACTGCCGCCGGGACTGTTGATCCGCAGCACGACGCCCGCCGTCTCGTCGTCGTCGAACGCTGCACGCAAGGCCGTCACGATGTCCTCTGCGGACGCCTCGCCATCGCCGGCAATGACGCCGTCGAGATCGACCAGTGCCGTGTGCCGGCCGGCCACCACCTTGCCGTCGCCGCCGAACCATCCGCCGACGATCAGCAGCGCCGCCGCCAGCCACGCGAAAGTCAGCAACTTGAAGAAAATGCCCCAGCGTCGCGCGCGCCGCCGCTCCTGCAACGTGCCGAGCAGAAGCTTCTCGAGCACGTCGCGCTCCCATCGGCCGTCCGGCCCCGCGACGCTGCGCGCGTCGGGCCCGCTGTCGGCCCTCCTGTCCTCTTCGATCATCGCACTGCCTCGGGACTCATCGATTCGATGGCTGCGCCAGCGCAACCGTCACGCGCCCGTCGCGCTCCTCGCAACGCAGCGGGACGAGGTGCGCGCCGCGGCACGGGCCGGCCACGCACTCGCCGCTGTCGGGTTCGTAGAGCGCGCCGTGCATCGCGCAGATCAAGTATAGGCCCGAGTCGTCGAAGAAACGCCCCGGCAGCCAGTCGAGTTCGACGGCCATGTGCCGGCAGCGGTTCAGCCAGGCGCGCGCGCGCCCGTCGAAGCGCACGACGAAGGCTGGCGCCGGCCGGCCGTCGTCACGCACGTCCGGCCACTCGAAGCGCACCCCTTCCCCGCCCTCCGCGAGCGCGTCCGAGGCGCACACGTCGAGCCACCCGGCGCCGTCCGTCATACCCTCGCCAGCAACGCCTCGCGCAGTTCGGCGACCGAATCGACGATGGCCAGCGCCTGCTGGCCTTCGAGCGCCGCGCGCGGATGAGCGCCGTAGGTCACGGCGATCGCAGCGGCGCCCGCAGCGCTGGCCATGCCCAGGTCGTGCGTGGTGTCGCCGACCATCAGCGCGTCCGACGCCTGCAGGCCGAGTTCGTCGCAGATGTCGCGCAGCATCCAGGGATCGGGCTTTGGCGCGCCCTCGTCGGCGCAGCGCGTGGTGAGAAAGCGGCCGGTCCATCCCATGTGGTCCAGTGCACGATTCAGGCCGATCCTCGACTTGCCGGTCGCCACTGCCAGCCAGGCGCCGCTGTCCGCCAGCTCGGTGAGCAGTTCGGGGACGCCCTCGAACGGCTCGAGTTCGGCATCGCGGCGCAGGTAATGATGGCGATAGCGCTCGACGTAGGCCGGCATCTGCTCGCGATCGATGACGGGCACTGCATTGCGGATCGCCTCGAACAGCCCGAGTCCGATCACGTGCGAGGCCTGCTGGCGCGACGGCACCGGCAGCCCGAGATCGGCCGCCGAAGCGCGGATCGCGTGGACGATGGCGGCGGTGGAATCGATCAGCGTGCCGTCCCAATCGAAGACCACCAGGCGGAAACGCGGCCTCACGACGCCACCCCGCTGCGCTGCAAGGTCCCGTCGCGGCGCCCGCCGCCCGGCGTCCATGTCGTGCCACCGGCCCGCAGCATCTGCTCGAAGTCGTCGGGCATCGGCGCCTCGATCCGCGTCGCCCGCCCACCGTCCGGGTGTCTAAACGCGATCGACCACGCGTGCAGGAACATTCGCCGGAAGCCGCGTCGGGCCAGATCGCGATTCAGGTCGAAGCGCCCGTATTTCGGATCGCCCGCGATCGGGCAGCCGGCGTGCGCCAGGTGGACCCGAATCTGGTGCGTCCGACCGGTCTCCAGCCGCGCCTCGACCAGCGAGAACTCGCCGAGTGGCGGCAACTCGAACCTGGCGAGGCCGGTCACGCGGGTCACGGCGTCCAGCCCGCCGGCCTGCACCGAAACGCGCCGGTCGCCGTCTGGGGCCTCGTGCCGATGCAGCGGAAAGGCGAGCGTGCGCGTGCGCAGCGGCCAGCGGCCGGCCACGATCGCCAGGTAGCGCTTGTCGGTGTCGCGCTCGCGCAGTTGCGCATGCAAGGCCACCAGCGCGGCCCGCTTTCGGGCGACCAGAAGTACGCCGGACGTCTCGCGGTCGAGGCGGTGAACCAGTTCCAGCAAGCGCGCCTGCGGCCGCGCCGCGCGCAACTGCTCGATCACGCCGCTGGACACGCCGCTGCCGCCGTGCACCGCAACCGATGCCGGCTTGTCGATCGCCAGCAGCCAGTCGTCCTCGAACAAGACCGGCAGGCGCTGCGCCAGGCCGGCCCGAGTGCGCTGGACCCGCTCGGCGGTCGCTCCGGATGCCGGGCCGACCCCGGCTGCCCCGCCGCCGGGCGCCAGCCGGATCGGCGGCACCCGGATCGAATCGCCGGCCTGCAGCCGATAATCGACCGCCTGCCGCTTGCCGTTGACGCGCAGCTGGCCACTCCGGATCAGCCGGTACAGGTGGCTCTTGGGCACGTCGCAACACAGGCGCACCAGGAAGTTATCCAGCCGCTGGCCGGCATCGTCGGCGTCGACCGGCACGTGGCGCACGGCCAAGGTCGGGGCCGGCCCGGCCGGGCCGTTCGTCGAAACTGCTTCAGGTTTTGTGCGCAGGCTGCTCACGTTGCTATACTTTGGCCGTTGTGTGCGATCCCGGCCCGACCGGAACGGCCGCCTTGCGAGGCGACCCGCTCGAGTCCACGGATGCTCCGGCGACGCGCGTCGAACCAGAAGTTCCGCGCGTCGTACCCCGGGAATCCCGTATCACGAGAACCGATTGTACCGGGCTGGTTCCGCCGAAAGCGGATCGAAGCCGATCGCCTGCACGACAGGAAGAACACTTCAACCGCGGTTCCCGCAGCCTTCGGGGCCAGGGAACGCGGATCGATGCGGAATTTTCCGGAAAGAATGCCCGCCGGCGCCCCGTGGTGGCCGGCAGTGCCCAGTGCGGTCCGTGAACCCCATGTCTGCGTACGCTGTCGTCGACCCGGCCGGGCCCTGCCCGACCCCGGCGCGCGCGCGCTCGCCTGGACGGCCCTCTCGCGCCTGGCGCCGGCCCTAGCGCCGCCTTCCTTCCGCTTCCGTTCGCATCGGTCCGCTGGCCGACGCGCGCCGCCACGCCCCGAGCGCGCAACGGAGTCATTTGCATGAAGCGAATGCTGTTCAATGCCACGCACGCCGAAGAGCTGCGCGTGGCGATCGTCGACGGCCAGAAGCTGATCGACATCGACATCGAGTCGGCGGGCCGCGAATCTCGCAAGAGCAACATCTACAAGGGGGTCATCACCCGCGTCGAGCCGAGCCTGGAGGCCTGCTTCGTCAACTACGGCGAGGAACGCCACGGCTTCCTGCCGTTCAAGGAAATCTCCAAGGCGTTCTTCAAGCAGGGCGTCGAGGCTGCCAGGGCGCGCATCCAGGACGCGGTTTCCGAGGGCCAGGAGGTCATCGTCCAGGTCGACAAGGAGGAGCGCGGCAACAAGGGCGCAGCGCTGACCACCTTCATCTCGCTGGCCGGCCGCTACCTGGTGCTGATGCCCAACAATCCTCGCGGCGGCGGCGTGTCGCGCCGCGTCGAGGGCGAGGACCGGCAGGAACTGCGCGAGACGATGGACAAGCTCGACTACCCGTCGGGAATGAGCCTGATCGCGCGCACCGCGGGCATCGGCCGCGTTGCCGAAGAGCTGCAGTGGGACCTGAACTACCTGATGCAGCTATGGAAAGCGATCGAGTCGGCCGCCGGATCGGCGCCCGGCCCGTTCCTGATCTACCAGGAGTCGAGCCTGGTGATCCGCGCGATCCGCGACTACTTCACGCAGGACGTCGGCGAGATCCTGATCGACACCGACGACATCTACGAGCAGGCGCGCCAGTTCATGGCGCACGTGATGCCGGACACGGTCGACCGGGTCAAGCGCTACCGGGACGACACCCCGCTGTTCTCGCGCTTCCAGATCGAGCACCAGATCGAGACCGCGTATTCGCGGATCGTGCCGCTGCCGTCGGGCGGCGCGGTGGTCATCGACCACACCGAGGCACTGGTGGCAATCGACGTGAATTCGGCGCGCTCCACCAAGGGCTCCGACATCGAAGAGACCGCGCTGCGCACCAACCTCGAGGCCGCGGACGAGGCGGCACGCCAGATGCGCCTTCGCGACCTGGGCGGGCTGATCGTCATCGACTTCATCGACATGGAGAACGCGAAGAACCAGCGAGAGGTCGAGCAGCGACTCAAGGACGCGCTGCACTACGACCGCGCGCGGGTCCAGACCGGCAAGATCTCGCGTTTCGGCCTGATGGAGCTGTCGCGCCAGCGGCTGCGCCCGGCGCTCGCCGAGGGCTCGCACATCACCTGCCCGCGCTGCAACGGCACCGGCGTGATCCGCGACATCGAGTCGTCGGCGCTGCATATCCTGCGCGTCATCCAGGAAGAAGCCATGAAGGAGAGCACCGCCGCGGTCTACGCGCAGGTGCCGGTCGACGTCGCCACCTACCTGCTGAACGAGAAGCGCAGCGAACTGAACAAGCTGGAGGCGAGGCTGAAGGTCGAGATCGTGCTGATCCCGAACAAGCACCTCGAGACGCCGCACTACAAGGCCGAGCGGCTGCGCCACGACGACGAGCGCCTGTCGAGCTACCGCGCCAGCCACACTCTGGCCGACACCCCTGCCGAGGACAATTCTTACCTGGAGAGCAAGCTCGAGCCGGCCAAGGCGCGCCAGGAGGCTGTCGTAAAGGGCATCACGCCGGACCAGCCGCCGCCGGTGCCGGTCGCCGCGCCCACCGCTGCCCTCGAGCAGCGCGACGCCCCCCGCGCGGCAGTGGTCGGCGCGACGCCGGGCGTCGAAGAGGGCCTGGTCGGACGCATCCTGAACTGGTTCCGGCGCAAGCCGGCCAACGAGGCGAGCGCCTCGCCGGCGGCGGCATCGGTCGCCGCCGAGCCGCAAGCCGATACCGGGCGGCGCCCGCGCGGGACGCGGGAAGGCCGCGACCGCAACGGCGGCCGCGAGCGCCGCGGTGGGTCCGAGGCGCGCGAAGGACGTGGCTCGCGCGAGGCACGCGGCGATCGGCCGGCGGGCAGCGAAGGCGAAACCCGGGGCCGCCGCGATCGCGGACAGGAACGTCGCGAGCCGCGCGAAGCCCGCGAGCCGCGCGAAGGCCGCGAACCGCGTGAAGGCCGCGAACCGCGTGAAGCCCGCGAGGCCCGCGAGCCGCGCGACGGCCGCGAAGCCCGCGAGCCACGTGAAGCCCGAGAGCCGCGCGAGGGCCGTGAACGCCGTCCGGAGCGCGATGCACAGGCCCGGCCTGACGACGCGATCCGCGCCGAGCGTGGCGAGCGACCCGAGCGTGGCGAGCGACCCGAACGTGGCGAGCGACCGGAACGTGGCGAGCGACCGGAACGCGGCGAGCGATCGGAACGCGGCGAACGCCGTGGCGGCCGCGACCGCCCGCGTGCCGAGGGAGGCGCCACTGCCGAACGTGAGGCTCCGATCGGCGCTCCCGCCGTCACCGCAGCACTGCCGGAAGCCGATGCGCCGCTCCAGGAACTCGAAGCCGGCCAGGTGCCCGGCCAGGAGCCCTCGGAAGTCGGGGCGGAAGTCGACGCGTCCGGCGGCGACGAAGCCCGCCGCGGGCGCGGCGGCCGCCGGCGTCGCGGTCGTCGTGGCGGTGGCGAGCGCGGCGATCGTGCGGGCGAGCGCGTGGGTGCGGACGGTGCGGAGGGTGCCGAGGGCCCCGAGAGGACCGAACTCGACGACGAGCAGGTCGCCGGAGAGCCGGCCGCAGCCGAGCCGGTGGCGGCGTCCCGCGAAGTACCCGCCGTCACCGCGGTCCAGAGCACCCTGCCATTCGCGACGGCCGCAGTGACCACGGCTGTGGCTGCCGTGGAACCCGAGGCGCCGGCTGCGATGGCGGTCCCCGCCGCGCCAGAGCGCGTCGCCCAGGAAATCGTGACTCGGCAGGCCACCGTCGAGCAGGAGGCGATCGCGCCGGGCTCCGTCGGACGCGAAGCGGCACCCGCACGGCCGGCGATCGCGCCGCCGGTCGCCACCACGCCGATCGCGCCGGTGGAAATTCCGAAGGCCGAACTCGAGCAACTCCTCGCGGGTGCGGGACTTCAGTGGGTCGAAACCGCCGCGCGGCCCGCGGCACAGCAGGAACCGGCCGAGGTCCCGGCTCCGAGGACGCCGCGCGTCAGGCGGCCCCGTAGCGCTGTGGTCGCGGAGCCGCTGCAGCAGGTCGAAACGCAGGCCGAAACACGGCCGGCTTCCGAGGGCTGATCGCGGACGTCGCAGCGCGCGAAGCGCAAACGGAGACGGGGGTCCAGGCCCCCATTTCCGTTTCGCCGAGCGCTCGACGACTGGCCGCTCTGCTCTTCAGCCCTGCGCTTGCGCCGCCGAGCCGGCCGCGCGTGCCGCGCCACGCCCGGAGCGCTGCGCGGGAATCTTTCCGGCCTTGACGTCGTCGTACCAGTACACGTGGTGCTCCTTCGCCCAGCTCTCGTCGACGTAGCCGGTCTTCATCGCGTCCAGCGCACCCTCGGTGCCGATCGTGCCGATGTAGATGTGGCCCATGATCAGCGCGATGAACAGCAGGGCCGCGATCACGTGGATCATCCACGCGTCCTGCATCTGCGCGCGCGTCTGCCCATAGTTGGGGAAGTCGAGGATGAATCCGGTCACCGTGACGATCATGCCGAGCAGCACCAGCCCGCCCCAGAACAGCAGCTTCTCGCCGCCGTTGAAGCGGTGACTCGGGACGTGCGTGTTGCGCGACAGCAGGCCGCCGCCCTTGGCGAGCCAGGTCAGGTCGTACGCACGCGGGAAGTTGTCCTTCACGAAGGTGAGGAACATGGCGATCAGCGTCACCGCGAACAGCGGACCGATGAAGTTGTGCCCCGTCTTGGACATCGATGCCAGCATCGAGAACAGCGTGTTGCCGAAGATCGGCAACAGCACGTACTTGCCGAACAGCATGACGAGGCCGGTCAATCCGAGCGTGACGAAGCACGCCGCGTTGAGCCAGTGCACGGCGCGTTCGACGACCGTGAATCGCTCGATCAGCTGCCCGGTCGGCGCGCCGGATACCTTGATCTGGCCGCGCAGCAGGTAGAACGCGGCGATCAGCATGAGCACGACGACCAGGCCCCAGCCGCCATACGTGGTGATCGGCCCGTTGCGCAGTTGTCGCCACTCCTCGCCGGCCGACTGGATCAGCACGCCGCCCTCGTTGGCCGGCAGGTTGGTGAAGCCCGCGGTGGGCGTGTTGACCTCGCGCCACACCGGGGCATTGTTCAGCGGCTGCACCTGCTGGCGCGCCGCCTGGTCGTCACGGGTGGCCTCGAGGATGTTCATCGGCTGCGGCCCGCCGGCCGGCGCGGCCGGCTGCGCGACGACAGCCGCACTCCACAACCCCAGCAGCAGCACTAGCGTCCGGATGGCGCGGCTCGTCATCACTGGCTCCCGATCCGGACGTACTCGTTCTGGCTCTGCTGGCGCAGCTTCAGCGCGCCTTCCCAGCTGGCCTTGTCGCCGCGCGTGAATTGCGCCTGGTTTGCGAGCGGGTCGCCCTGCCACGGCTTGGTATCGCGGGTGACGGTCGTCCCGGCCACCTTGCCTCCCTCGGCCTGCGGCTTGTCGCCGCAGCCGGCAAGCACGAGCGCAAATGCCGCCGCCGCGGCGACGCTACCGACGATGCGATGGGTCATGACTCAGCTCCCCTGCCTGGCCGGAGGTTGCGCTCCCGGGCGACCCGGGCCGTAGGCCGTTCCCCAGCCCCAGACTTCGGCGCCCTTGCCGCGCGCCATCACGCGCTGGCGGTAGATGTCGGCGAGCATGTCGCCGTCGCCGCCCAGCAGCGCCTTCGTCGAGCACATCTCGGCGCAGATCGGCAGCTTGCCTTCGGCGAGCCGGTTGCGGCCGTACTTGGCGAACTCCTCCTTCGAGCCGTCCTTCTCCGGGCCGCCGGCGCAGAAGGTGCACTTGTCCATCTTGCCGCGCAAGCCGAAGGCGCCGGCCTGCGGGAACTGCGGCGCGCCGAACGGACAGGCGTAGAAGCAGTACCCGCAGCCGATGCAGAGGTCCTTGTCGTGCAGCACCACGCCTTCGTCGGTGCGATAGAAGCAATCAACCGGGCACACCGCCATGCACGGCGCGTCCGAGCAGTGCATGCACGCGACCGACACCGAGCGCTCGCCCGGCAATCCGTCGTTGATCGTGACCACGCGACGGCGGTTCACGCCCCAGGGCACCTCGTGCTCCTGCTTGCAGGCCGTGACGCAGCCGTTGCACTCGATGCAGCGCTCGGTGTCACAGATGAACTTCATTCGGGCCATGTGTGTTCCCCTTGGTCTCTATGTCCTGCGACGCCGGCGCTCAGGCCGTGGCCTTCTCGATCTGGCAGATCGTGGTCTTGGTCTCCTGCATCATCGTGACCGAGTCGTAGCCGTAGGTCGTGGCGGTGTTGACCGCCTCGCCGCGCACCACCGGCGCCGCCCCCTCCGGATAGAACTCCTTCATGTCGCGCCCCTGCCACCAGCCCGCGAAGTGGAACGGCATCCACGCGGTGTCGGGGCCGACCCGCTCGGTGACCAGCGCCTTGACCTTCAGGCGCGCACCGGTCGGCGTCGACAGCCACACGTACTCGCCGTTGCGGATGCCGCGGTCGTTGGCCGCGCGCGGGTTGATCTCGACGAAGGAATCCTGCTGCAGCTCGGCGAGCCACGGATTGGAACGCGTCTCGTCGCCGCCGCCTTCGTATTCGGTCAGGCGCCCCGAGGACAGGATCAGCGGGAACTTCTCGTACAGCTTGTCCTCGACGTTCTTCTGTTGCAGAGACTTGTAGAGCGTCGGCATGCGCCAGAACTTGTTCTTGTCGTCGTGCGTCGGGTACTTCGCAACGAGGTCGGGGCGCGTGCCGTAGATCGGCTCGCGGTGGATCGGCACCGGATCCGGGAAGTTCCACACGACGGCACGCGCCTTCGCGTTGCCGAACGGGTAGCAGCCGTGCTTGGTCATGACCACGCGGATGATCCCGCCCGACAGGTCGGTCTTCCAGTTCTTGCCCTCGGCCGCCTGCTTCTCGGCGTCGGTGAGTTCGTCCCACCAGCCGAGCTTCTTGAGCAGCGCGTGGTCGAACTCCGGATAGCCGGTCTGGATGTCGGCGCCCTTCGAGTGCGACCCGTCCGCGGCGAGCAGCGACACGCCGTCGCGCTCGACGCCGAAGTTGGCGCGGAAGTTGCCGCCGCCGTCCATCACGTGGCGCTCGGTCTGGTACAGGTTCGGCGTGCCGGGATGCTTCATCTCGGGGTTGCCCCAGCACGGCCACGGCAGGCCGAAGTAGTCGCCGTCGCACGGCCCGCCCTTCGCACGTAACGTCTTCACGTCGAACGTGTTCATGTGCTTCATGTGCAGCTTGAGCCGCTCGGGCGACTGGCCCGTGTAGCCGATCGTCCACATTCCGCGGTTGACTTCGCGCAGGATCGACTCGGGCTCGGGCTCCTTCCATTCGACGCCGTGCCTGTTCACGGCGATCATCTTGTAGTTCTTCGACAACTGCTCGCCGAAGCCCAGCCTGTCGGCCAGTGCCTGCATGATCGTGTGGTCGGGCATCGACTCGAACAGCGGCTCGATCACCTTCTCGCGCCACTGGATCGAGCGATTCGACGCGGTGCACGAGCCGGAAGTCTCGAGCTGCGTCGCAGCCGGGAGCAGGTAGACCGCGCGGTTCGGGTTGACGCCCTTCGGATCGCTGCTGAGCGCAGCCATCGCGGCGGTGGCTGACGGATACGGATCGATCACCACCAGCAGATCGAGCTTGTCCATCGCCTTCTTCATGTCGAGCCCGCGGGTCTGCGAGTTCGGCGCATGGCCCCAGTAGACCACCCCGCGCAGGTTCGACGGCTGGTCGAGCGTATCCTTGGCCCCCAGCACGCCGTCGACCCAGCGCGAGACCGTGATCCCGGGCTTCTCCATCATCCCGGGCGCGAACTGGCCCTTGATCCAGTCGTAGTCGACGCCCCAGACCGCAGCGAAGTGCTTCCACGACCCGGCCGCGACGCCGTAGTAGCCGGGCAGCGAGTCCGGGTTCGGCCCGATGTCGGTCGCGCCCTGCACGTTGTCGTGGCCGCGGAAGATGTTCGCACCGCCGCCCGACACGCCGACGTTGCCGAGCGCGAGCTGCAGGATGCACGACGCGCGCACCATCGCGTTGCCGATCGAGTGCTGGGTCTGCCCCATGCACCAGACGATCGTCGACGGCCGGTTCATCGCCATCATCTCGGCCACGCGCGCAAGCTGCTCGCCCGGCACGCCGCTGGCCTCCTCGACCGCCTCGGGTGTCCACTTCGCGAGCACCTCCTCGCGGACCTTGTCCATGCCGTAGACGCGGTCGTTGATGTACTTCTTGTCTTCCCAGCCGTTCTTGAAGATGTGGTACAGGATGCCGAACAACACCGGGATGTCGGTACCCGAGCGGAAGCGCACGTATTCGTCCGCCTTCGCGGCGGTGCGGGTGCGGCGCGGGTCGCAAACGATCAGCTTCGCGCCGTTCTCCTTCGCGTGAAGCATGTGCACCATCGACACCGGGTGCGCCTCGGCAGCGTTCGAGCCGATGTACAACGCGCACTTCGTGTTCTGCATATCGTTGTACGAATTGGTCATCGCACCGTAGCCCCAGGTGTTCGCCACCCCGGATACGGTCGTCGAATGGCAGATGCGCGCCTGATGATCCATGTTGTTCGTGCCGTAGAACGACACGAACTTGCGCATCAGGTACGACTGCTCGTTGCTGTGCTTCGACGAACCGATCCAGAAGGTGGCGTCGGGGCCCGACTCCTTCTTGATCTCGAGGAGCCTGGCGCTGATCTCGTCGAGTGCCTGCTTCCAGCCGATGCGCTGGTACTTGCCGTCGACCAGCTTCATCGGCGTCTTGAGCCGGTACTCGCCGTGTCCATGCTCGCGGATGGACGCGCCCTTGGCGCAGTGACCGCCGAGGCTGATCGGCGAATCGAACACCGGCTCCTGACGCACCCAGACGCCGTTCTCGACGACCGCGTCGATCGCACAGCCGACCGAGCAGTGCGTACAGATCGTGCGCTTGACCTCGACCTTCGCGGCGCCCGCCTGCTGCGCCTCGGCCTTGCCGATCATGTCGAACGACAAAGCGCCGGCGGCGGCGCCGGCACCGATGCCGATGCCCGAACGCCGCAGGAAGCTCCTGCGATCCATCGTCGTCGACAGCGCCGAGCGAACGCCCCGGGCGAGGCTCGCCGTCAGGCTGCCGGGTGCGGGACTCGCGGTGGATTTACGCTGCAGTTGCATGCCGTGTCTCCTGGATCTCGTTCGGATGCTCAGACGATCGTGCTGCGGTAATAGCGCCGCACGTGATCGGTGACGTGGTAGCCGCCGCCGCCGCGGGCGTGCGTCTTCGGCTTGTCGTCGGAAGCGGCCGTCTGCGCCGCCCCGCCGCGCGTGGCGACCACTGCGGCGCCCGCGGCGCCGGCCAGACCCGCCCCCATCAGGAAGCCCCGGCGTCCGGGCACGGTCTTGTTCGAGGTCTTGTCGGGCTTCATCGCATCACTCCTTCAGAGCGCGTTCATTGCGGGGAATCGAAATCGAAGGCCAGTCGCTCGACCGCGAGAAATTCTCGCAACAGCCGGCCGGCATGCTTGTAGAAATCGGTGACGCCGCTGTGTTCGATCGTGTCGGCCAGCGACTCGAACCACGGCCCCAGGAAGCGCGAGAAGAACGCGCGCTGCGCCGCGAAGTCGCGCGCCTTGCCGCCATCGCCGGCGATCAGCCATGCCATCGTCTCGCACAGCGCCGCCACGTGGTCTTCGGTCAGGCCGACGTCGGCACGCCGCGACAGGCCGAGTGCCGCGAGATGTTCGCGCAGCTCGACCAGCGGCCGGTCGTTCAGGAAGCCGCTGAGGTGGTACGACGCATACGGCATCACGTCGGCCTTGCCGACGCCGAGGAAGGCCGTATCGAACTCCTCGCGCACCGCGTCGGCGTCGGCTTGCGCGCAGGCACGCGCGAAATCGCGCCACGCGCGCCCGAGAGTGCTGTCCGTGGGCGCATCCGGATCGTCCGGCGAAGCCTCGGCGCACGCCGCGATCGCCGACAACTGCTCGCGTGTCGGCGGCGCCCTGAACAGGGCCGCGAACAGCCCGTACCAGCGGGCCCGCGCGGCATCCTCGGGCGCCACCGCGGCCAGGTCGACGGACAATGACGTCGCGCCGCTCATGACGGCTTCCGGTCGCCGTAGTCGAAGATCGTCGCCTCGGCCGGGTTGGTCACCATGTCGACGACGCGGCAATCGGCGCACATCTGCAGCCGCCGGGCCGCCTGTCCGCCGAACATCGCATGGCCGGCCAGCCGACCGAGCATGCCGTCGATCATCTGGCGAGTACCGAAAGGTTTGCCGCACGAGATGCAGTGGAACGGCTGCGCCTCGTTGAGCACCGCGGGCGTTCGTGTCTCCTCACTGAACACGTACCTCGGCTCGAGAGTAATGGCCTGCTCGGGACAGGTCTTCGCGCACAGGCCGCACTGCACGCAATTGCGTTCGATGAACCGCAATTGCGGCGAATCGGGATTGTCGAGCAAGGCCGATTCGGGACAGGCGCCTATGCATGCCATGCATAAGGTACAGGCATCGCGCTGCACCTTCAAGGTGCCGAACGGCGCGCCTTGCGAAAGCGCGACGGTTTGCGGAACTGCCGAACCCGCGGCTCCAGCCTGTCCGGCGAGATGATCGAGTGCGAACTCGATCGAGCGCCGCTTGTCCTCGGACAACGCAAACGTGGCGGGCTGTGCAATAACCTCGGCAGCAACGAGGTCGTACAGCGCGTCGACCCAGTCGGCGCCGGCGCCGTCGACGACCGAGAAGTGCCGGCCTTCGAAGCCGAGCGCGCCGACCAGCGTCTGCGCGATCGCGAACTGCGCTTCGGTCGCCTCGCGATACTGCGGGGCGATGCCCGGACCGGTCAGCACGACGACCTGGCTGGCGCCGAACGCCAGCGCCGACAGCGCCAGGTCGATGCCGAACGACCCGACGTGATGCACGGCCACCGGGATCACGCGCGCAGGCAGCCCGCGTCCGGCAGGGGCGCGCGCTGCGGGGCCCGACGCACGAGCCGCTGGCCGCGTCAACGCGTCGATCAGGCGCCTGCCCTCGTCGGCGTCGTGGACCAGCAGGCACGCATCACGGCCGCCACGATCGCGGTACGCCGCCAGCCCGTGCCGGATCTGCTCACCGAGCCGCGCCGGCGTCGGGTACGCGTAGCTGATCGCACCCGACGGACAGACCGTGGTGCAGCCCCCGCAACCCATGCACAGGTGCGGCTCGACGCGGATGACGTCGCCGGCCGACTCGATCGCCCGGGTCGAACAGACGTCGACGCAGGCCGTGCAGCCTTCGATACGGTTGCGCCCGTGCGCACACAGCTTCTCGCGATAGCGGAAGAACTTCGGTTTCTCGAACTCGCCCACCATCGCGACCAGCTTCAGCGCCTGCGCGACGCGGGCCGACTCGTCGCGGCCGGGATGGAAATACCCCTGCGGTGGCTGGTGACAATCGAAGGACGCCCCGGCACGGCGCACCAGCGGGCACTGCTCGCAGATCTCGCCCTGCGGCGCCAGCTGGCATTCGAACATCGACTGCTCGCGCAGGTCGAACACCAGATCGAAGCGCTCGCTGCGCTCGCGCTCGCTGCGCGCGAAGTCGATCGCGCCGACCTCGCCGCAGGCCGATACACAGGCGCGATGCGCGCGACAGCGCAGCACATCGACCTGCAGGTCCGGACCGATCGCCGATTCCGGACAGGCGTCGATGCATGCACCGCAGCGTACGCACGTGTCGAGGTCGATCGGATTCTCCTGCCGCCAGCGCGCCTCGAACGCGCCGAGCCAGCCGGTGAGTGAGACGAGCTTGCCCGACAGCACCGGCCATTCGCGCGAGGCCGGCAAGGCCGCACCGCGCGACTGGGTCATCAGCACGGTCACCGACAACTGCCCGGCCAGGCGCTCGGCCCAATCGAGCGCATCACGCCCGTCGCCCACGACGAGCACGCGCCCGGAAGACCGGTAGGACACCGCCGGCACCGGATCGGTCGTGGCGCTCGCCGCCATGGCCACGAGGGCCGCGATCTTCGGACCGGCGTCGGCACCCTGCTCGCCCCAGCCGGCCTGCTCGCGGATGTTGACGAAGCGGGTCGGCGCGACCGCGTTGCGGGCTGCGGCGATCTCCGTGAACAGCGACGACTCCTGCGTGCAGGTGACCAGCAGGTCGTCGGTACCGTCGAGCTCGCCCAGGAAGCGGGAAACCTCGCGCCGGCACAGTTCGCGCGCCACCGGCAGCGCCTGCACCGGGATCGGGAACGCGCGCCCCAGCTGCGCCCTGTCCAGATCGACTGTGCCGTTACAGGTGCATGCAAGTAGCCTGGTCTTCACTGCGGCGCATCCTCGCGGCCATCGGGCCGGGTCGCGGCGACTATATCAGCGCCTCTGCACGCCCGGACGCGGATCGACGTCGTCCACAAGGACATCGGCGCGAGGCGCCGCGTCGTCCGGTTCGCGCTCGCTCGCAACGGTCTTCTCGGAACCATCGGCCGGCGCTTCGCTCCGATGGTCCACGCTGTCGGCGGTCTCGCCGGTCGGTCCGACCTCGCCTCGATCGATGCCCCTCTCGCCGGTCGGTCCGACCTCGCCTCGATCGATGCCCCTCTCCCCTGCCGCCGGCAGTGCTTCCGGAGCCTCCGGCACCGACTGGCCGACGTGCGTCAAGGGCGCCACTTGCGCCACGCGCGCCGCGTGCGCCGCGTCGACGATCGCGGGATCGAACAGCCTGGACGCCTGCTCCTCGACGAGGCGCCTCAGCATCGCCTCCGGAATGGGCTCGGCCTTGCCGTAGTCGTCGATGTAGACGTCGAGTCCGTCCATCACGTTGAACTGCGGGTCGGCGAACAGCCGCTTGAGCGCGGCGTTGCGCGTCGCCGAGTCGATGCCGGCGCGCATGAACGGGCGGAAGTCCGAGCCGGGCGTCAGCGACTCCACGGCCGGCAGCGGCGCATCGTCGTCATTGCCCGCCTGCGGCGTGACGGCGGCTTGCGCGTCGCGCTGCGCGAAATTCGCCGCTGGATTTGCCGGCAGGGCCACGTCGTCCGGATCTCCGCTACCGTCCGGCGGTCGGGCAGCGGCCGGCACGGCGGGAGCGGGCATCGCGCTTTCGTCCCGGCGCGTCGACCGGTCTGCGCCCGCGCCCGCTTGCCCCGAAGCAGCCTCGTCGCGGCTTCGCCGCTTGAGCCGCGACCAACGGGACAGGAAACGGCCGTCCGTATCGCTCACGGCTCGCTCGCGTCCCGCGACGAACCGGCGTCGCCGTCCGGATCAGGGTTTGCCCCGATGCCGGTCGAAGGACCGGGCGCCGTCGAGTGGATCGCCCGCTCGCGTTCGGCCATTGCCTCGAAATCCTCGCGCGGCATGAACGACGGCCGCGCACCCTTGCGCTTGCGCCCGCGATCCGGCACGTAGTGCAGCGTGACGTACTCGGCCACCCAGGCCTGCATCGGCGCCGGCATCGGCACGCGATCGACCCGTTCGCCACCGTCCATCCAGCGGCCCGCCTCGTTGTAGCTGACCGTGACCGCGAGCGCATGCGGCGGTTCGGAATCGGACGCGCCGACGATGCCCGAGTCGTCGCTCGGCAGCCGCCACAGCACGAAGATCGACGGATCGGCCGTCGTCAGGTTCAGGTAGTAGCCCTCGGCCTCGTCGACGAACAAACGAACCGCGAGCGGCGCGTCGGCCGCGGAATCGGCGCTGGTGCCAACGTCGGCGTCGGCGTCAGCGGGTTCGATCGCGCAGGGACGCCACGCGTGCGGCTGCCAGGCGCTGCCGGTGTCGTGCCGGTCGAAGACGACTCTGACCGGCACCGGCTCGACATCTCGCAGCGGCTCCGCCCCTGGCGGTCCAAAGTCACGCTCGGCCAATGACTTCTCCTGCGCTTTTCGTGCCGGTTGTTACCATGGAGGCATCTTAGCGAATTCCCCATGAGCGAACGCAACGTCCCCATCGCCGACCGGCGCTATGCCGCCCCGGTTCCCGAAGTGCCGGATCGGCCCCAGCCGCCGACCGGCCTGCTCGCCGATCGCCGCGGGCGCCGCCTGCACGACCTGCGCATCTCGGTGACCGACCGCTGCAACTTCCGCTGCACCTACTGCATGCCGAAGTCGGTGTTCGGCAGCGATTACGCGTTCCTGCCGCAGGCCTCGCTGCTGAGCTTCGAGGAGATCACCCGCCTGACGCGCCTGTTCGTCGCACACGGCGTCGAGAAGCTGCGGCTGACCGGCGGCGAGCCGCTGGTGCGACGCGATGTCGAACGACTGATCGGCATGCTCTCGCCGCTGACCACGCCCGCCGGCGCGCCGCTCGACCTGACGCTGACGACCAACGGCTCGCTGCTCGCGCGCAAGGCGCGCGCGCTACGCGAGGCCGGCTTGCGGCGCGTGACCGTAAGCCTCGACGCGCTCGACGATGCGGTCTTCCGCGCGATGAACGACGTCGACTTCCCGGTGGCCGACGTGCTGGCGGGCATCGACGCGGCCGCAGAGGCCGGGCTGCGGCCGATCAAGATCAACATGGTGGTCAAGAAGGGCGTCAACGACCACGAGATCGTGCCGATGGCCCGGCGCTTCCGCGGCAGCGGCCACATCCTGCGCTTCATCGAGTTCATGGACGTCGGCGCGTCGAACGGCTGGCGCATGGACGACGTCGTGCCCAGCGCCGAGGTCGCCCGACGCATCGCCGAGGCGTTCCCGATCGAGCCGGCCGAGCCGAACTACGACGGCGAGGTCGCCGAGCGCTGGCGCTACGTCGACGGCGCCGGCGAGATCGGCCTGATTTCGTCGGTGACGCAGCCCTTCTGCGGCGGCTGCACGCGGGCGCGACTGTCCACCGAAGGCAAGCTGTACACCTGCCTGTTCGCGACCGCCGGCCAGGACCTGCGGGCGCTGCTGCGCGGCGGCTACGACGACGCGCAGATCGCCGCGGCGATCGGCGCGATCTGGTCGGCGCGCGACGACCGGTATTCCGAGCTGCGCTCGGCGCAAACCGCGGGCCTGCGCAGGATCGAGATGTCCTACATCGGCGGCTGAACCTGCACATCGCGATGAGCGTACCGAGCATCACCCAGAACGCGCGGCCCAGCACCTTCGAGGTCGACGCCGTCAACGAGCGTGGCGAGACCGTGCCGACGGCCATTGCCGGCGAGCACGCGCTGACGCTGTACCTCGACAAGCGCGAACTGGTCACGCTGATGACGCTCGGCGCCGCCCCCGAGCATCTCGCGCTCGGTTACCTGCGCAACCAGCGGCTGGTCTCCCGCGTCGACGAGCTGGCCGCGGTCCAGGTCGACTGGGACACCGGCTCGGTCGCCGTCACGTCGCGCGCGCTCGCCACGCGCGGCGTGACGATCTGGGACGAGGCAGAGGGCGGCAACGCGCTCGCCGGCCGGCTGGACCGGCGCACCGTCACCACCGGCTGCGGCCAGGGCACGGTCTTCGGCGACCTGATGGACGAGATCGACCGGATCTCGCTGCCCACGGGCGCGCGGCTGAGCGAAGAGGTCCTGTACACGGTCATGGACCGCGTGCGGCGCCACGAGTCGATCTACAAGGTCGCCGGCGCGGTCCACGGCTGCGCGCTGTGCTCGAATTCCGGCGATTCGCGCGGAGAGATCCTGCGCTTCGTCGAGGACGTCGGCCGGCACAACGCGGTCGACGCGATCGCCGGCTGGATGTGGCTCGAGTCGGTCGACGGCGCCGACAAGATCTTCTACACGACCGGGCGCCTGACCTCCGAAATGGTGATCAAGTGCGCGCAGATGGGCATCCCCTTCCTGCTGTCGCGTTCCGGGCTCACGCAGATGGGCTACGAGATCGCCCGCCGCGTCGGCATCACGATGGTCGGACGTTGCCAGGGCCGGCACTACCTGCTGTTCACCGGCGGCGAGCGCTTCGTGCGGCAGCCGGTGACCGCGTTCGCGTGAGCGCATCCGGATCGGCGCCGCACGCGGCGGCGGCGTCGATCGATCGCAGCGAGATCACCGGCATCGTGCTCGCCGGCGGGCTGGGGCGTCGCATGAGCGCCGACGGCCAGGGCGTCGACAAGGGTCTGCAGCCCTTTCGCGGCCGCCCGATGGCGCAGCATGCCATCGAACGCCTCGCTCCCCAGGTCGCCACGCTGCTGATCAACGCGAACCGCAACCTGGAGCGCTACCGGGCGTTCGGGTGCCCGGTGGTCAGCGACGCGGTGTCGGGTTTCGCCGGCCCGCTTGCGGGGCTTCACGCGGGGATGCGCGTCGCGCGCACCCGCTACGTCGCCACCGTGCCGTGCGACTCACCCTTCCTTCCGCTCGACCTGGTGGCGCGGCTGTCGGCCGCGCTGGCTTCGACCCCCGGGGCCCGGCTCGCGGTCGCCTGCACCGGCGCGCAGGCCCACCCGGTCTTCGCGCTGGTCGAACGCGCGCTCGTCGACGACCTCGAGGCCTTCCTCGCCAGCGGCCGTCGCAAGATCGACGCGTGGTACGAACCACTCCACGTCGTCGCGGTCGATTTCGACGACGAGGCGGCGTTCCGGAACATCAACACGCCGCAGGACCTCAGGGAGCAGGAGCCCGAATGAACGCGCCGCAGACCCTTTCCGATGCGATCAGCTGCCTGTCCGACTACGACCCCAACGCGCTGCCGGTCTCGCAGGTGCGCGAGATCGTCGGGCGCGTGATCGTGCCGGTCGAGGCGATCGAGCGCGTCGCCATCCGCTCCGGTCTCGGCCGCGTGCTCGCGCAGGACCTGGCCTCCCCGATCGACGTGCCCTCGAGCGACAACTCGGCGATGGACGGCTACGCCGTTCGCGCCGCCGACCTGGTCAGCGACAGACCGACCACGCTGAAGCTCGTCGGCACCGCGCTGGCGGGCCAGCCGTTCGCCGGCGCGGTCGGACCCGGCGAGGCCGTTCGCGTGACCACCGGCGCCGTCATGCCGACCGGACTGGACACGGTCGTGATCCAGGAGGTGGCGACGGTCGACGGCGATCGGCTCGCGGTACCGGGCGGCCAGCAGCGCGGCCAGCACCGGCGGCTGCGCGGCGAGGACCTCGCCCGCGGCAAGCCGGCCTTGCGCGCCGGCAAGCTGCTCGCGCCGGCCGATCTCGGGTTGCTGGCCTCGCTCGGTTTCGCGGAGGTCGCGGTCCGTCGCCGGCTCCGTGTCGCGTTCTTCTCGACGGGCGACGAGCTGCGCTCGGTCGGCGAGGCGCTCGGGCCCGGCGAGGTCTACGACAGCAACCGCTACACGATGTACGGCATGCTCACGCGCCTGGGCGTCGACGTGATCGACATGGGCGTGATTCGCGACGATCCCGATGCGCTCGAGCGCGCGGTGCGCACCGCCGCGGAGAGCGCCGATGCGATCGTCTCGTCGGGCGGCGTGTCGGTCGGCGAGGCGGACTTCACCAGGCAGGTGATGGCGCGGCTCGGCGACATCGCGTTCTGGACCATCGCGATGCGCCCGGGGCGGCCGATGGCCTTTGGCCGCATCGGCCGCACCAGCTACTTCGGGCTCCCTGGGAACCCGGTCGCGGTGATGATCACGTTCTACTTCTTCGCCCGCGAAGCACTGCTTCGGCAGATGGGGGCCGAGCCCTCGCCGTTGCCGTTCGTGCGCGCGCGCTCGCTGAGCGCGTTCCGAAAGCGCCCGGGACGCACCGAGTACCAGCGAGCACGCCTGGATCGCGACGCAGACGGAACGATGTCGGTGAGCAGCTTCGGCAGCCAGGGGTCGGGCGTGCTGCGGTCGATGTCGGAAGCCAACTGCATCGTCGTGCTGCACCATGACCAGGGCGCGGTCGCTGTCGGCGACCCGGTCGACTGCATCGCCTTCGACGGCCTGGTCTAGGTTCGCGCCGCTGCGCTCAGGCGCCGCCGAGGCGCTGGTCGCTCACCAGGATTCCATCGTCGTCGGCGTAGCACCAGTCGCCGGGGGCGACGCGCACGCCGGCGATCTCGATCGGTATGTCGCGCGACCCGCTGCCACGGCGGTCGCTGCGGCGCGGATGGGCCGCCAGCGCGCGCACGCCGACTTCGCACTCGTTGATCTCGGCGACGTCGCGCACGCAGCCGTTGACGACCACGCCGACCCAGCCATTGTCGCAGGCGAGCTTCGCGAGGTTGCCGCCGACCAGCGCGCAACGCAGGCTGCCGCCGCCGTCCACGATCAGTACCCTGCCCTCGCCCGGCACCTCGAGCGCGGCGCGAACCATCGAGTTGTCCTCGAAGCAGCGCACGGTCGCGACCGGGCCGGCGAAGCGGGCACGCCGCCCGAAGGGCCGGAATGCAGGATGCAGCACGCGCAGTTCGCCCGAGTTCAGGCGGTCTTCGTGCGCGTCGCAGAGGTCGGTCGTTGCGAATGGCGGCGTCATGGTGGGCTGTGGCATCGGCGGTGTCCTGGCGCCCGCACCGGCCGGGGCGCGACGCCGATGATCGCACAAGCCCGCGCCCGCCGCGACGCGATCGCGCCGAGCGTTCAGCCGCAGGCGAAGGGATCGTTGCCCGCCGCGTTGGGATCGCAGCTCGTCGTCGCGCCGGCCGGCCGAACCACGACTCGCAGCGGCCGCCCGCGCGATTCGTGGTCGCTGAGTTCGATGTGAATCTCGCGCGTCGGCGCCGCATGCCCGAAGGAGTCGGCACGCAGGCGTCCGAACGGATCGAAGGCGAAAACTCCCCGCTCGGCTTCGACCCGCACCCGCGAAGTCTGCCTGGCGAGAGTCGAGGTCTCGATCAACTCGAACCGGCCGTCGGGCAGCGGCGCGCGAATCACCCAGTTGCGGCCATCGACCGACGGCCTGACGGTCGCGGCCGTCGGCGCGTCGCCGGTGAGCACGAGTTCGACCGGCGACTGGCGCTTGACCGCCTCGAGCTGCGCGAGACGCAGGCCGCTGCGCAGGTTGTTCGAAGCGGCGCGAAGCTGGACGTTCGCGAAGAATCCCGAGAAGTCGGGACCCGCGGTTGCCGCCAGGGTCGCGCCGATCCCCAGCACGATCGCGAGTTCGACCGCGCTCATGCCTCGCTGGAGGCTTCGCTTGCGCACAGGCACGGTCGGCTTCATATCGCGGCGCGGGGAGGACGATGTCGGGCAGGAGCCGACTATGGGAGACCGGCGCCGACGCAGGCAAAGCCGCCGCGACGGATGGCGGCGAGCCGGCGACGGATGCGGGAACGCCACCCTCGGCGGAGCCTGGCGGGCTGCGAACGGGTCGCCCGGCACGGCCGAAGATGCGGCCGACGATGTGGCTCACGATGTCGCCGAAGACGTCGCCGAGGAGGCGACCGAAGATGCGGCCGAGGAGGCGACCGGACAGAGGCGGTCGCCGGGTGCCAGTGCGGGCCCGTGGAGGGTCCGCCCGGGCGCAGCCTCAGCGTTTGTGGCTGAGCGTGCCCGGCAGGCCTGCGTAGAACGCGGACAGGTTATCGATGTCGGCGCGCGACAGCTGCTTGGCCTGCGCGGCCATGATCGGGTTCTTGCGGGCGTCCGACTGGTAGTCGAGCATCGCCTGCCTGAGGTAGTCGCGGTGCTGCCCCGCCAGGCGTGGATATGACGGATCGATCGGCGTGTTGCCGTCCTTGCCGTGGCAGGCGGCGCAGACCTGGTCCGCCTTCTCCTTGCCCTTCGCGACGTCGGCAGCCAGGGCGCCGGTGGTCGCGAACAACGATGCGGCGCCGATCAGGGCGGCGAGGCGCCGGGCGCCGGTAAACGGGTCGTGGCTCATCGTCGTTCCGCGGAATCAGTTGGTGCCGTAGTACGCCGCGAGATCGGCGATGTCCTGGTCGCTGAGGCTGGCCGCGATCCCGCGCATCGTCGGGTGGCTGCGGTCGCCCTTGCGATACGCCTGGAGGGCGGCCTCGATGTACTTCGCGCTCTGCCCCTTGATCATCGGCACCTGGTACACGCCCGGAAACGAGGCCTTGTAGCCCGGAATGGCGTGGCAGCCGATGCACATCGAATTCTTGGACTTGCCGGCTTCGGCATTGCCCGCCGCGGAGGCCGCCAGCGGCACCAGCGCCCAGGCGAGCCCGGCGGCGATCAGGATTTTCGTGGACATGTCTGTGCTGGTTACCCGAAGTACTTGTTCTGTAAGGTAAACGCCGATTCTATCGGACGGCTCGCCGCGGCGTCCAGCCAGCGTGCCGCGGCCCTCCCGTGCAGCGCGTTCCCGTATACTCGATGCGCCGCCAACCCGAAATCCGGACGAACCCGACATCATGCGTTTCCAGGGCACCGATTCCTATGTCGCGACCGACGACCTGAAGCTCGCGGTCAACGCGGCGATCCAGCTGCAGCGGCCGCTGCTGATCAAGGGCGAGCCGGGCACCGGCAAGACGATGCTCGCCGAGGAAGTCGCCGCAGCGCTGGACATGCCGCTGCTGCAGTGGCACATCAAGTCGACCACCAAGGCGCAGCAGGGGCTCTACGAATACGACGCCGTGTCACGCTTGCGCGACTCGCAGCTCGGCGACGAGCGGGTCAGGGACATCCACAACTACATCGTCAAGGGCGTGCTGTGGCAGGCGTTCGACTCGGACCGCCCGGTGGTGCTGCTGATCGACGAAATCGACAAGGCCGACATCGAGTTCCCCAACGACCTGCTGCGCGAACTCGACCGCATGGAGTTCTACGTCTACGAAA
>Ga0209477_1000173_pt1 | contig 36798 bp, 32 predicted proteins | sample KloWWTupernatant_FD_187180 | JGI IMG/M metagenome (GOLD analysis project Ga0209477, IMG submission 187180) | Active sludge microbial communities from Klosterneuburg, Austria, studying microevolution and ecology of nitrifiers - Klosterneuburg... | ecosystem: Engineered > WWTP > Aerobic digester >...
AAATAAAATTATCATTTATTTAAAATTGATAAATATAAAAGTGATTTTTAAATTAAATAATCAGTCATTATAAATTTTGACAACTAATTCTCCGTCATTTTTACAAAAACCCCTGTACATTCCTTTAGAATTGAAAACCATTTCTATATTACAATCTTTATCAATAGCAATCAAACCGCCTTCACCGCCTATTGAGATCAACTTCTTGTGAACGACTTCTTTACAGGCTTCTTTCAATGTGAGTAACTTGTATTCCATGACAGCAGATACATCAAAAGCTGTGACACTTCTTAAAAAAAATTCGCCGTCACCTGTACATGAAACAGCACAAGTATTATTGTTAGCATATGTACCGGCACCAATAACTGGACTATCACCGATTCTGCCAAATTTAACATTGGTCATTCCTCCGGTAGAAGTAGCTGCAGCCAGATTCCCGTTTGTATCAAGTGCAACAGCTCCAACAGTTCCGAACTTTTTATCTGTGATCTCATCCTCTGTATGATCGAGCTGTGCCTTACCTTTTTTTAATGCTTTTAGATACTGATCATATCTGTGCTGGCTGTAAAAATATTCATCATCTTCAAACTTCAATCCTTTTTCTTTGGCAAATTCTATAGCACCATTACCGTTAATTAATACAAGATCTTTATCATCCAATACAGCTTTTGCAAGAAGTATCGGGTTTCGTACTCCGCAAATTGAAGCAACACTTCCGGCTGAAAGATCATTTCCATTCATAATGGAAGCATCCATGCTGTGCTTGCCTTCATTTGTAAAAACAGATCCCTTGCCTGCGTTGAAGTTTGGATCATCTTCGAGTATAGTAATTGCTTTTATTACGGCATCGATAGACGAACCACCGGAACGTAGTATGTAGCTTCCCTGACGGATTGATTCACTGATTGAATTTCTGTATGAAGATTCTTTTTCAGGAGTCATAAGTGATTTCAAAATAGTACCTGCTCCTCCATGAACTGATATTCCGAATTGTTTCATAATTTATTTATTGAATAAAAAAAAAACCTTGCTAAATTAAATTAACAAGGTTTATATAAACTAAACTCTATAATTTATTTTCTCTGAAATTTTTCTTCTTCAAGAGTAAACACAAGTGAAACTATATGTGAGTTACCTAATTCTTCAAGTCCGTCAAATTTTGCAAATGAATAATCAATGTTGATCTTTGGTAATTTTACGCCTGCTCCAAGTGTAAGATTTCCTAGATCATTTACACCAGTTCTGATTGCTACAACATCTTTAAAAGCATATTCAATACCCGCGTGAATGTCAAGACTCATTGGTCCAATATATGCATTAGCACTTGCCTGTCTGTTCTCAAATCTAAGGTCAAAATCAACAACAGGAGTAAGTGTGCCTTTAAAAACTTCAACCTGATAAGCTGTTCCGATTTTTGCAGTTGGTGTTATTACTTCATTTTTACCTGTGGACCATGATAGATAAGTAGTGGTAATATCCATTAAATTAGCACCGAGGAAAAAATTATTAAAGGGGCTGTATTTTACACCAACATCAAATCCAAGTCCCCAGGCTCCCTGATCTCCAAGATTTCTTCTCAATACTTTGAAATTTGCACCGTAGGATAATTGTTCATTTGAAACTTTTGAATAAGTGAGGTAAAAGGCATAATCTGAGGTATTGAAATAGGAAATTCTTGATTCATCAATTCTTTCTCCTGGATCAAGAGTGCCGTTCCCATTCAGGTCGATCAAAGCATTTCGGGTATCCTGAATATCATCAATTCCCATTCTGATTATAGAAAATCCAAGTGATGAGCTTGCACCAAATGGAATTCCAACTGAACCATAATCATAATTAACAAGATTACCGAATTGAGCATCATGCATAAGAGAAAACTGCGGGTAATTTATCTTTGCAAGTCCGCCGGGATTCCAATAGCCTGAAGTTACATCATCTACGAGAGCAACATATGCTCCTCCCATTCCTTTTGGTCTACCACCAACTCCGATTTGGAGCCATTCTCCTGCATACTTATTACCACTTCCTTGAGAAAATCCATCTTGAAAAAGGATAACAGAAAGCAAAACTATAAAAATAGTTTTTGACATTAGATTATTCATAAATTGGGTTTGTTTACTTTTAAATTGTTAAATACAGTAAACTAATTTTCATTATCCTCCGGATAAAAATTTTTTTGTAATAATGATTATTTTATTCCGATAAGTCAATACAAAATTAATTGATTTTAGATAAAAGTGCTATATTGGTATTAAAGTTTCAGCGAAATTCCTACTTATAAAAATAAATATTTATTGTTTTCTCAATTAAATGAGAATGTTTTATTTTTTAAATTTTTAATAATTTCTATTTAGAATTGAATAAATGTAAGTGCCAAATTTTAAATTAATGGAAAATATCAGTTTAGATAAAAATACCAATCATCTTTTCAAATTAAAAAAAATATTAAAATTCATCAAAAGTTTAGTTAAAAGTAAATTGGTTTTGAAAATATTATTCTTATATAAAGTGAAAATTAATTTCAAAATAATATAATCATCCATCTTTGTTAATAAAAATAAAAAAAATTAATTTTAACTTAATGAGCTAAGCTGACGTAATACATTTGAAAACTTAATAATACATATTATTAAATTTCGATTTATAAGGAACAATAAACCATTCAATAGTATTTCTTATAATATCTTAATAATGTATTTTTATTAAGAACTTTCAAATAATTCAAATCAATTTAAAATCATTTTTAAATTAATCAAAATAATTTCTATTTTAAACTATGAGTAAAAAATTAATTTTACCCATTTCAATAATACTGATAGCACTTGGTATTTTTGTAGGGATGAAAATTCAGGATGCTGTTTCTGATGATAAAATTTCTTCGCAGGTCAAGAAATTCAATGATGCGCTGGAAGTAACATCAAGATATTATGTAGATGATGTCGATTCACAAAAACTAACAGAAGATGCAATTAAAGGAATGCTTGAAAGTCTAGATCCGCATTCTGTTTATATTTCAGCCGATCAGCTAAAAAGAGTTAACGAAGATTTCCAGGGAAGTTTTGAGGGAATTGGAGTTGAGTTTGATATTGTTAACGATACTCTTACTATTGTATCTCCAATCAGCGGCGGTCCATCTGAGAAGCTTGGAATTCAGGCAGGTGATAAGATCGTAAAAATTGACGGAATTAGCAGCGTCGAAATTTCCAGGGAAGATGTGCCTAAGAAACTTAAAGGACCAAAAGGTACAAAAGTAAATGTAACAATAGTAAGAGCCGGATTACCGGATCAGCTGGAGTTTGAGATAACCAGAGATAAAATTCCAATTTATAGTGTCGATGCATCATTTATGTATGATGATGAAGTTGGTTATGTAAAAGTATCAAGGTTTTCCGCAACGACATATGATGAATTCATGAAAGCAATGGGTGATCTTAAAAATCAGGGTATGAAAAAAGTAGTACTCGATCTTAGAGGAGATCCGGGCGGATATCTAGATCAGGCTTTTAAAATGGCAAGTGAATTTATTCCTGCAGGTAATAAAATAGTTTATACAAAAAGCAGGATAAAGGATTTTAATGAAGAATATGTATCAGAAGGCGGAAAGTATAATGATATTCCTTTGGTCGTATTAGTTAATGGAGGTTCTGCATCTGCCAGTGAGATTGTTTCCGGTGCAGTTCAGGATTGGGACAGAGGATTAATTGTTGGTGAAACTACTTTTGGGAAAGGTCTTGTGCAGAGACAATTCGATCTGCCTGATGGTTCAGCTTTCAGAGTTACTACAGCAAGATATTATACGCCTTCAGGAAGACTGATACAAAAAAGTTATGATGGAAGCAATTATAAAGAAACTGCAAACGCAGATGTGGAAGGTGATAACATTGAACATTCGAATGACATTCAGGATTCAGCAAGACCTGAATATACTACTTTTGGCGGTAGAAAAGTATTCGGCGGAGGTGGAATAACTCCTGATTATATAATTAAGCTTGATACTCTGACAGATTATTCTGTACAACTGAGAAGATTAAATTTATTTTATATTTTCACTGAGAGATATATGGGTGCAAACAGAAGCAATATAGAATCAAAATATAAAACAGCTGATGAATTTAAAAACGGATTTATAGTAGATGAAGTAATGCTGACTGACCTTAAAAATATGGCTACAGAAAAAGATGTAACATTTAATCAGGATGAATATAATAAGGATTTAGAATTTATAAAAACTTCAATAAAATCGCAGATAGCAAGAGATCTGTGGGGAAATAACGGAATATATATTGTATGGCTTGAGAATGATGAACAATTCTTAAAAGGAGTTTCATTATTTGAAGAATCGATCAAGTTAGCAAAGTTAAAACAATAAAATCAGAAATGATTTTAAATATCTTAAGAAGAAGCTTCATTTCGGCAATTCTGATAATCGGAATAATTGCGAATGAAGCTTTTTCACAGGATAATGTTTTTGAAACAGGTGAAGAATTAAAGTATGAAATTTCGTACGGATTTATAAAGCTCGGATACATGAAATTTGTCCTTACTAACACAAAAAAGACTGGTAAAAAAACATTTTACAATGCCAGACTTGAAGTAAAAACCTACCCTGAAGTACCATTCATAACTGTAAATGATATTTTTGAAACCGAAATGGAATTCAGTGAAGTAGAAGAAAAAGATGAGGAAGAATTGTTCTCAAATAAATTTTATGAAACTAATTTCAGAAACAGATCTATTACACGTCAGGACTGCAGATTTAATTATAAAAAATACATGGTTAAATATTCAAAAGAAACTGATGGTGATCTTGAAATTGATAAAGAGATTCCAATAAAAGAACATATCAGATACAGAGATGAACTTTCATGGATGTATGAATACAGATTAAATTCGTTTACAAATAAAAATTATAATATCCCAGTCTTTTCGGAAGGGGAAGGATCATCAGTAAGATATTCTTACAATGTAAATAAGACAGTTATAAAAATAGAAAAAACGAATTATGAAATAGCAGTTATAAAAATGGAAGGAACATCTGATTTCACAGGAGTGTTTGGTTTTAAAGGCGAGTTTTTAGTGCTTCTTTCGGATGATGATTATAGAGTTCCGATTAAGGCATACTTTAATTCTTCTCTTGGAAATGTTGTGCTTGAATTAATTGAATACAAAAAAGCTAAATGGACTCCTCCACCATTTTTAAAATAAATAAAATCAATAAAGTGAAATTTCAATTTATAAATAAAATATACAAATATTCGAACATTTTAATTTGGTGTATTTCTTTATTTTCGTCTTTGTCTTTATTTAATGTTGCAATGTCTCAGTCAAAAGTTTTACAGGTCGGGGAGGAGCTAAATTACACTGTAAATTATGGGTTTATTGAAATCGGAAATGTAACTATAAAACTCACTGGAAAGAAAACTGTCGGATCAAATGAAATTTATACTTCAACCTGTACAATGAGATCAAACAAAGGAATTCCATTTGTAGATCTGAACAGTAATTTTGAATCTGAAATGCTTTATAATGGAAATGAATTATATACTATTAGATTCAAGGCTACAGAAATTAAAGACGATGGAAAAATAGAGATCGAGTATAAGTTCCATTATGATTCTAATTACGTTTACGTTTTAAAAAATAATTTGGGGAATATTGAAATTGATAAAAATATACCTTTCAATAATAATGTAAAATTTCAGGACGGTCTTTCTTTGTTTTTTAAGTCACGACTAAATTCATTTTCATCTGATAATTTTATGATTCCAGTATTTATGAATGAATCAGAAACTTCTGTCAATTATTATTTTAATTCTCAAAAAGAAGAAATATTTGTTCCAGTATTTGATGAAGATTTAAATTCTTTCAGATGTAACGGAGTAGCCAATTTTGAAGGAGTTTTTGGTCTTAGCGGTGAATTTGCAGGTTGGTTTTCAGATGATGAAGCAAGAGTACCTTTAAAGTCCCAAATGAATGTTATCATTGGAAGCGTTACTCTTGAACTGATAAGTTTTAAAAGAAACGGTTGGCATTAGTTAAAATATTAATTAATTCTTTCTGTTTAAAAATAAATTTTTCATTATTCCGGAACAAATTATATTAACTTTGTTATAATGGATTTAAAATGATCAGTTTTAATATAATTAACCTGTTTGTCCGAAATGATTTTAAAAATACAATTCTAAAAGTAGGATAATTATTTAAATTGATAACCATAATTAAAATTAATAATTTACCAACTAATTAAATCCAAAATGAATATTTTATTAAAAATACTAATTCTTATTTTTTTCATATCTGTAAATTTTACTTTTGCACAGGATGCTCAGGAGATTATAAAGAAAGTACAGTCAAAATATGAAAATATTTCTGACGCAAAAGCTTCTTTTACTGAAACCCGAAAAGGAAAAAGTGGTAAAGCAAACTCATCTTCAGGTACTATATATATAAAGAAAACCAATAAGTACAGAATAGAAGCGGGTGGACAGATTATTATAACAGATGGCGAGACTTCCTGGTCATATTCTCCAAAGAAAAAACAAGTAGTTATAGATACTTATAAGGATGACGGTAGCACATTCTCACCTAATAAATTCTTATTTAATTATCCCGAAAATTTCTATTCGGATCTGCAGGGTGAAGAAAATATTAACGGCGTGGACTGCTATGTAATTAAGCTTTCACCAAGAAACAGTGGTTCTGTGAAAAGTGCAACAATCTGGATAGATAAAAAAGAAGATTTTATCAGAAAAATAAATATTGTTACTTCCGAGTCCACAAACACTTATTCATTAAAAGATATTACACTGGATTCAGGTGTGAATTCTTCTAAATTCAGTTTCACTCCTCCTGAAGGAGTTGAAATAATTGATCTAAGATAACAATTTTTGGTATTAAGATATTAAAAATAAAGTTAAGCAATTTAATAATTGCTTAACTTTTTTAATTTTACATTTAGTAAAATATTTGAGCGACAAAATGAAAAAATATTTAAAGACAATAGTCTTATTTGCTATTACTTTTTTCTTCCTGTATCTTGCCTTCAAAGGGAATGACTTTAGTGAGTTGTTTGAAAAATTAAAAAGTGCAAATTATTTTTATGCTCTTGCCGGAGCATTTACCGGTGTAGTGATCGGAAGTTATATAAGAGCTTTAAGATGGAGATATTTTTTAAATCCTTTGAAAAAGGATTTACCAATTTACAACCTGTTTTCATCAACAATGATCGGCTATATGATGAACAGTATAATCCCGAGAACAGGAGAAATATACAGACCTGTATTACTTGCAAATAAAGAAAAAATTTCAAGGGCATCAGCGTTTGGAACAATACTTGTCGAGAGAGTTTTTGATGTATTGACTATGTTAGTATCTTTCGGGATCTGTATAATGTATTTCAAACAAAAATTATCCTCAACATTTGAAGGTTACAATCTTGAAGCAATTTCTTTATACACATTTATTTTTTTACTTCTTTTTATAATAGTTATAATTGTGATACTTTTTAATCTGGAAAGATCTGAAGAGATCATAGACAAGATAGCAAGGAAATTTCTCCCTGAAAAATTTCACTCGGAAATTAGAAAAGTATTTGTATCTCTTATAAATGGATTCCTTTTTATCAAATACCCGAAATACTATCTGCAAATATTCTTACTAACAGTCTTACTATGGTTTTCTTATGTCTGTTCGACATATCTGACCTTTCTGGCATTTGATATGGATCTTAATCTGCTGGATGCAAATCTTGTTTTGACTATGATCACATTTGCAGTAACAGTTCCTTTGCCTGCAAACTCAGCAGGTATATATCATTTCTTCTGTACTGCTACTCTTGTGAATATATATGGAATAAATAGTGAGACTGCTTTTGGATATGCTACTGTTAGTCATTTACTTGGACTACTTAGCCTGATACTGATTGGAGCTTACTTTTTTCTGAAAGAAAACCTCACTTTTAAAAAAGCAAAAGAATTCACAAAATCAGAAACTGAACCAGAAACCGGATGATGTAACCCTGTCTTAAGATTTTAGTTTAGTTTCTTTTCTGTGACTCAAATATCCAATTATAATAGGTACTATAGATAAAATTATAACTCCGATAATGACGAATTCAAAATTCTTTTTTATAAATGGAATATTACCAAAAAAGTAACCGAGTAAAGTCATTGATGACACCCAGAATATTCCTCCAAAAATATTAAATGATATAAATTTTTTATAATCCATTTCACCTACTCCTGCAACTATCGGTGCGAAGGTTCTTGCAAATGGAACAAATCTCGCATATATAATTGCTCTCCCTCCGTATTTTTCATAAAAATGTTTTGCTTTGACTAAATGGTCTTTTGCAAAGAAAAGTGATTTTTCTCTTTTGAAAATTTTTGGACCGGTCTTTTTACCAAACCAGTAGCCGACCTGATCTCCAATGATAGCAGCCAGAATAAGTGAAACATTTAACATATAAATATCCAAATATCCCTGTGCAGCAATCAAACCCGCTGTAATTAAAAGTGAATCACCAGGCAGAAAAAATCCAACAAGTAATCCGGTCTCAGCAAATATAATAATAATAAGAACTGTCAACCCGCCCCATCTTATGAGTCCTTCCAGGTCCTTGAGATTAGTAAAAAAATCTGAAATTAAATCCATTAATAGTTAAAATATAATTTGATTTGAAAGCATTCAATTTAGTGATATTGTAATTAAGAATAGTGTCAAAAATAAGGATAATTTTCTTAATTATTGCTTGTCAACTTTCTTTCAATAATTAATGAAAACATATTTTAAAATATTTTATGGCAATATGTATTTTATCAAAATTTGATACTAAATTAAAAAGCCTTTACCAAAAATAAAAATATAGAAATTCAACTTGATTGTTTTTACAATTTCAATGAATTATATTTATCTCTAAAAATTACAATATCTTAACATTTATTTTATATGTCAGAAAATCTTATTGAGGTAAAGAATTTAAAAAAATACTTTCCAATAAAGAAAGGTGTATTTTCAAAAACAATTGGTAATGTAAAAGCAGTTGATGATGTATCATTTACTATTAAAAAAGGTGAGACACTCGGATTGGTAGGAGAGTCCGGCTGCGGAAAGACAACAGTAGGAAGGACAATATTGAGACTGATCGAGCCAACAGCCGGTGAAGTTTTTTTCCGGGGAAAAGATATTACTAAGATCAGTGAACAGGAACTTAAGACATACAGAAAAAAAATGCAGATTATTTTTCAGGATCCTTATTCTTCTCTGAACCCCCGCATCACTGTCGGCGGAATGTTAAATGAGATTTTGAAATTCCATGAGATTGCTGAAGGAGAAGCTGCTGAAAAAAGAGTTGAGCAGTTACTTGACACTGTTGGTCTCAGAAAAATTCATGCACGAAGATATCCTCATGAGTTTTCAGGCGGACAGAGACAAAGGATTGGAATTGCAAGGGCTTTGTCGGTAGAACCAGATTTTATTGTATGTGACGAACCGGTTTCAGCACTTGATGTTTCAATTCAGTCACAGATCTTAAATTTACTTCAAGACCTTCAGGCTGAGTTTGGTATTACTTATCTGTTTATTTCACATGATCTATCAGTGGTGGAACACATTTCAGACAGGGTATGCGTAATGTATCTAGGACAGCTTGTTGAGATGGCGAAAAGAGAAGAGCTTTATCATGATCCAAGGCATCCTTATTCACAAGCGTTACTTTCTGCTGTTCCATTACCTGATCCGAGAAATAAATCAAATAGAATTATTTTGACTGGCGATGTTCCTTCGCCGTCAAATGTTCCATCGGGCTGTTATTTTCATCCTAGATGTCCAAAAGTATTTGGTGACTGCTCTACTGTTCATCCGGTATTAGCCGGCAGTGAAAACCATATGCAGAGCTGTCTGCTTTATCCTGAGAGTTATCCTAAGACAAATGAAGAAAGAGCAGCTTAGTAATATTTATAATAGAGCATACTTTTGAAAAATGAATTAATTTATAAATTGAAATCAGATTTTAATAAGACGGTTATTTATCAAAATGGTAAATGCCGTTTTTCTATTATGTAGTATTAATTCTTGCAATTTTCAGTCGGATAAAAAAACATAATAATTCAAATTCAATTTTATTACTTATAAAGTATAATTTTTTTTTAACAGGTTTAAATCATTTTAGAAATTTAATAAATCAATAAACAAAATTTTATATGAAAAAAAATTACCTGATCATATTAGCAGCACTCATGATTTTTGTAAGCGGCTGCGATAAAAAAGAAGTGGCTGTCATGTCAGATCTGCCAGGCGGAATAAAGGGAGGCGGTATCTATAAAATAAATGAGCTGGAAAATATTAGAAGTCTGGATCCCGCAGGTATTAGTGATGTAGTTTCACATCATGTAGCTCATCAGATTTATGATCTTCTTATCGATCTTGATACAAATCTTCATGTTCAGCCAGATCTTGCAACGAGATGGGAAATCTCTGAAGACGGACTTCTCTATACTTTTCATCTAAGAGATGGAGTGAAGTTTCAAAACAATCAGTGTTTCCCAGAAGGTAAGGGCAGGGAAATAAATGCAACCGATGTAAAATATTCCTTTGAGAGAATATGTGATCCGAGAGCAGGTACACTTGGCTATGACTATTACAAAAATTATGTTGAAGGTGCAAAAGAGTATTACGAAGAAATTGCTTTAGCCAGAAAAGAATCACGTGATATAATGATAAAAGAGGTTACCGGTTATATTGCAAAAGATGATTCTACTTTTCAGATAAAATTAAAATCTGCTTTCGGTCCGTTTATTTATTATGTGACACTTGCATATTGTTATATAGTGCCAAAGGAAGCTGTAGAACATTACGGAAAAGATTATTTCCAAAATCCTGTCGGGACGGGACCATTTATTTTTGTAGACTGGAAACCTGATCTTGAGCTGAATTTAAAAAGAAATCCGGATTACTGGGCAAAGGATAAAAATGGAAATCAGCTTCCATATTTAGAAGGAGTAAAGTTTAAATTTATAAAAGAGCTGTCACAGCAAATGCTTGAATTTCAGAATGGTAATCTGGACGAATGCTACAGAATTCCTAATGAATCTTTCAAAGAAGTTGTAACTCCAGAAAAAACTCTTACAGCAAATTTTGCAAAGTTCAGACTTCAGACAGTTCCATCAATGGGGTCACAATATTATGGTTTCCTTACTACGGGAAAAGTTTTCAATAATGAAAAAGTTAGACAGGCATTTAATTATGCTATAGACAGAGATAAAATTTTAAAATTCGTTTTAAATGGACAAGGTTATATGGGAGCCTTTCACGGTCTCGTGCCGCCTTCCATGCCGGATTATGATATAGAAAGAATTAAAGGTTATGATTTTAATCTTGAAAAAGCAAAACAACTTATGACTGATGCAGGTTATCCGGGTGGTAAAGGTTTTCCTGAAGCAGTTTTACAGATCAATTCAGGCGGAGACAGAAATATACAGATCGCTGAATCAATTCAGAATATGCTGAAAGAAATTGGTGTAAACATGAAGCTTAATATAATGCAGTTCGCTCAGCATCTTGATAATGTAGATGCGGGAAGAGCTGATTTTTACAGAGCCGGCTGGGTAGGGGACTATCCTGATCCTGAAAATTTCCTGAATCTATTTTATGGAAAAAATGTGCCAAAGGATTCAAAGCAGATCAGCCCTATAAATTCTACAAGATTTCAGGATGCAAAATTTGATGAACTTTATGAAATGGGAATATCTAAATCTGATATGAAAGATAGATATGAATATTATTATCAGGCAGAACAGATCGCTGTAGATAAAGCACCAATGATCTTTATTTATTATGATGAGCATTACAGACTTTTGCAGCCTTATGTAAACGGATACGGTCTTGATCCGATGCATAGAGTGAATTTCAGGACACTATGGTTAAATCGATAAAATTATATTTAAAATTCTAATTGCAAATTGCAAATTACGAGATACGAGTTACGAGTTACGAGATACGAGATACGAGATACGAGATACGAGATACATGGAAATTCAAAATGAGCTTCCAATATAAAATTAGTCAGGCTTGAAAATATTGAATAGTTTAAGTTTTCAGAAAGTGATGACAATTTTTAAAAAGAAAAAAACTATAAAAAATTTGAAATATATAATATCAGTACTCATTGTAATTTTATTTTCAGGTTGTAATAATACTAAAGAGAAAGATAACATTGTTCAGCTCAAAGGCGGAATAAAAGGCGGCGGCATTTACAGGATAAATGAACTTGAAAATGTAAGAAGTCTGGACCCGGTCAGAGTCAATGACGATGTTTCACATCATGTTACACATCAGATATATGATTTACTTGTAGACCTTGATAAGGATCTTGAGCTTGTTCCAGAGCTTGCACAAAGCTGGGAAGTCACTGAGGATGGAATGCTTTATACATTTCATTTGAGAAAGGGGGTAAAGTTTCAGGATAACGCATGTTTTCCGGAAGGAAAAGGACGTGAGTTCAATGCAGCAGATGTAAAATATTCATTTGACAGAGTTTGTGATCCGAGATCGGGTTCGCTCGGATTTGATTATTATAAAAATTATGTGGAAGGTGCAGAAGAGTTTAATGAGGAAGTTTCAGCAGCGGTAAAGGAATCCAGGGATCCAAAATTTACCGGTGTTTCAGGTTATATTGTTAAAGATGATTCGACATTTCAAGTGAAATTGACAAAGCCTTTCGGACCTTTTATTTATTATATGTGTCTTGGGTTTGCTTATGTAGTCCCAAAAGAAGCAGTGGAAAAATACGGTCAGGACTTTTTTCAGAATCCGGTCGGTACCGGACCATTCATATTTGTTGACTGGAAGCAAGACCTTGAGCTTAATTTGAAAAAGAATCCTAATTACTGGAATAAGGATGAACATGGAAATCAACTTCCATATATAGATGGAGTAAAGTTTAAATTTCTGAAGGAGACATCTCAGCAGCTTCTTGAATTCAGAAATAAGAATATTGATGAAAGCTATCGTGTACCAAATGAATCTTTTAAATCTATTGTCACACCTGAGAAAACTCTAACACCTGAGTTCTCAGAATTTGTTTTGCAGAAGGTTCCGTCTCTATCAATTCAGTTTTATGGATTTCTAACTACCAGTAAAATCTTCAATAATGAAAAAGTCAGACAGGCATTTAACTATGCTATAGACAGAGATAAGATTCTAAAGTTTGTATTGAATGGTCAGGGTTATATGGGAGCGATATATGGAATTGTTCCGCCTTCAATGCCAAATTATGATGTAGAAAAAATTAATGGATACGGGTTTGATCTGAAAAAAGCAAAACAGCTTATGGCCGATGCGGGTTACCCTGACGGAAAAGGATTTCCAGAAACTGTTTTACAGATCAACTCAGGTGGTGACAGAAATATTCAGATAGCCGAGTCAATTCAAAGCATGCTAAAAGAACTTGGTGTCAATATGAAGCTGAATATACTTCAGTTTGCACAACATCTGGATAATATAGATGCAGGAAGAGCAGATTTTTACAGGTTAGCTTGGATTGCAGATTATCCTGATCCTGAAAATTTTTTGAATCTATATTATGGAAAAAATGTACCTAAAAATCCAATGGATATAAGCCCGATAAATTCTACAAGATATCAAAACCCTGAATTTGATGAGATCTTTGAAAAAGCCATTGCTACAACTGACAAAGATAAAAGATATGAATTATATTTAAAAGCGGAACAGATAGCAGTTTCACAAGCTCCAATGATGCTGATATTTTATGAAGAAGATTATATTCTCCTTCAGCCGTATGTAAAAGGCTATTATCTTGATCCTATGCATCGGGTCAACTTTAGACATTTATGGCTTGATAAATAGAATGCAAGTAACTAAATTGTTCAGTATTTTTTCAAGGAAGAACTACAATTAAAACAAATTTTATTAAATAAATAAGGATCAGTAAATGATTAAATTAAAGCTGTTTAAATTAATGCCCGTTTTATTAGTTATATTTTCAGTAACAATATTGATGGGTTGCTCCAGTACTAAAGAATTAGCTAATGATCAGGATAGTAGGAAAAATGCTAATGGAAATAACTCAAAAGAAGTTGTGTCCACCAGCAGTTTAACTGAAAAAACCTCAATCAATAAAGAAAATCTCGAAGCAATATCAAGCAGTCTAGCAGGATTTTTAGCAAGTCCCGAATATTCAGGAAATCTTGATAAAGATGAAGTAATGTATAAAGTCATTGAATATCTTAACACACCATACTTATGGGGTGGTACTTCAAAAAGAGGAATTGATTGTTCAGCTTTTATACAAACTGTAGTTTTTCAGGCACTTGGTATTTCTATTCCAAGAACATCATTTGAGCAGTCAAATGTTGGAGAGCCGATTGATAGAGCAGATCTTAAATTTGGAGATCTGGTGTTTTTTGATACAATGAGAAAAGGCAGAGTTACTCATGTCGGTATGTATCTTGACAACGGATACTTTACTCATTCAGGTTCTAAAACAGGTGTTGCTGTAGCTTCTCTTGATGATGATTTTTATTCCAGAACATATCTGAAAGCAAGAAGAGTAACCGAAGAATAAAAAGTATTGAATTTATAATTTTAAAATCCCGGAATCCGATAATACAGGATTTCGGGATTTTTTATATTTTAGTGTTATTACAAAAAAAGTATTAAAATAATATGTCGGCATTTATAATTAGAAATTTCATATACTCCATTTTTATTATTATAGGTGTACTTACAGTAACTTTTTGTCTTCTGTATATTATTCCGGGTGATCCGGCAAGGATGATGCTTGGACAGAGAGCTGATGTAGCTTCAGTTGAATCTGTCAGAGAAGAACTTGGGCTGAACAAACCAATCTATGTACAATACATAAAGTTTATGTCAAACGCTTTTCAGGGAGATCTTGGAAGGTCATATGCAACAAACAGAGAAGTAGTGCAGACAATACTTGACAAGCTTCCTGCAACTGCTTTGCTTTCATTAAGTGCATTATTCATTTCATCTATTCTTGGCATTCTCATAGGCATTATTTCCGCTGTAAAGCAATATACTTGGCTGGATAACGTCTCAATGATATTTGCTCTTTCAGGAATATCATTTCCTTCATTTGCATTCGGTCTGATTATGGCACTTGTATTTGGTCATTTGCTGAAGTGGTTTCCAATTTCAGGATACATTAACGAAGGACCACAGTATCTTGTGTTACCAATGCTTACACTTGCTCTCAGACCAATGGCAATAACAGCCCGAATCACAAGGTCTTCGATGATGGATGTAATGAGTCAGGATTATGTGAGGACAGCTAAAGCAAAAGGACTCAGCCGTAGTAAAGTGATATTTAAGCATACTTTAAGAAATGCATTAAATCCTGTTGTAACAACGATCAGTGCATCACTTGCTGCAACGCTGGGCGGTGTATTCTTTATTGAATATATATTTAACTGGCCGGGAATCGGACTTCTCGCAATAGATGCAATATTTAAACTTGATTTTCCAATGATACAGGGAACGGTATTATTCAGTGCAATTGTGTTTGTAGTGATTAATTTCTTTGTTGATATAGTTTATGCATTGCTTGATCCAAAAGTAAAATTATCATGATAAAAATTTCTCTTATTTCATATTTTATACTTTATAATTATTAATAAAAAATGGAAGTAGAAACAGCAGTAGTAGCAGATAGTATCTTGCAGGAGGAGCAAAGCAAATCGCTTTGGCATTACTCCTGGAAAAGGCTTAAGAGAAACAAACTTGCAATGACAGGTCTTGTTACTCTTTGCATTCTTATTTTTATTGCACTTACTGCACCGCTCATTGCACCATTTAATCCCAATATGCAAATACTGGAATATTCAGCAAAAGAAATTAATTTTAAAGGAACAGTCTTTGTAAAAAAAGATGCAGATACAGATTCCGATGAAGCTTCTTATATTCCTGTAAAAAGAATCATAAGAGAATCAGGAAGCGAGATTGTATATATGGATTTTATAGATAATGAAGTCACTGTTAATAAGGATGATATTGAGGAAACAAGTGAGGGGTGGACAAAGACATTAACTTATTATCTTGGGACTGACAGATTTGGCAGGGATGTTTTAAGCAGATTGATCTATGGAAGCAGGGTAAGTCTTACAGTTGGTCTCGTTTCGGAAAGTATAGCCATTTTTCTTGGACTGATACTCGGAGCTATTGCAGGCTTTTACAGAGGGAAAGTCGATGTTGCAGTCATGTGGCTTGTAAATGTGATATTTGCATTTCCGGCTATTCTTCTGATCATAGCGTTGTCAGTTGTTCTTGGAAAGGGACTCTGGCAGGCATTCATTGCCATTGGTCTTACAGGTTGGGTTGATATTGCAAGGATAGTGAGAGGTCAGTTTTTTTCACTAAGAGAGACAGAATTTGTGGAAGCGACAAAAGCTATTGGATTTAATTCCGTAAGAGTAATAACCAGACATATACTTCCAAACTGCATGGGACCAGTAATTGTAACAGGTACGGTCGGTCTGGCATCAGCTATAATTTTCGAAGCAAGTCTGAGCTTCCTCGGACTCGGGGTTCAGCCACCTACAGCAAGCTGGGGACAAATGATATTCGACGGTTACAAATATATAGTGGTCGGTACAAACTGGGGTCTCGCAGTATTTCCTTCGATTGCCATTATGCTTACAGTTTTTGCTGTAAACCTTTTGGGAGACGGATTGAGAGATGCTTTTGATCCAAAACTAAAACGCTGATTTTTTAAATACTGACTTCCTTAGAAATATCGATAATAAATTCTATTGAATTTTTTTCAGCTGAAATTCAATCTTTTTTTCCTTACCACTTTTTTCAGCTTCAATAATAGCGGTTAAATCATTTTCACCTTTTTTAATATAAGTGATCTTTTGAGGAAAATCATGCAAAGGATTACAAAAGACTAAAACATTTTCAGAAATGTCTATTAATTTAAATTCTACCGGAGCAGTATTATGACTGACATCAGCTATATAAAAAATGCCGTCTTCCCGAGATATTATTGTAAGCTTTTCCGGATTTGAGATTTCACCTTTGCTAATAAAATATGCTTTACCTGTCAATTTATCTTTATCCGGCTCAGTCCATTCCTCATGATATATACCATTACCCTGTATTCCTTCCCATTGCCCAATCAGCCAATTTAATTCACTGAAATTAAATTCATACATATAAAAATTACTTTAGTTAAAAAAAATTTATAACAAAGATAATCATTCTGAAAGAAAATTTAAACAGAAGATAATCTATGTATGTACATATAATTTAGTATTGACATAATATATGTATATACATATATTTGTATGAATGAAAATAGAAGATGAAATAAAACAGAAGAAGTTTAACTCTGAGTATACAAAGCTGATAATTAATCTTGTTTATACCGGAAACAAAATGAACTTCAAAACAAATGAGTTACTAAAAGTTAAGAACCTTACTATACAGCAGTATAATGTATTGAGGATTCTCAGAGGTCAGCATCCGAATCCATCTACTGTAAATATGATAATAGACAGGATGCTTGACAAGATGTCAAATGCATCAAGAATTATTGACAAGCTGGAGGATAAAAAACTGGTAGTAAGAAAAATAAACTTTGAAGACAAAAGATGTGCTGATGTAATGATCAGTGAAAAAGGATTAGAACTATTGAAAAAACTAGACAGTGAAATAAATAATAATGAAAAAAGTTATATCCATTTAAATTTACAAGAAGTAAAAATTTTAAACGATCTTTTAGATAAGCTGAGAGGTTAGTAAAATAAAAAATAAAAAATAAAAAATAAAAAATGAAAAAATTAAAATCATTAAGTGTAATCCTGATGTTAATAGCAGTATTTGTTGCAGCAGGATGTTCAGATTCAAAAGAAACAGATATGACAAAAAAGAATTCTGAGAAAAATGAAAATTCAGCAAATCTGAAAAACAAACCGACTGTTACAAATGAAGGAGAAAAGAAGGAAATTTCTACAGAGAAGAGTAATGTAGAGTGGGTAGGGAAAAAAGTTACAGGTGAGCACAACGGTACTGTTGATATTACTAATGGCGAAATATTTGTTGATGAGAATGAAGTTACAGGGGGAAGTTTTGAAATTGATTTTACTACGATAAAAGTACTCGATATAGAAGATGCTGAGTCAAATACAAAACTAACGAATCATTTAAAGTCAGAAGATTTTTTTGCATCAGATAAGCACCCTAAAGGTAAATTTAATATTACATCAGTAAGTAAAGTCAGTGGTGATAAGTATAATGTCACAGGAGACCTTAGTATCAAAGGGATAAGTAAAGAAATTACATTTCCTGCGGTAATCAAAATATCTGATGGTATAGTGACAGCGACTGCTGATTTTGAAATTGACAGAACATTATGGGATATACAGTACAGATCAGGGAAATTTTTTGAAAACCTGGGGGATAAATTAATAAGTGATAATTTTCAAATTAAATTTAACATAACTACATTATAAAAATGAAAAAAAGAATATTCAAATCTGAAGACAGAGGAAGTGCTGATCATGGCTGGCTTAAGGCAAAACATTCTTTTAGTTTTGCAAACTATTATGATCCGGAGAAAATACGTTTCGGAACACTAAGAGTTCTGAATGATGATATAGTTCAACCTAAAATGGGTTTTGGTAAACATCCACATGATAACATGGAGATCGTAACAATTCCTTTGAAAGGAGAACTCGCTCATGAAGACAGCACAGGAAATAAAGAAGTAATAAAGCAAAATGAAATTCAAATTATGTCTGCAGGCAGCGGATTGACTCATTCGGAGTTTAATAATTCCAACACTGAGGAAGTGAATTTACTTCAGATATGGGTTTTCCCAAAAGTAAAAAATATTGAGCCAAGATATGATCAGAAAGTATTTGATCCTTCTGAAAGAAAAAATAAGATACATACTGTCGTGTCACCTGAAAAAAATGATGGTATTCTTTGGATCAATCAGAATGCATTTTTCTCACTTTCCGATACTGATAAAGATGTAACTTTAAAATATGAAGTTAAGTCTGAAGGTAATGGTGTTTATTTTTTTGTAATTGAGGGTAAAGTTGAAATTGACGGAGAAATATTAAACAAAAGAGATGCAGTAGGGATAGAAGACACAGATTCATTTGAGATTAATTTTAAAGAAAACAGTAAGGTATTATTTATTGAAGTTCCAATGAATTAATGTAATGCAGTTTAAATAATTATCATGATATAAAAAATTGAATAAATTAAAAGTAATTGGAATATCAGGTAGCTTAAGGGAAAATTCTTTTAATACAGCTCTTTTGAAAAATGCTAAAGAGCTGTCAAAAGAATTTATGGACATTAGAATTTATGACATAAGTAAAATTCCGTTTTATAATCATGATCTTGAAAAGAATGGAATTCCGGACGAAGTAGAAAAATTTAAATCTGCAATTGATGAATCTGATGCATTGTTATTTGTTTTGCCTGAATATAACGCTTCTGTTACTGGTGTAATAAAGAATGCAATTGACTGGGCTTCCAGAAAGGTATCACCTTTATTTGAAAAACCCTGTGCAATTATGGGAGCTTCAGGCGGACTTTCAGGAACTGCCGGAGCGCAGGCTCATTTCAGACACATTGCAGTATCCGTTAATATGATATGTATGAACAGACCTGCTATTCAGATCAGAAAAAGCAGCACTATATTTGATGAAAATCTTTTAATAAAAGATGAAACTACTTTAGAACATTTAGATAAATATATGAAAGCTTTTGAAAGCTGGATTTTGAATTTTACAAACAAAAATTAATTAAAAATTATTATGAAAATATTATATGTATTTCCGCATCCTGATGACGAATCTTTCGGAGTTGCTCATGCTATGTCAAAGCAATTAAGAGAAGGACATGAAGTCTATCTTCTCACACTTACCAAAGGTGGTGCTACGAAACAGAGGTTCAAATATAATTATTCCGTTGAGGAAATGGGTGAAGTGCGATTCAATGAAATGAAAAATGTTGAGAAAGTCTTAGGACTAACCGGTATGACTGTTCTGGATCTGCCTGACAGCGGAATGAAAGAAATGAATCCGGAAGATATTGAAAAAGTAGTTGAAGATGAGATTATGAAAATCAAACCTGATGTTATCGTTTCATATCCTGTCCACGGAATCAGCGGATTTCAGGATCATCTTGTAATGCATGGAGTAATAAAATCAGTTTTTTGCCGGTTAAGAACTGAACAAAAGTTCCTCAAAAGATTAGCGTTTATTACAGTGACAAAAGAGGATTCGGAAGTTTCAGAATTTTTTAAACTTAGTTTTTCAACAGAAAGTGAAATTGATTGTGTGATAGAGACTGAGGATTCTGATATTCAAAAGGCTATTGATTCATTAGATTGTTATGTTACATTTTCTGAAACTATTGAAAAAAGCAATATTAAAAATTTCATAAAGCATAAAGTAAATTTTGAAATATTTCAGGAAGACCATGATCCGGTTTTAAAAAGCTTGTTTGAAAATTTGGATAAATAAAAATAATTATAAAATATATAATTATTCCGGATTAATCTTTCAGATAATAATTCCAATGAATTTTAAATCCATTCAACTTTTTCACAACCGGTAAATTCTGCATACTCTTGTAAAAGAGAATTTAATTTTTTCATTTGAGTGTTGCTGAGTTTTATTTCATTCTCAGGATAAAATTTATTAACTTTTAGAGTCTTAATTTTTCTGTCAGATTTCATATCAATCCTTCCTAAAAACTCATTGTTATAAAGTACAGGCATCGAGAAGTAACCATATTTCCGCTTAGATTGAGGCAAATAACATTCAAGCAGAAAATCAAATTTAAAAATTTGTTTAATTCTTTCTCTTTGAATGATGAGATTATCAAATGGAGATAGTATTTTTAATCCTGACCTGTCGGAAATTTTCAGTTCCAGTAATTCAGGTTTAGTAAAATAGTTAATGTCATTTACTCCATTGATTGTGATTTCACAGACCTGTTTATCTTCTATCAATTCATTTATTACTTCAGAAAATACTTTCTTGTCATTCCTTTTCAGGTAAGCTATTTCTTTTCCGGAAATTATTCCATTTGCTTTGATTGAAGATAAAATTAAATGCTTATGATATTCTTCTTTTGTTGGAATTGAATCATCAATGCCTGAAGGTAAAACTCTTTCAGTAAGATCATAGACTTTTTGAAAACCCGTGCGTTCTTTAACCATCAGTTCTCCTGAAAAGAATAAGAATTCAAGAGCTTCTTTCGCAGGTTTTCTGTTCCACCAACCTGAAGTTCCAGTTCTTTTATCTTCAAAATCTCTTGACATCAGAGGACCTTCTGATTTTATCCTGTCTTTTACTAATTTCAGTAAACGATTATTACTTTTTTTAAATGACCCATATCTCTCAATATAATAATTTTTAAAAATTATGGAATATCTGTAATCAGTCATGGGAAGTATAGCCGCAGCATGACTCCAGTATTCAAATATTTTACCCTCCAGAAATAATTCATTAATATTACTCCTTTCAAATTTTCCGGCTCTTGACCATATTATATGATTTACAGATCTTTCAGTAACGGATATTGTATCTATCTGAATATAACCAAGCTGTGAAATGATTTTTAGAATTGAATCTTTCGATCCATTCAGATCAGAATTTATTAATAACTGATTATTAAGAATTATTTTTACAGCATCTTTTTTTGCAATTAATAAATTCATTGAATTGAGCGGAACTTAAATTTTAGTGAAATGGAATTAAAGGACTCTGCACTTTAAAGATAAAGTGCTTACTGGGAATATAAGCACTTTATCTTTAAAGCGGTTAGGATATATCTTTTAAGAGATTAGTTAAGAAAGATCTTAACTGTATAAGATCATCTTTGAGGTTAGGATTTTTAGTTATGTTTTCGGTTTCTTCAGGTTCAGAAGTTGAGGGCTCAAACAAGCTCATTTCGCTTCCATTCCTCACGGAATTACTTTCACGTGTATGTGAAACCGGTCTTGTATTTTCCTGTTCTTCTTTCTGATAAAAATTTTTTAAATGTTGTTTTGCACCTTCGATTGTGTATTTTTCTTCCCGAAGCAATTTCTTAATGTTCAGAATCAGTTTGATATCTTTGTTTGTATAGACTCTGTTTCCGGCAAGATTTTTAGCCGGTCTGAGCAATTCAAATTCTGTTTCCCAGTATCTCAGAACGTATTGCTCAAGTTCTATTATTCTACTTACTTCACTGATAGAATAATAAAGCTTTTTCATTGCAAAATTCTTTTTCATAAAATTTAATTATTTGCGTAAAAATATGTATATAGATTATATTAAGCAATACCAATGTTAAATATCTTTACTTTAAAGAGGTTATGTAATGTATTTAATTATTTGATTGATTTAGTTAGTTTTACTGAATTCAAAACCAACTATATAAATGAAAAAATTAATAAATCGCTTTTCAATCTTACTTATCTTTACGGCAATGCTGATATTTAGCGGATGTTCTGAAAAGCCGGATGTAATGTATATTAACGGAAAGATCTATACAATGAACAACGATAATAAAGTAGTGGAAGCTGTTGCCATTAAAGAAGGCAAGATAATGGAAACAGGGACTACAGAAGAGCTGACTGATAAATATAAAGCTGAAGAAACTATTGATCTGAAAGGTGCAACTGTACTTCCAGGTTTTACCGATTCGGAGGGTTCAATCATTGAGTTTTCAAAGAATCTGAATTATATAAATCTCTCATATGCAAAGAGCCTTGATGAGATAAAACAGTTAATCATTGAACGAACCAAAATTGCATCTGAAGGAGAATGGATTGGCGGATATGGATATAATGAATCAGTATTTACTGACGAGGATTATGCAAAATTTGATAAAACTTTTCTGGATCAGATTGCTCCAAATTTTAATGTGTTTATTGTAAATGGTACTTTTTCCACTGCACTTTTAAACAGCAGAGCGATGAGAGTATTGACTATCACAAAGGATACAAAAGCTCCAGGAAATGGTGAAATATTTACTGATGATAATGGAGAACTTACGGGTCTTCTTTTTAATGATGCAATTAATATTGTAAAAGACAATATGCCGGGTCTGCTTAAAAGTGAAATGATAAAGCGGGTCGAGACAGGTGTACAGGAAATTTTAAAGTATGGAATTACGGAAGTACATGACAGAAGTATAGGGCAGGAAGGAATAGAAATAATCAAGGAGCTGATCGACGGTAATAGATTTCCTTTGAGAGTATATGCAGTTTTATCTGGAGAAGAAACATCATTAGTCGATCTTTATTTGAATAAAGGTATTGAAGTCGGTTATAAAGATCATTTAACAGTAAGAGCTATTACAGTCGATTATGACGGGCTATTGATAAATCAAAAAGCGGTTTTGTTTGAAGATTATAAAAATGAACCTAAAAAAAGTCTTCCGTATCTGACGGACGATGAGATCAAAAATATTTTTAATAAAGCTGCAGATAAAAAATTTCAGTTTTCTATAAAAGCAGTTGGTGATAAAGCTGTAAACAGTTCATTAAATATTATTGAAAGTGTTTCAAAAGAAAAAAATCTGACAGACTCAAGGACTGTTCTTGAATTTTGTGAAGTGTTAGATGCAAAAGATATATCCAGATTTGGTGAATTAAAAGTAATTCCTTCAGTCAGACCTGATGTTACCATTACAGATCTACAGATCACCGAAGAGTTAATAAATGCAGAGACACTTAAGAAGATTGGACTTTGGAATTCACTATTAAAATCATCAGGTATGCTTGTATCGGCATCTGATTTTCCAATGCACCAGATAAATCCGTTTGTTCAGTTATATTATCTTACTACAAGACAAAGAACTGACACATTAAAGATACAGGGAAATAATACTGACCAAAAAATAAGTTTACTTGAAGCTGTAAAATCATACACAGTTTGGCCAGCCTATGCTGCATTTGAAGAAAATATTAAAGGAACTATAGAGAAAGGAAAATTTGCAGATATGATCGTGATCTCAAAAGATATTTTCAATTCTGACAGTAAAGAACTTTTAAATACAAAAGTAATCAGAACAATTTTGAGCGGCAGGATAGTATATGAAGACAAAAATTTATTGAGTTCTATAAATGACCGAAAATAATACTACGGATAAAAATCAATTTATAACCGTTCTTGAAATACTAAAAAAAGCTGTATCGGATCTTGATGAAAATAATATAATTGATGCCAGGTTAAATGCTGAATTACTTCTTTGTTATGTCATGAACAGTAAAAGACTTGATCTTTATGTTAATTATGAAAAGCCGGTAAAACCATCTGAGGAAAATGAGTTTAGAAAATTAATTTCGAGGAGGATCAGTAATGAACCGCTCCAGTATATTCTGGGCAGGACGAATTTTTTTGGTTATGATATAAGTCTTGACAGAAATGTATTGATACCCAGACAGGAAACTGAATTACTTGTCGAAAGAGTTTTGGAAGACATTTCCGCAAGTGGAAAAAAATCAGTAAGCATTTTTGAAATTGGAACAGGGTCAGGATGTATAGCTATTGCTTTAGGGAAAAAATTAGGTGAGCAAAATATTTCTTATGAAATATTTTCTATTGATAAATCTGAAAAAGCACTTATTATTGCCAAAAAGAATTTGGAATTAAACGGAATAAGCGGAAAAGAAATTACTCTTTATTGTAGAGATGTATTTGATATTCCCAGATTAAAAAAGAATTATGATTACATAATCTCAAACCCGCCATATATTTCTATAGCTGAATGGGAAAAACTCCCGGACGAGATCAGAAATTATGAACCTAAGACTGCTTTGACTGATGATAAAAACGGATTAAATTTTTATAGTAAGATATTTGAAATATTTAGTGACTTAGAATTTTCAGGTAAATTGTTTTGTGAAATCGGATACAGACAAAGGGAAAGTCTTGAGGTTTTATTAAGAAAGTATGAGATAATGAAATATAAATTTTATAAAGATTACAGCGATATTTTCAGAATATTAAAAGCCGAAAAATGATTGCTGTGATTCAAAGAGTATCTAATGCTGAAGTAAAAATAGAAGGTAAAGTTCATAGTAGTATAGGGCTGGGTTTACTGGTATTACTTGGGATCAGTAAAGGTGATACTGAAAATGAATTAAAGTATATTGCGAGAAAATTAACAGAGATAAGAATTTTTGCTGATGAAAATGATAAGATGAATTTAAATATAAAAGATATAAACGGTGAGATAATGCTGATTTCACAATTCACACTTTGCGCTGAGACAAAGAAGAGTGGAAACCGACCGAGTTTTACATCTGCAGAGTCTCCAGAAATTGCAGAAATTTTATATGAGAAAACTAAATCTGAATTAGCTAATTTATACAGTTCCGAAAAAATTAAGAGCGGTGTCTTCGCAGCAAAGATGAATATCTCTTTGACAAATCTCGGACCTGTTACAATTTTACTAGAAAAAAAATTTAATGAATAAAAGAATTTACATTATAGGTGCAGGAAAGGTTGGATCTGCATTTGCGTTTGAATTAAGTGCTATCGGGTACCATGTAAATTTTTTAACAGACAGAAATCCGGATAATCTGGAAAGAGTATCTAAAAAATTAATTCCATTGGTCTCTTCAGAATCAGTTGATAAAAATTTCATTGAATCTTCTGATATAATTTTTATCTGCGTACAGGACAGATTTATAAAAAATGTATTAAAAGAAATTTCTGATTCAGGTGCTGATATATCCGGTAAATATTTTATTCATACATCAGGGTCAGAATCATCTGCTCTTTTTTTAAATGAAAATTTTAGAGAAAGTTTTACCGGTTCAATGCATCCTATCCAGACATTTGATTCTGTCAGTACGGAGAATAAACATCTGCTTTCTGAAATTTATTTTGGAATTGAAGGAGACAAAGATTGCGTGGAGTTATTTAAAGTTATTGCAAAAGAACTTGAATCAAATATACTTGAAATTCCTGCTGATAAAAAATTTCTTTATCATTCAGCTTGCGTAGTGTCTTCAAATTTCTTAGTAACACTGATGAATATATCAGCGGAATTACTTGGATCTATCGGAATTGACAAAAGTATTTCTTTTGAGATCTTTAAACCAATAGTAAAAAACACTATTGAAAATATCTCTGAAAACGGACTGGTAAATTCACTAACAGGTCCATTTGAAAGAAACGATATTGAGACAATTTCCAATCATTTAAATTCTATATATAAAGAACTTCCATCACTAATACCATTTTATACATTACTCGGAATGGAAACTGTCAAAGTTGCTTTTAAAAAAGAGTCAATAAATCTTAACAGTGTTATCTCAATGCTTGACCTTATGAATAGCTATGTTGTAAATGAAGTAAAAACTGATAAAAATAAAATTAACTAATTAATAAAATCTTTTTTTGAAAAATAAGATCTTCTCAGTTTTAATGTTATTGTTTTTAATGATAAATTTATCTGATGTAACATATTCACAGAATGTTTTATCAAAAGATTATTTTAAGAATTATAACTTCCTCAAGGATGGAAAAAACAAATTAAATAAAGATGATTCTTCAAAAATAATTTCCGGAAAAAATAGTGTTAAAAAAGTAAATTCAGGTGGAATTTTTCTTGCTCCATATATTGGATATGCAATACCGACAGGTCTTTTTGGAGATCAGTCTAATACAGGTTTTTTGTGGGGAGTTAAAGTTGAACTTGCATACAGCAAGCTATATCCTCTGATATTCGGATTTATTTATGAAAATCAATCTATCCCAGGTAATCCTGAATTTACAACTACAAACTCATTGACAAGTTTTGAAACTGACATGAATAATATCGGAGGTAGTGTCGATCTCCTTCTTAATAAATATATCAAATCTAACTTCACATCATTGATCTTGTCTGTTGAAGTAAAATATTCGAAAGTAGTAAGGACTATTACATCCAATATAGCACAGCTTGAGGAACTTCCGGGAGATGAAAATTTGCTGATCTGGACGGCTGGACTTGGATTTACAATTTATGTATTTGATTTGGGCGGCAGATATACTTATGCAGAAAAATTTTCAAATATTTCTTTCTTAATGAGAATTCACATTCCTGTAGTAAAATTTTAGAATTTTCTTTCTTTCCATTTTATACCGCTTTTAAATATAAATGTAATTGGAAGCAAGAGTCCGTATACTGCAAAGTAAATAGTAAACAGGGGATAGTATTTGTACAAGTATTTTACATTAAATATTCTGAAAGTATTTCTGAGTAAAATTAATTCGGAAAATATTTTAACTGCTATCAGTAACAGATAAAGAGGAAGTTCAATAAAGAAGAGTCCAAATAACAATAGTATATTTACAGAGTAAAGACTTAAACCCGTTATGTATCCAAGCAGATTTATTCCTACCCCACCTTTGAGCCATCTCCTTTTCTGACTAATTAATTCCTTTAAACTTATACATGGTTTTGTTTTTACAAGACAATTTATATCGAGAGGAAAATTAATATCAAAAATACCTGCAGCATTTATCTTTCTCATCAAAGCAAGATCTTCAGTCACTGAAAATTTAATAGAGTTATAACCACCTACATGTTCATAAGCTTCTTTAGAAAATGAAATATTATTTCCAATACAGCTCATTATTTTTTTTAATCCACAGCTAGATGATGCAAGTGTAAGCAGGTAAAACCAGTCTATACACTGCATTAAATTAAATAAAGAATTATTGTGATCCACGAAAGTAAATCCACATACCATTCCTGTATCTTTATTATAATATTTGGCAGTTCTATTGATCCATTGTTTTGGTACAATGCAGTCAGCATCGGTGGAGACAATAATCTCACCATTGCAGATATTTATAGCATTATCTATAGCATTAGCTTTTCCTTTTAAGTTTGAAGATAAGGATGGTTTAGAATTCATTACTATAAATCCCTGTGCATTATCTGCAGCTTTCTGCATAAGTTCAAAAGTATCATCAGTTGAATTATCATTTACTAAAATAAATTCTACCTGATTATTTAATACTTCTGACTGTTTTAAAGAATTTATACAATCAGTAATATTATTACTTTCATTTCTGCCGGCTACTATAACTGTTAAAGATTTATCTCTATTTTCATTTTCAGGATTTAACTTCATAGTTCTTTTCAATCCTGATAAAAGATACAAATGCAGTAAAAAGTAAACGCCGGTAATTAAAGAAAAAATGATTTCGGGATTCAAAATAAAAAAGGTGATTATCTTAATTGAAGATAATCACCATACATTAAAATTAAAATTTAAAATTATTACTTTACAACAGCTATTTTAATAACCTGTGTTTCAGTACTGCCATCGATCTGTGCTTCTACTATTCCATAATAAATTCCGCTCTGTACGCCTGATACGTCCCATTTGATTTCATTATCTGCATTTGAATAGGAAGTTGCAGGCAATTCTGTTATCAGCTCTCCGGAAAGATCGAGTATTTTTACTTTTACACCGCTTGAAATTCCATTAATAAAATATCTGATAAAAGTTGAATTTTCATAAACAGGATTTGGCCAGTTATAAACCTGTGAAGAGGGAAGTTTATCTGAATAAGTTGCAGTTCCTGAATTATCTGATACGTAATTATTATTTGAAAGAGAACTGCTGCTGAGATAATTTTTCCAGAGAATATTATTTGCTAAATAGAGAGTATTCGTTTTAAATCCATAAACATATCCGTCACCGCATAAAACTATAATTCCCAGTGTGTCATTGAAATTTGCAATTGCAGGAGTTGATACGGTCTTAGGACCAACTAATACCGGGTAACCGCTGACAATATTTCCATCAGTTCCATAAGCATAGAGATCTCCATTATCTGAAACAAATAATAGATCGAATATATTATCATCATTCACATCTGCAACTGAAATTCCGGATGTAATAATTTTATTAAAGTTAACCGGGAAATTTTCCAGTAAAACTCCTTTTGAATTAATGGCATAAACAAACCCGTCAGCATTAAAGATTATTTCCTGAAGTCCGTCTGAATTAATGTCAGCAAGGGTAGGGGAGTTTGCTACGTTTAAAATGTTGTAATTTAAATTTAGCTTATTGCCATTTATGAAAAACTCATTATTGAAATTTATTGTAAGGATATCCGTTGAAGTTTCACTCAACAGATTTCCTGAAGCTAAATATCTATAATTTTTATTTATAACTGCAAAAGTATCTGTCCGTAGTTTTGAAAACTGTTGAATATTTCCCTGAATAGAATCAGTTAGAACATTTGAAAGATCCAAATTATATCTTCTTACTGCACCTGTATTAAATCCAACGTATGAAAAATTATTATTGTCATTAATAAGTGGAGCTGCAGATGGAACAGCACCTAAAGGAAAATTAACCTGTGTAAGATTGTAAGTATTATCCAGGAATCCAATTCCATCATTTTTGAGACCTACAATATACTTAGCGCTGCCTGTTTCAATGAAAGCCGGAGTATATTTTCCAAAGTCGTTGAAAAGTAATCCGTTACCGTTCAGACCGTTACCGTCACTTGAGAATCCAAATATTTTTCCACTTGAATTGACAAATATCTCTTCACTATTATCGCCTATAAGATCAAACGCAATAGCATTGGAACTAATACTTGAATCGATCCCGACAAATTTTGGAAACTGATTCAATGCACTTAACTGTGAAGATCCTATAGAAACATTTAAACTCATGAGTGTATCTATCAGTCCAAAATTAGTAATGAATATATTGTTATTTGAAAGAGAATAGCTTAGAGAATTAGGAGTAGAAGTTGGGGTAAATTCATTTTTATAAATTGTTGAAGGAACTCCGTGATAACCATTATACCAGTAATCCACAGCTGTTCCATCTCCGGTTACATTTCCGAAAGGTGTCGAAAATGTAACACCGATCTCCTGCGCTCCTTTAGCTTCTTCTACATCCACTCCTCTTCTTAGTGGATCATTATTGATAGAGTTGGTAGAAATTTTTGCATCTATAATATTTTCATCAATATGCCAGATAATAATCCCGCCTTTATAATCATTAGTACTGTTAATCAATCCGGGAAGACTCCAGTCAAAGGTTTGAACGTCAGTTACATTTCCATTTAAAAGATATAGACTTGAATAACCGCCTGAATAGTAAAATCCGTTTTCAATGTCTTGAGTGTAAGTATCAACATCATTGAATGTTCTGTTTCGTGAGTATATGGTCTGACCGTCATTTTCAGGATCTCTGTTTCGGTTTTCGATTAGAAAATATTCTTTAGAACTGATCAGAACTTTATAAATTGTAGAATCTCTTTGTATATCTTTTGAGCTGGTAGGAATCTGAATATTTTTTGATCCGGAATTAATTGTTACTGGTTCTACCCAGCCAAGATGAATCTTTTCCCAGGCAGATGGCTCAGGTGGAAAAATACCATTATAGCTGAAAAGGGACTGACCGTCCATAAGCCCAAATCTACCGATCGCTGTATTTCCAGTTGCTGTATTAAACAGATCAGGTAATCCGAGATAACTTCCAAAATTTGCTGTGAAAATTCCATTCATTCCAAGTTCTATAAGAAAATCACCTGTAGATAAAGAAAGCTCTCGAAGTTCAGTTGATGGAATTATTAGAGAATTTCGAATGTAAATTCCCTCACTAGTTTGATATCCTTCATAATTACTTCCATAAAATTCCTGCAGATTTTTTAATCCCAAAAAAACTGAGGGTATATCGTATGGTGTCGGATCAAATCCAAATATAGAAATAAGATCTACATCCCTTCCAACTCCTGCGTGAAAAATTACAAATGCAGTATTTGCAGTGTCATAAGACGAAAAATCTATAACTGCGTCTGCTAGCTGCCATGAATTCTGAAATAGAGTTCCAAGTTTAGAATTATTTTCATTTCTCTGAGGTGAATATGCCTGCATTTGCTGAGGCAGATTAAATACAGTTCCATAAAGATCGTAACTGATATTTACTTTACCCTTTGAAGATTTTGAGAAATAGTTTTTTATGAATAATAAATGATCAGCAAAATAGGCACTGTCATATGGCGGTGAATCTATAACAGTATCTTTTCCTGTAGACGGATTCAGATATTTATTTGATAGATCAAACAATCCGTTTCCTGAACTTTTCGGATCAGAGTCTTCCTGAAACTGAACAAGAATAGCAACTATTTTAAATGAGTCAGCACCCTGAATATATTCCTTTGGCTGTGATGAATATTTATTTTGAGCTCCAAACTTTAAAGGATGAGATAGTTTTAGTTCAGGTTTATTCTGAGAAAAGATTTCAGATGTTGTCAGAATAATAAGGGCAGAGAAAACAAAAATTATTTTTCGAAACATTTATTAAATTATAATAATAACCATAGCTCTTGCTATGAACTATGGTTATATTTTTTTAAAAAGATTTAAATTTAGAACTTGACCTGTAATCCAAACCGGAGTGTATTTTCCAGAGGATGATTTTCTTCAATTGTACTTAGATAACTGAAATCAAATCCATACATACTATATCTTATACCTGCACCTAATGTAAAGAAATTTCTGTTACCGTAAGAAGGATCTTCATAAAAGTAACCAGCTCTTAGTGCAATAAGTCTTGGACTTCCGTACCAGAATTCCGCTCCAATAGATGACTGAAAAGACTTAGCAATTCCTGATACACCACCTTTCCAGGATGTAAATATAGCCTGATATACCGGGTCAACAGATCCGGGAACCAATACTACACCTGAATCATCTACAACTGCTAATTCTCTGTTAACCATTAATTTTGAAAAATCAGCAGTAAGAGTTAGAGTATTAAATTCAGTTTTTACTACTTCGTAAGCAAATCCAAATCTGAAAAGTGTAGGAAGTGGATCAGCCTGATCCTGGTCAACGTATGAAATTGCAGGACCAAAATTAGAAAGAGCCATTCCTGTAGAAAATTTATTTTTCAGAAAACTTGCACCGCTGACAGGTCTCCATAATGCAGAAAGATCTAGAGCTGCAGATATTCCAGTTCCTGTACCTTGTTCATTTCCTACAGTTACATCATTCGGAGATAATCTACTGTATATAAAACGTCCGGCTATTCCACCGCCCCAAGATTTACCCAGCATTGTAGCATAAGATAGTGCCAGTGCCATTTCATAAGCCTTGTAGTTTCTGTCAGGCTGAGCATTTCCAAATTCGTCAGTAACAATAACTTCACCGATATTCAGATAAGTCAAACTTGCTCCCACAGTTCCGTTTATGCTTTTGATATATGTTCTTCCGGCAATATAATCATAAAACAAATCACCAATATTTAAGCCTGCGAGCCAAGGTGAGTGAGTAAAGTTTATTTCAGACCCTTCATTTTGAAACGCAAGACCAGACGGATTCCAGTGCATTGCTGTTGCATCGTCTGCAATTGCTGTTCCTGTTTCACCCATTCCACCAAATCTGGAATTAGGTCCGATAAGTAAAAACGGTACACCTGTCGAAACAGAGTTTTGAGCTTTTACATCTGCACTGTCAAAAGCAATAATTCCAAATATCGCTAATAAAATGCATAATTTTTTTAATGTCATTAACATTAAGTTTTTAACCTCCATATGATTATTTAAGCATTGCAATTTTTCCGATGGAATTTTTTGAAAGTGTTCCATCATTTGATTGTATTAAAATTTTGTAAAGGTAAGTACCGTTGGCAATGTTATCGCCGTCAGAATCTTTTCCGTCCCATTCAATGGACACAAATTTATCAGTAATATTGCTTTTATTCAATTCTTTTATTAATCTGCCACTTACTGTATATATTCTGATCTGAGCTGTTACCGGACTTTCAGAGTTATGCTGAAACATAAAGTTTGTGATATCTGTCATCGGGTTCGGATAATTATAAACATTCTGAAGTGCAAGTTCTCCATTTGCTGCAACATTAAATTCAATATATTCAGACTTCAGATTATTGTATGTATCCCATGCATTTACTTCAAGTTTATATTTCCCTTCTGCAAGATCTGAAAAGTCGTAATTCACAGAACCGTTTTGATAACCTGATGAACTGATATAATATTGAGTGAGATCAATTTTATTATTCTCATCATCATTTAATACTGCTTCTAATTTATGTCCAATCGTTCCGGTTAGGTTTATTCCATTTTCATCAAAAAAATCTATAATGAGTTTTGGATTCTGATTTACAAGATCTCCGGTTCTGAAATTTCTGCTGTCTAAAAAAATATTAACCTGAGGTCCAGTAGTATCAACAGGGGCATTTGGATCCTGTCCATCAATTATGAAATTATTAAAAAATCCTATACCATCGGAATTACTGTTTTTAAAATATGAAATTATCTTTCCATTACCCGGATTATATGAAATATCTTTTGGTACTACATACTCCATTACCCAATTTCCATTCACAATATTTACTTTACCAGAGAATATCTTTCCTCCCTGAAGTTTAAAATTAAAGTAACTCTGAAAGTCCAGTATTCTGATATTTTTATCTACATCAAGTACATCCATATCGAGTACTCCATTGTAATCTGACCAGAAAGTTGAATCGGGTTTAATTACTGAACCATAAACTTTTACTTTTTGAAGAGCTTTCATCTGGAATTTTTCAGTAGATGGTGTACTGTTTATACTGTCAATTTTAGTGCGGTGCTGTGGAACGCCAAGTCTTAAAGTCGGATCTGCTAACAGAGCAAACTTCAGATCATTATCAGCATAATATTGTTGCTTTACATTAAACATTGCCTTGCCTAAACGTAGTCTTAAATTTAATGAATCTGGTGCAAATAAATTTCTATATAAAGCATTATTGAAAATTGCATTTGAACTTGCATAAACAGGTCTCACTGCAGCAGAAATTCCGATAGATCCTTTGTCTTTGATGAGTACTAATTGTTCTGCAGCACTTAGTATAAAAGGGTCATCCCATCGAGCAAGATCACAGGAAGCAATTGTAATAAATGGAAGTTTTTTCGCGTTTGTAAGCTGAGGAATTGAGATCTGTCTTTCAAAAATTCTTTCATGTGCCCATAGGTCAACACTTCCGTGACCGGTGTAATTTATTATAAGTTTACCATTATTCCAGTATTTTATAATATCAACATTTGCGCCGGGTTTTCTTCTGCCCTGTGGAGTAATTTCAGTTGGATAACTTACAATATATACTTTGTCTTTTATTAAATTTTTGGGAGAATTGTTTTCTGCTACATCTTCACATTGACTGGTATGAAGACTGCCTTCCTGACCTTGAGTATTTTCAGTTGTCCATCCATCATCTGCCACATACATTGCTTCATTTCTCCACTTATCAAAGTTTGCAGGATTTTCATAATCAAATATTTTGTCTATATAATTATTCGCTTCAAGTAAAGTATTTGCATTAATTCTACCGGACGCAAAATCTACTATATTAGTGCTGGATGGTTCATTATTATTTTCTGTGATCTCTAATATGTAATCATCACTGCAAAAACTTTCTACATCGTCAGAATACTGAGAATTTTTTTCAATTGGAGGTATCCAGTTTTTTAAATTCCCATTATAAAGATTATAATTATTTTTATAGTCATAACTGCCATCACCTAAAAATAATATATATACCGGTCTTTCCTGCCAGTTACTATATGCAAATTTCACAAAATTACGCATTGCAACCGGATCCATCATGCCGTTTGAAAATTCATTATATATCTGGTCAATATCCACTACAATTGTTTTAAGATAATTGCTGCCTTGCTGCTGCCTCTTGTCTTTAAGCCGGTTTGCTGCAGCCATGAATTCCTTAGGGCTAATGATTATAAAAGCCGCGCCGTCTGCAAATTCGCCTTTAATATTCTGATTTGGAACTCTGGCTGAAACAGAAAGAGGTGTCTTATAATTATTTGGATTTAATGCATAATATTCTTTTGGCTTGCCTAAATTTATATTATCCTGAAATTTTAATGTCCCGCCGTTAAATGAAATTGGGTTAATTATTAATGGTGAAGTAATATTTGTAACATCAAAGATCTTTACATTATCCGGATCAGAATATCCGGAAATCTGATATTCCATTATACCACTTGTATCAGGAGAATTGAATCTCAGAGAGTTGTTATCAGCAGTAAAACTTCTCTTATAAAGTACTTCTAAATAATCATAATATCCGGCAATATTTTGAGAATTACCATCCTGTGATCTCAGTGACGCTCTGAAATTAATACCCGTCTTGCCTGGACTTAGCGGGTAATTTATTCCTAATATGTTATTACTAATATAAGATAAATTAATACGTGAATAACCGGCTATGGGGTTAACTTGCTGAGTAGTAATATAGCTGGAATTTAAATCTTCAAGTCTCCAATAAGAATTAATTAAAGAAGAACCATTTCCAAATCTGAATCTCAAGTTTACATTTGATCCTGCAACATAACCTTTAAGCTCTTTGTTAAATGAAAAGCTTTCATTTATTCCAATTCTCTGACTTATCCATAAATAACCGGTTGAACCGAGGTTGTTGACCTCCGTCTCTTCAAAAATTTTATCCTGAAAATAGGGAAGGGGAGTAATTCCCTGATTATTAACTGAGTTCACGGTTTCCATTCTTTGACCCTGAGCTCCGCCAAATGTAATCCAGTAATAATTTACTTTTGAAAATTTATTTAATTTATGAAAAAAAGATTTATAAAAAGAATCAAACTTCCATTCATTTGGGTTGCGACCATAAAAAACTACATAATCATTGTCATTGAATTGACCGTCATTTTCACCAGTAACTAATATTCTATTTTCAAGCAGATCATATGGTACAGTATCAGCATTATTAAAAGGAAGATCTCCTCCGCCGGATCCATAAATTTTGATTGTCCTTGGATCTACATTATCCAGATTTATACCGGCGTTTTGCAGATAATTTTTATCAAGTTTATATATTCCGGATTCTCTTACTTCCATTCTGTAAAAATCACCGGAAGCAAGTACACTGTTAATAACCGGCTGGTCTCTCATTGCATTGAATTCCTTTGTTGTCCAGTTTATAGCAACATCTGAATTGACAGCTAAACCTTGCATAAATTGAATCTCTTCTGTGCTTAAAGATTTATTCATGTATTCAGGACTTCCATTATAAGAAACTCTGACGCGAACTGAGGAAAACTTTTTTATATTATTTGTAACAGGATTATACTGGATAGGATAAATTTTTAGATAACCAAAATATTTGTTTCTTATCGATCCTGAATTTTCTGCGCTAACCGGATTGCTTGGATAGAAAGAATTTTGTTCATAAACTTTTTTGTCCTTATCATATACCGGTACATATTCTTTGCTCTTAGGATTGTAAATATAATTCGGAACTGGTTTTATATCGCTGTTAATTTCTTCTGAAGAAGATGCATCCATTATTTCGACTCTTATATTATTTCCTGATGCAGGAAAGAATAAAGGGAATGCTCTGTATTTTATATCGGGACTTCCTTTCGAATCTAATGAACTTACCGAATTTTCAAATTCAATTTCATTTTTATAAACGGGTATAAATTCTAACTCGATGAAAGATTCGTTTGAGTTTAAAATTCTGTAATCAATAATTTCTTCGTCTGATTCGATTTCAGATCCGGAGGTCTCAGTAGTTTTATCAGTTGCAGCAATTTCAGTTCTTTGGGAGTACGTGAATTCCGTGAATAAAACAGAAAAACAAAATACTGCAAATGAAAATAAAATATTACAGGTTCTCGATACAGAATTGGAGGTCATATTTTTTTATTTTTTATTAATTGATTGATAGTATATAAATTATGTTCAATATCGGTATAAATGTGAATAACCCATTATGTTCTAAAAAAGTCAAAA
>Ga0209477_1000175_pt1 | contig 36643 bp, 37 predicted proteins | sample KloWWTupernatant_FD_187180 | JGI IMG/M metagenome (GOLD analysis project Ga0209477, IMG submission 187180) | Active sludge microbial communities from Klosterneuburg, Austria, studying microevolution and ecology of nitrifiers - Klosterneuburg... | ecosystem: Engineered > WWTP > Aerobic digester >...
ACCGACGTCGCACCGATGGTGGTGCTTCCCTTGTCGAACAGGATCGGCTCGGCGGCCACCAGTGCGTTCAGCTCGGCCTCGAGCGCAGCCGCCTGCTCGAGGGTCGCGGTGGGGCGCGGGACGAGGTCGGCGGCGATACCCACCTCTGCTGCTGCCGTGGTGAACGTTGCGCGCATGGCGTCGTCGGCATACGACCCGCTGACGAGCACGCTGCTGCCGTTCCAGCCGAGATCGCCGGCGACCAGGTTCACCGGCATCAGCGCCAGCAGAGCGAGCAGACCATCGAACTGGTCGCTGGGCACCAGCACCGACGGCGGGCCAACCGTCAACCGGTCGTCGACGTTGCCGGCGTCGACCGCCGCGGCTGCCCCCTGCACGAGCGCGAGACGCTCGAGGTCGGTGCTCATCGTGCCGGTGAGCACGAGCCGCCCGTCGATCAACTGCGCATTGAACAGCACCGGTTGCGCGATGGCGGTGGAGGACGGTGCCACCGTGGTCGTTGCCCCGAGCGTGGTGGTAGTGCTGGCAACGGTGGTGGCAGTCGCTGGCGCCGTGGTGGTGGCTGCCGTGCTGGTGGGCAACGTGGTGGGCAAGGTGGTGGGCGCGTCGGCACCACCGGTCACGCCGCACGAGGCGTCGATCTCGATGGTGCGCACCCCCCACACCGACTCGGCGGCCGCCACCGCCGACGCTGGGTCGGCGAGCGGCGCCGGACACCGCAGCGAGCCGTCTTGCCCGGAGAACGCTGCGTCCACCACCACGCCGTCGTCGGCCAACCGCTGCTCGACCCGTCGGCTCAAGTCTGCTTGGAGGCGCGGCACCTGCACCGCCGCCCCCACCACGAACAGTGCGCCGAGTGCGAGCGCCGCCGCGACCAGGATCCGGCGCCGCGAACGCGTGCTGCGATGGTCCGGCACGTTCGTCATCAACGGTGAGACTCGCACGCTGGGAATCGCGAACGCAACAGCAGTACCGTTGCTGCCGTGAACATCACCCGACGCCAGGTGCTCGCCGCCGCAGGCAGTGCCGCCCTACTCGCTGCATGTGGCAGCGACTCGAACGCCTCCGACTCCAGCGCCAGTACCGGCACCGACGCTGCTGCCAGCGATCCCACCACACCCCCCGAAGGTGGCTGGGCGCTTGTGCAACGCTTCCCCAACCATCCGTTGTTCACCCCCGGCGACGTGCGCCTGCCGGTCTCGCTGGCCGACGCCGACCGCATGCTCGACAACGGGCCGGCCACCATCACCGGCTGGATCGAGGACTTCAACGGCACACGAGTCACCGACGTGGTGGGCACCCGCCGCAGCGATGGCCTGCCCACTCCGTACTGGGAGGTGCGGGCCACGCTCGATGCAGCCGTGGTGTACACGATGCGCATCGACGGCGACGACGGGTTCGGCGCCACCTTCGAACTGTTCGATCCTGCCGACGTGATCACTCCTGCCACGGGCACCGCGCTCGAGCCGTTCGACACGCCCACCAAGGATGACCACCGCGGGGTCGAGCCGTACTGCTCGCTCACGCCCGACCCGTGCCCGCTGCACGCAGTCACGCTCACCGAAGCGCTGCAGTCGGGCAAGCGGGTGGTGTACATGGTGGGCACCCCCGCGCACTGCACCACCGGCACCTGCACGCCGGGCCTGCAGTTCCTGATGGCCGAGCACGAACGCGTGGGTGACGAGATCGTGATGGTGCACGCCGACGTGTACGCCGATGCGGAGGCCACCACCGTTGCTCCTGCGGTGGAGGCGCTGGGCGTGCAGTACGAGCCGATCATCTACTTCTGTGCCGCCGACGGCACCATCGTCGATCGCCTCGACGCCGTGTGGGACCGTGGCGAGCTCACCGAACGCATCGACCTGCTGCTGGCCGGCTGACCGGTTCAGCTGAACCGGATCAGCCGACCCGAGTCAGCTGAACGACTGGCCGCAGCCGCAGCTGCGAGTGGCGTTGGGGTTGGTGATCGCGAAGCCGGCCTGGTTGAGGCCGTCCTTGTAGTCGAGCGTGGCGCCCAGCAGCAGTTGCGCCGAGGCGGGGTCGACGACGACGCTCACCTGATCGGGCCCGAACTGAGCCGTTTCGTCGTCGTCGGCGAAATCGCCGTCGAAGAACATCTCGTACGAGAAACCGCTGCACCCACCGGGGCGAACAGCCACGCGCAAGGCGAGATCGGTGGCGCCTTCGGCTTCGAGTAGTTCCTTCACCTTGCGGGCGGCGCTGTCGGTGACCGTGATCATGGGGGCTCCTTGTCGTGTGAGCTGGGTCGTGTGAGCTGGATCGTGCGGGCTGGTGCCGAGTGGCGTGAGCTGGCTTTCCAGGGCTGGTCGAGAGTGTAACCAGGAATTACCGTAGCATTGGCTTCGTGATTACAGACCCGCCGTCCGTCGATGAGGTCACCGCACTGTTGCGGGCCGTGATCGACCCCGAGCTGGGGGCCGACATCGTCACCCTCGGCATGGTGCCGGGCGTGTCGGTGGCCGCCGACGGCGTGGTCACCGTCGGCATCAAGCTCACCATCGGCGGCTGCCCGCTGCGCGCGCAGATCAAGAAGGACGTCGAGAGCCGCGTGGCGGTGCACCCCGGCGTGCGCGACGTGCGCATCGAGTGGGGCGAGATGAGCAGCGAAGAGCGCACCGACGTGATGCTCAAGGCGCGCTGGAACGCCCGCGAGAACGCCGCCGACACGGCTATCGCCGTCACCACCCGGGTGCTGGCCATCGCGAGCGGTAAGGGTGGCGTGGGCAAGAGCTCGGTCACGGTCAATCTGGCTGCCGCCGTGGCCGCGCAGGGGTTCACCGTCGGCGTGCTCGACGCCGACATCTGGGGCTTCTCGGTGCCCCGCCTGCTGGGCATCGACGAGCCACTCGAGGCCCAGAAGGTGGAAGGCAGCGACAAGCCACGCATCATCCCCAACGAGTTGGTGGTCGGCCGCGGGCTCTCCAAGGGGCTGTTGAAGGTGGTCAGCACCGGCTTCCTGGTGGGCGAGGACACGGCGCTGATGTGGCGTGGCCTGATGCTCACCAAAGCGGTCGAGCAGTTCCTCAACGACGTGGAGTGGGGCGAGCTCGACTACCTGTTCATCGACATGCCGCCGGGCACCGGCGACGTGCAGATGGGCCTGGCGCGAATGCTGCCGCGCACGGATCTGCTCATCGTCACCACGCCGGCGCTCGCCGCGCAGAAGGTGGCGGCTCGCGCTGCCGACATGGCCCGGCGCAGCTTCCTGCGCGTGTGCGGCGTGATCGAGAACATGAGCGCGTTCACCTGCGAGCACGGCACGTCGTACGCGCTGTTCGGCGAAGGTGGCGGGCAAGCCCTGGCCGACCAAGTCGGCGTGCCGCTGCTGGGCCGCATCCCGCTCGAGCCGGCGGTGGCTGCCGGCGGCGACGCTGGCGTGCCGGTTGCCCTGGCCGGCACCGGCCCGGCCGCCGACGAGTTCCGAGCCATCGCTCGCCTCATCGTGGAGGAAGTGGCACCGCCCACCAACATGGCCGGGTGCAGCGCCCGCATGCTGGGCATGGTGGCCGCCGCCCTCGACGCCAAGGACGCCGCTGCGAACGGGCCTCAGGCCAGCGACTCGTAGTCGGCATCATCGGGCATCGCGACGCCGATGATGCGACCCGATTCGCCGAACCGGATCTTGGGCAGGATGCATGGCGGCGTGCCCACGGCCCAGCCGGCGGCCATCGCCGACTCGACGGTGCCGTGCGCCTCGAGGAACCGCAGGTTGGTGACGGTGGGCGGCATCAACTGCAACTCGCCCGCTTCCCAGCGCGCCAGCGCATCCGCCGGGCGCACCCACATGCTGGCCACGGTCTCGTTGTCGTCGTGGTGGAAGGTCTGCCCGGCGGGGCTGGCGGCCATGAAGAACCTGGTGTCGAAGCGACGGGCGGTTTCACCCTTGGGTGTGATCCAGTGGCTCGTCCAGGGCAGGGCGTCGGTGGCCAGGCGCAACCCGTGGTCGGCGGCGAGCGCGCGCACGTCGACGTCGCCGTCGTACACCGCGGTGCGGTGCGCGAGCGCCGGATGACCGTCGTCGACCATCCGCCCGTCGGCATCGACGGCCAGCAGCACGCCGGCCTCCTCGTAGCACTCACGAACTGCGGCCACCCGATAGCCCTCGTCGCCCTCACCGTCGGCGGCATCCACCTTGCCGCCGGGGAACACGTACATGCCACCCGCAAACACCGCGTTGTTGGTGCGGCGCAGCATGAACACCTCCAAGCCAAGGGTGGTGTCACGCAGCAGCATCACTGTTGCGGCGGGCTTCACGGGTACCTCGGCGTTCGTCATACGTTCGGCACGGTACTTGCTGGCCGGCGACGGGCTCCCAGTCAGCCGTTGGTGTTCACCACTGCCAGCTCGCCGGTGACGAAGGTGACCGGCTCGCTGGTCCACACGTAGTCGGCCATCGGCTCGGTGTAACCGTTGGCCCAGAAGGTGACGGCATAGGTGATGCGAGCCTGGATGGTCACCGAGCCAGGCCCAGGCGGCGTCCACATGCACGCACCGTTCACACCCGGCGGCGACTGCTCGGGCAGCTCCGGCATCGCCGGAAAGGCCACGCTGTCGGCCGTGGCCGCACCCGGTGCGGCAACGCACGCGACCACCCCGCTGAACGCGTCCGAGGGCTTGTCGGGGTTGGGCACGAAGTGCACCTCGAACTCGAGCGCGCTCGGCTCCGTGAGCAGGAGCAGCGTCCAGCCCAGGTAGTAGTCGGGCAGCGACTTCTGCACCCGCCATGCACTGGGTCGCACTGCCAGCCACGTCGGGAAGCGGGTGACCAGACCACCCCACGTGTCGACCACCGGGTTGCGGTAGACCACCGGACGCTCCAGCTGGAGGTGGTTGTAGAGGTCGGCCGCGTAGGGTCGCGGGTCGAGCAGCGGGTCGTTCACCGAGACGGGGAAGGCGGCGCCGACGAGGTCGAAACGCGAGTCGCAGTAGACGGCGAAGTACCGAACCGCATCGGCCAGCGGGCCACTGCTGACACCATGCATCGTGTTGTCGGCCAGCGATGGTTCCGGCGAGAACGACGACGGCACCTCGCGGAACACGAACCTGGTGGAGATGACGACCTGGCCCGCGACGTAGGGGGTGCCGTCCGACGTCTCGCCATCTTGTTCGGCCGTGAACTGGCACGTGGCGCTGTCACCGCCGCCGAACGTCGCGAATGCCGAGTCGCCAGGAATCGACGACTGCCGGGTCAGCCCGCCACTCGAGTTCCGCGTCTCCACCGTCCGTCCCCCAGCCACAAACACCGGCGGCAACTCGTCGTCACGGCCGGTGGCTGCATCCACCGTCGCCTCAAAGACGAAGAGAAGCACAGCGGACAAGAGAATCGACCTACGGATCATCATGTGCAACCACCCTCGATCGGACCCACCTCGACGACCATCCATCGTCCACCCAGAAGTTCGAGCCGTGCACCCCAAGAGAGATCAGCAACCCCAAGACTCGAGCCGGCCGCAATTGAGCCGTCCTGCAGCCGGAAGATGGCGCCGTCGAGCATGCAATCGGACACGATTGCCGCACTGCCGCTGCGCTCATCGCCCAGCACTTGGGGCCTCATCACAACTCCAAGGTCCATATCAGCTACCTGCCCCTCGCCTTTGCGTTGAGCGAGCGTCCCCAACTCGGTCGATTGGCCCGCGTAGAACTCGGTCCAGCCGGGGAGGTCAAGGTCAATCGGGTTCGATGTGATGGCGGTGTAGTAGGTCAGCTGCGCTTGCAGGTAGGCCTCGATGATGGGGCGGTCGGCTTCGTTGAGGGTCCAGGGGTAGGTGCTCTCGTCGGTCTCCTCGACTTGGATGACGGCCCACAGCTTGGGCATCAGTTCGTAGACGAGGCCGGGGGCGGCGACGCCGGGGGCGGAATCCACCAAGCGCCAGGGGCCATCGGGCGAGAGGCCGACCACGGGTACCGCCATGGGCATCGTGGTGGGTGCGGCGGGCGCGGTGGTCTCGGGCAGGGTGGGGCCGGCGGTGCTGGAGGTGGCGGCGGGTGCACTGGCGGTCGGCGGCGGGGCCGTCGGCGCCGGCGGAGCCGTGGGCAGAGTGGGCACAGCCCCTTCGCCGGCGCCGCTCGAGCAGCCTGTCAGCGCCACACCACACAGCGACGCGGCACCGAACGCCGCGCCACACAGAACCGTCACCAGCCCGCCACGAGCATGCACCGCCGCCACCTCCACTACTGCTGCAACCACCCGCACCTACTGGGCACAGCAATTCCGCCGAATCGGTAAAGACCGTAGCAAGATTTCATGAAGCGCCGAACACGGCCGGTGAGCGTGGGCGGCAGGCGGCCGCCGGCGGGTAGGGTCCAGCCCGTGCTCGTCTGGATGGACCTTGAGATGACCGGCCTCGAACCGGCCCACAACGTGATCGTGGAAATCGCGACGATCATCACCGACGACGAGCTCAACATCGTCGCCGAAGGCCCCGATCTGGTGGTGCACCAGCCCGAGGAAGCGCTGGCGATGATGGAGCAGATCGTCGTCGAGATGCACACCAAGAGCGGGCTGCTCGACCAGATCCGCGCCAGCACCATCACGCTCGAGGAAGCAGGCTCGCAGACGCTCGCGTTCATCAAGCAGCACGTGCCGGAGGCCCGCAAGGTGCCGCTGTGCGGCAACTCCATCGGCATGGATCGTCGCTTCCTTGCCGCCTACCTGCCCGAGATCGAGAACCACCTGCACTACCGCAGCGTCGACGTGAGCAGCGTGAAGGAGCTCGTGCGCCGCTGGTACCCGTCGCTGCTCAACGGGCGCGGGCAGAAGGCGGGCTCGCACCGCGCGCTCGACGACATCCGCGAGAGCGTTGCCGAGCTGCAGTACTACCGCGAGCACATCTTCGTACCGGCTGGTTCAGTCGTCGCGCCAGTCGTCGCGGTGGCCGACCCCTCAGACGCCGGCTGACACGCGCACCGCGGCGAACTGCTCGCCGGCGGCCCCCACCAACCAACCGTCGAAGCCATCGACGCGGGCCACCGCGCACCAGCGCACCTGATGCCCGCGTTCGATCGGCTCGCCGTGCTCGATGACCGCCGTGAGCGGCGCCCGTAGCGCTCGCCGCTGGGCGAGCTCCTGCTCGATCGCCGCCCAGTAGACAGCGTTGTTGACGTGCTCGAGCACGTCGAAGTCGACGAACCGCAGCGGCCACGGCACACCGCTCGACCACGCATCGGAGGGAGCCGGCGCCAGCTGCGCCTTCGAGCCCACGCGCCGACCGGCGGCCGACGGACCGAACACGTCGAGGAACGCCTCCGGCATGCGCGCCGGCCGTAGCGACCGGCCGTCGAGGTGCACCCACAACGTGGCCGCCTCCACGTGACCGCCTGCGCCACCGACCACGCTGATGCGCCGCTCGGCCCACGCGGCGCCGAAACCGGCGCACCACGTGCGCAGCGTCAGCGGCTCCAGATACGCAGGGAACGAGTGCACCGCGAGTGCGGTGCGGCGCACCACCCACGTGTACTCGCCGAAGCCGGCGGCCCTGGCGTCGTCGTCGCTCACGTCTTGCAGGTGGCGGGCCATCGCATCGAGCCGAGCCCGCCCACCCGGCGACGAGTCGCCCAGGCGCACCGCCGCCGCACCCTCATGAATGCGGCCCACGGAGGGCGCCGGCACGAAGGGGAACATTGCAGTGACAATAAATCAGTTGACGATCGTGCGCTGACGTGATTGCCTAGTCGCTGATGTGCCGCGAACGGCAGCTCATCACCACGACCACGGAAGGTACACGAAGAACCATGAAGCGCACGGACCTCGCACTTGAACTGGCACCCGTTGCCGGCGCTGCGCGTTCGTGTGGCGTATTTGGTCACGGCTACCAGTGGCGCATGCGGTCCGCAGCCAACCCGATGAACGTCACGTCCATCAATGCAACCGCAACCAAGCGCACTGCCCGACGCCTCGGGATGCTCACGACGTAACGCACGTCGCAAGCTCCACACCGAGGCCGTCGGGATCGCAAGATCCTGGCGGCCTTTCTGGTTTTTCCACCTTCTTCCGTCCGAGAGGAACACCCCGATATGTACACCTTGAACAACACCGCAACACTGAACGACACACTGGACGACACCGACATCCAGACCACGTTCGACGAGCTCGTCGAGCCGATCGCCGTGCGCGTGGCCAAGCCGCGCTGCGCCGACGGCAACGGCACCCTCACCCACCTGTTCTTCTCGGACATCCCGCTCGACACCGCCCGCGCCAAGGCCATCTGCAGCAAGTGCACACTTGCCGAGGACTGCCTGGCCGGTGCGCTCGACCGAGCCGAGCCGTGGGGTGTGTGGGGTGGCGAGCTGGTCGAGAACGGCCGCATCGTCGCCAACAAGCGTCCACGTGGCCGGCCACCCAAACACCCGCGTCCGGCAGTGATCATCGACGAGGTCCCGATTCCACCGCACCTGTTGCGAGTACGTCCGGACCGAGTCGCATGATCATCAGGTCCTGACCGACCCCGGGTGACGCCGGACGGGTTCTCGTTCTCGGGAATGCGAACCCGTCCGGCACGGTTGCTCCGGCCCAAGATCGCCGGTCGACGGCAACGCTTCGGCGACCCGTCGGCTTGCTGCCCCGCCGGCCCCCTGCCGCTGCTCGCCGCCCTTCCCCCCGAGGGCAGCGACGGCGGGGGGCTGTTCGCGGCACTTCCCCGATGTGCCCGGCGCCATCACACTGCTGCTGGGCACCGGCCGAGCAGCACCGGTAACGTGGCCACGTGAAGGTGCGTCCGCGACTGCTGGTGATCTCGCTCGTCGTGGCGGCTCTGGCGTCGGTGGCCATCGGCTGGGCGATCGCTCGCACTGGCAACACCTCCGGCAACGACAACGGCAACGACAACGGCGACACTGTCATCATCGACGGCACCGATGGCCCGCTGCAGCCACCCAGCATCGAGACCAACGCGGTGGTCAAGGGCAACCCATTGCCCGACGTTGCCGTGCAGACGCTCGACGGCACCGATGTGCCGCTGCTGTCGCTCGTCGGCCAGCCGATGGTCATCAACGTGTGGGGTTCCACCTGCGGCCCGTGCAAGCAGGAGCTGCCCGACTTCGCCGCCGCCCACCTCACCTTCGGCGACCGTGTTCGCTTCATCGGCATCGACTACCTCGCGCCCAGCGACCGCGAGGAAGCGTTCGCCCGCGACAAGGGTGTGCAGTACGAGCTGTTCTACGACACCGACGGGGCGTTCACCAACGACGTCGGCATCGCCGCCTTCCCCGTGACCTTGTTCGTCAACTCCGACGGCATCATCGTGCGCCAGACCGGCCTGCTCGACGAGGCTGCGATCACCGAGCACATCGAGAGCGACCTGCTGTGAACCTGTCGCTCAGCTTCATCACCGGGATGATCGCCTCCATCAACCCGTGTGGATTCGTGCTGCTGCCCACCTATCTCATGTACTTCCTCGGGGTCAGTGCCACCGACCAGGAATCGCAGCGGGCACCCATCCGGCGTGCACTGCTGGTGGGCGGTGCGGTCTCGTCGGGCTTCATCGTGGTCTTCTTCGCCATCGGCGCGATCACCCAGTACTGGACCACATCCCTGCTCGAGAACGCGAAGTACGCCACCGCCGTCATCGGCCTGGTGTTCGTCGTGCTCGGCATCGCGATGCTGTTCGGCTACAAGCTGCCGTTCGTCACGCCCAGCCTGCAGACCGACAAGCGCGACCGCACGATCTGGTCGATGTTCGTCTACGGCATCGCCTACGCCACCGCCTCGCTCGGGTGCACGCTGCCACTGTTCATCTCCACGCTGTTCAAGGCCAGCAAGCGCGCCGGCTACTGGTCGGGCGTGGCCAACGTCGTCGCCTACTCCATCGGCATGGCGTTGGTCGTGGTGTCGCTCACGCTCGCGTTGGCGACGGCCAACATGGGTTTCGTGCGCTGGCTGCGGGCGAAGATGCAGTACGTGGAGATGGTGTCGGGCGCCTTCGTGTTGCTGTCGGGCATGTACCTGCTGTGGTACTTCTGGCTGGTCGACGTGCGCGAAGACAGCGATCCCATCACCGACGCGATCGACGGACTGCAGCGCGATGTGTCGAGCTTCCTGCACAACAACTGGCAGGCGACGGCCTGGGTGCTGGGCGGCATCGTGGCCGCAGCCATCGGGTACTCGGTGGTTCGGGAACGCGCTCGCCGGCCACAGCCCGAATGACCGGCACACCGTTTCGCGAACTGCTGGCCACACCGGGTGTGCGCGAGGTGTGCCACCTGCGCGGTCCGCTGGGCTTCATGGCGTACCACGGCGGTTCATTGGAAGCGCTCACCGACATCGTCGCCGAGCAAGCGGCCGAGCGCAGCGGCGCCAGCTACTACGGCGTGCTGCAGCCGCCCGACTTCAACTGGCACATCCCCTCACATCGTGTCTCGCCCACCGACTCGGCGACCTTGGCCGGCTTCCTCGAACACGTCGACATCGTCATCACCATCCACGGCTACGGCCGCCACGGCTTCTGGACCTCGCTGCTGCTCGGCGGCCAGCACCGGCCGTTCGCCGATCACATCGCCGGCCACCTGCGCACGCACCTCCCCGACTACACGGTGGAGACAGACCTGGAGGCAATGCCCAGGGAGCTGCGCGGCCTGCACGCCGACAACCCGGTGAACCTGCCTCGCCAGCAGGGCGTGCAGATCGAGCTGCCGCCCCGCGTGCGCGGCAGCAGCCCGATCTGGAAGGACTGGCCCGGCCCCGGCCTGGTACCGCACACCGAGTCGTTGATCGACGGCCTGGTTGCCGCCGCCACCAGTTGGAGTAGCGCCGCGACCTGAGCCCGGCTACCCGTGCCCGTGGCTCAGGGTGCGAGGCGTTCGATCTGCCAGTTGGTGGCCGCACCGTCGGTGGGCTCAGCCGTGTACCGCAGGCGGTCGTGCAACCGGCTGGGCCGACCCTGCCAGAACTCGAAGCGTTGCGGCCGTAGCAGCCACCCACCCCAGAACGCGGGCCGCGGCACGGGCGCATCACCGAACGTGCCCGCCATCTGCTGCACTCGCTGCTCGAGCCATGCACGATCTGGGATCGGTTGCGACTGCGGCGACGACCAAGCACCCACCTGCGACCCCTGCGGGCGCGAGGCGAAGTACTCGTCGCTCTCTGCGTCGGGCACGCGCACGACCTCGCCCAGCACACGCACCTGACGGTGCAACTGCAACCAGGTGAACAGCATCGAGGCACGGCCGGTGGCGGCCATCTGCCGGCTCTTCGCCGAGTCGTAGTTGGTGAAGAACGTGAAGCCGCGCTGGTCGGCGCCGCGCAACAGGATGTAGCGCGACTGCGGCCAACCCTCCTCGTCGACGGAGCCGAGCACGAATGCGTTGGGTTCCGTGCACCCGGCCTCGCCCGCCTCGCGGTACCAACGCTGCCACTGCACCATCGGGTCGGCGTCGACATCGGCCACGTCGAGCCCAGCCGTCTCGTAGTCGAAGCGGTGACGCGCCAGGTCGGCGAGCGGGCCGGCCGACGGCTCGGTGGTCATCGCGGGCCGATCACCGTCGTGCCGCGCATGTACTGCTGCAGCACCTGTGGCACGGCCACCGTGCCGTCGGCCTGGCGGTAGTTCTCCACGATGGCTGCCCACACGCGAGGCACGGCGAGCGCCGAGCCGTTGAGGGTGTTGGCCACGGTGGTGCCCTTCTCGCCGGGCGTGCGGAAGCGGATGTCGCCGCGCCGCGCCTGGTAGTCGCTGAACCAGCTGATCGAGCTGACCTCCAGCCAGTCGTCGCACCCCGGCGCGTACACCTCGATGTCGAAGCTGCGATGGTGGCTCTGGCCCATGTCGCCGGTGCAGATCTCGATGATCCGGTACGGCAACCCGAGACCCTTGATCAACGCCTCGGCACGGTCGCGCAGCTCGATGAGCATGGCCGGGCCCTGCGCGGGGGTGGCCACCGACAGGATCTCGACCTTGTCGAACTCGTGAGCGCGCAGCATGCCGCGCGTGTCGCGGCCCGCCGAGCCGGCCTCACGGCGATAGCAGGGCGTGTACGCCATCAGCCGGATGGGCAGCTGTGCTTCCTCGAGGATCTCGCCCGAGTAGACCGACGTGAGCGGCACTTCGGCAGTGGGGATGCACCACAGGTCGTCGCGCTCGATGGCGTACGCATCGTCGGCGAACTTCGGCAGCTGGCCGGTAGCGGTGAGCGTGGCGGTGGTGACCAACGACGGTGGCCGCACCTCCTCGAACGCGTCTGCGTTCATGTCGAGCGCGTACTGGCACAGCGCGCGGGCCAGGGTGGCGCCGGCGCCGCGCTGCATGGTGAACATCGCGCCGCTGATCTTGGTGGCCCGCTCGTTGTCGAGGATGCCCAGCGCGACCCCGGTCTCCCAGTGCGGCACCCGCTGGTGGTCGGGGAAGCTGTCAGGGAGGAACGGGCCCTTGATGATGGGGTTCTCGCGCTCGTCGGCGCCGTCGGGAGCGTCGGGATGCGGCAGGTTGGGGATGCGCAGCAGCAGATCGCGCAGCTCCGCCTGGATGCCCTCCAGCAGGTCGGCCGCTGCCTTCTCCTGCTCGCCGAGGGCACGGCTCTGCGCTTGCAGCACCTCGGCGCCGGCGGCATCGCCCTCGCGCCGCTTGGCACCCACCAGCTTCGACAGCTCGTTGACCTCGGCGCGCAACCCATCACGGCGGGACTGGAGGTCGCGCACCTCGACTTCGATCTCGATGGCTCGGGCCAGCTGAGCGAGCACTTCGGCATTGCCACGGCGGGCCAACGCCGCGCGAACGCCATCGGGGTCGGTACGCAGAAGTCGGACGTCGATCACACCGCCAGGCTACTGCCACGCCTTCTGCAGGCCCCAAGGGCTTTCCCACGCCGCGGAGGTAGATTCACGGCCGTGGCAGCTGTCGAGGTGTCGGGTCTGACCGTGCGCTACGGCCAGCTGGTGGCAGTGCACGATGTGTCATTCAGCGCCGCGGCCGGCCAGATCACTGCAGTGCTGGGGCCCAACGGCGCGGGCAAGACCAGCACGATCGAAGTGTGCGAGGGATACCGGCGCGCAACCGCCGGCACTGTGCGAGTGCTGGGCCTCGACCCGGCGACCCAGCAGCGGCTGCTCAGCGAACGCATGGGGGTGATGCTGCAGGAAGGCGGTGTGTACCCCAGCGCGCGCGTGCTCGACACGGTGCGCCACTACTGCGCGCTGTATGGCAAGGGCGTCGACCCGGCAGCGCTGGTGCAACAGGTCGGCCTGGCCGATCGGCGCACGGCCACCTGGCGTCGGCTCAGTGGCGGCGAGAAGCAGCGGGTCTCGCTGGCCTTGGCACTGGCCGCCGCGCCGGAGGTGGCGTTCCTCGACGAGCCGACCTCCGGCGTCGATGTGAACGGCCGCGACACCATCCGCGGCATCGTGCGCGCCCTCGCCGACGGAGGATGCGCGGTCGTGCTGGCCACCCACGAGCTGGACGAAGCAGAACGACTCGCCGACCGCGTGGTCATCTTCGACAAGGGCGTCGTCATCGCCGATGGCACCCTCGCCGAGCTGCGTCGCGGGCACGACGAGATCCGCTTTCGCAGCAGCCCCCAGCTCGACACCATCGCGCTCGCCAACAGCATCGGCATGGTGGCCAGCCGCGTCGGCAGCGACGAGTACGTGATCGATGCGCCGCCGCACCCGCGGCTGATGGCCCAACTGACTGCCTGGCTGGCCGAGCAGGGCCACCCGCTCACCGACATGCGCGCCGGCGCCCAGCGGCTGGAGGACGTGTTTCGGCGCCTCACCGCCGACAAGCCCGCAGCCGACGACCCGGAGGCCGATCGATGAGCCGCTTCCGCAGCCAGCTGCGTACCGAGCTGCAGCTCGTCGCCCGCAACGGCGAGCAGCTGCTGCTCACGGTGGGCATCCCCGTACTGCTGCTGGTCTTCTTCAGCCTGGTCGACGTGCTGCCCACCGGCACCGACGACCCGGTCGACTTCCTGGCCCCCGGTGTGCTGGCCCTCGCCGTGATGAGCACGTCGATGGTCAGTCTTGGCATCGCCACCGGCTTCGAGCGCAGCTACCACGTGCTCAAGCGGCTCGGCGCCACCCCGCTGGGGCGCGGCCGGCTGATCGCTGCCAAGATCGCCGCCGTCGCGGTGGTCGAGATGGTGCAGTTCGCGATCCTGGTTCCGGTCGCGTCTGCGCTCGGCTGGTCGCCCGGCGCCACCAACTGGCCGGCCGCGATCGGCGCAGTGCTACTGGGCACGATGGCGTTCGCCGGCATCGGTCTCTCCTTCGCCGGTCGGGTGCGTGGCGAGATCAACCTCGCTGCGCTCAACGGCATCTATCTGGTACTGCTGCTGCTCGGCGGCATGGTCATCCCCTTCGCCAAGCTGCCGGGCGCGATCCGCGCTGTCGCCCACGGCTTGCCCAGCGGGGCGCTCGCCGACGTGCTGCGCGACACCCTGGGCGGCGGTGGCGCCCAGCCCGGCACCAGCTGGCTGGTACTGGCCGTGTGGGCAGTGGCGACACCGCTCATCGCCGCCGCGCTCTTCCGCTGGGACTGACCGCGCTCAGGCCAGCGGCAGCGTGGCCACGAACGTCGCGCCCTCGGCGCACGGCTCGGCCAGCAACGTGCCACCATGCACCTCGGCGACACTGCGGGCGATCGACAACCCCAGCCCGGCACCACCGTCATCGTTGGCCCGCGCCTCGTCCAAACGGGTGAACGGTTCGAAGATGCGCGCCAGGTCCTGCTCGGGGATCGGCTCACCGTCGTTCGACACCCGCAGGTGCGCCATGTCGCCCTCGATGGTCACCGACACCTGTGCGCGCAGCCGCGCATGGCGCACCGCGTTGTCGACCAGGTTGCGCACCAGGCGAACCAGCAGCGCAGCATCCGCCACCACCCACGCTTCGGTCACCACCACGGACAGCCGCTCGTCGTTGTAGCGAGCCAACTCATCGGCCACCAACGCTCCCAGATCCAGCCGGGCCGTGAAGGGCGACCGCCCCGCACCGTCCACACGAGCGAGGTCGAGCAGCTCGCCGGCCAGCAATTGCAGGCGGCTCACGTCGACCAGCACCTCGCGTGCAGCGGCCGGCCAATCAGTGCGATCCGGATACGCCAGCGCCACTTCCAGCTGCGTGCGCGCCGAGGCCAGCGGGCTGCGCAGCTCGTGCGAGGCATCTGCCAGGAACTGACGACGGGCGGTGGCGGCGTGGTCGACTCGCTCGAGCAGACCGTTCATCGTTGCGGCCAGCCGATCCAGTTCGGCGGCACGCGCGTGTGCCGAGATGCGTTCATCGAGCCGGCTGCCGGAGATGGCTGCCACCTCCCGTCGCATGCGTTCCACCGGGGAGAGCGATCGACCCACGACCAACCAGATGCCCACCGCGGCGAGCAGCGTGAGCAGCGGCAGCCCCACCCACAACCCGGCCACCAGTGCGGCGACCGACTTCTCGGCTGCCCGCAGCGACGAGGCGGCATAGACCGTGAGGGTTCCGGCCGGCGTGTCGACCGTGCGCGCGACCACTCGGTAGTGAGTGCTGCCACTGCCGCCGACCACCGGCCCGGGTACCGTCGCCGCCGCCTGGGCACCCGCCGGCGGGGCCGGGAACACGTCGAGCCGCACGGTTGCAGCGAGGCCGGGTGAGACCGCCACCACCACGTGCTGGTCGGTGATCACCTGCACCTGGCCGGTGTCGATCCCGGTCGCGGTGAGCGTGGGCGACAGCTCGCCGTGCTGCGCCAACTCGGCCACGAAGGCCACCTGCGTGCTGAGCTGCTGATCGGCGTCGTCGAGCAACGACGATCGCAGCCAGCGCGCGACCAGGAACCCCGTGGCCACCAGCGTGACTGCCACCACCACCATCGCCACCGCGGTGACCCGCAACCTCAACGACATGGTTCGCGCGCGGCCCGAGGCCATCACACCGCCACCAACCGGTAGCCGGCCCCGCGAATTGTCTCGATCGCCTCGGCGCCCAGCTTGCGGCGCAACGCGTGCACGTGCACCTCCACCACGTTGTCGGGGCCGTCGAACGCGTCGTCCCACACGCTGTCGAGGATGTCGCGCTTGGGCACCACCTCACCGGCACGCCGGGCAAGGCACTCGAGGATCGCGAACTCGCGGCTGGTGAGGGCGACCTGCACTCCGTCGACCGTGCACCGGCGAGCTGCCGGGTGGAGCGTGACCCTGCCCACCGACATCTCGTTGGTGGCACGGCCACCGGCGCGCCGAATGAGGGCCCGCAGCCGGGCCACCAGCACCACGTAGGAGAACGGCTTCGACAAGAAGTCGTCGGCGCCCGTGTCGAGCGCCTCGGCCTCGTCGAACTCCCCGTCCTTGGCAGTGAGCATCAAGATGGGGGTGTCGACCCCGCGGTTGCGCAGTTCGGCGCACACGCGGTAGCCGTTCATGCCGGGCAGCATGATGTCGAGCACGATCGCGTCGTAGCGCTGTTCGGTGGCCGCCCACAACCCGTCCAACCCTGTGTGGGCGACGTCGACCGTGAACCCCTCGGCCTGCAGGCCTCGCTGCACCGCGGCCGCCAAGCGCACCTCGTCGTCGACCACCAGCACTCGCATCGGGTGCATTGTCGCACCGTTGGGACCGAGTCGTGCCGGCAGCTGAAGACGCCTTCAGGCGGCTTCAGCCCCGGTTCAGCGAGCGCCGTGCATGATCTCTCCATGTCGTTGCTCATCGAAGACCCCCCGCAGTACAGGCCTCCGTCGCCGCTCCCGCCTCCGCCTCCCTCACCGCACCGGCCGCCCTCCCGCGCCGGCCGGATGGTGGGAGCGGCGGCGGCTTGTGCGGTGCTCTCGGCCGGCGTTGCGTTCGCCACGGTGCGCCTCACCGAGCGCGACGACCCGGCGGTGTCGTACGTGTCCACGGGTGGCGGCACCGGCACCAACGGTTCGGCCACCACCACCGACCTGTACGCCCTGCTCGCCAGAGCCGAACCCGCCGTTGCTGCCATCGAGGTGGCCAGCGGCACGGGAACCGATTCCACGCCCGTCGCCGCCGGCTCCGGCGTGGTGATCTCCGCCGACGGCCTGATGCTCACCAACGCCCATGTCGTGCAGGTCACCGACCAGCTGGGCAACGCACTGCAGGACCCGGTGTTCACGGTGAAGATGTTCGACGGCACCGTGCGCTCGGCCACCGTGCTGGGCGCCTCCGCCGACTACGACGTCGCGCTGCTGCAGCTCGACGACACCTCCAACCTGCATCCGCTGGCCTTCGCCGACACGTCCACGTTGCGCGTCGGCGACAACGTGGTGGCCATCGGCAACGCCCTCGACCTGGGCGACGCGCCGACGGTCACCACCGGCATCATCTCGGCGCTGGACCGCACCCTCCAGGGGTCGTCCACGATCACACTGCACGGTCTGATCCAGACCGACGCGGCGATCAACCATGGCAACTCCGGGGGTGCGCTGGTGAACATGAACGGCGATCTCATCGGCATCAACTCGGCCGGCATCCCCGATGCGCAGAACGTCGGTTTCGCCATCTCCGTCGACACGATCAAACCACTGCTCGAGGATCTGAAGGTCGGTGCCACCATCGAGGCATCGCCGATCGGCTACATCGGCGTCAACGTTGCCGAGACGCCGTACGGCGTCACCGTCACCACCGTGCAGGACGGCACCCCGGCAGCGCAGGTGGGCATCAAGGCCGGCGACATCATCACCAAGGTGGGCGACGCGACGGTGGCGACTGCCAACCAGCTCTCCACCGTCCTGCGCGGCACCAGCCCGGGCGCCTCGGTGACCGTGACGGTGGAACGCAATGGCGCCAGCATCTCCTTCGACGTCACCCTTGCCGAGCGGCCCGATCAGTGACACGCCACTGCTGGCTCAGCGACGGGGCTCCGCCGGTGCTGCCGATCGGTCGAACGCCGCGGTCACCTCGTCGAAGGTGAGCGGGGCTTCCTCGCCGAGGGCGCCATCGGGCCTTGCTCGGCACGGCGATAGCTGTTCTCGCCGGCGCCGGCGATGCCGAAGCGCTTGAAGAACATGTAGACGACGATCACCCACAGGAAAATGCCGCCGCCGACCTTCATGATCAACCCTGCGACCTGCTGATCGTTGATGGCGTCGATGTTCCACACGCGCACCGGTTGGTTGCCGTAGTGGCGGTAGACGGGCTTCTCGGCCATGGCCATCCAGGCGGCCGGCACCGTCGGCACCACGCCCATCAAGAAGAGGTAGATCATCTTGCCGCCCGGCTTCATCTGCAGTTCCTCCAGCGGCCCGACCACCGGCATCCACATCAGCACGGAGAGCAGCACGACCAGCAGGTGCAACAGGAAGTGCAGCACGCCGTTCTCCGTGGAGGTGTTGACCACCCCAGGGATGTGCAGGATCATCACCATGCCGTTGAACAGCACACCGGCCACCACCGGCTTGGCGAAGAACCGCACCACTCGGTACGTGGCGCCGTTGCCGACGAGCACCCGCAACAACCACTCGGGAGTGGCCAGCAGCACCAGCGGTGGCAGGAAGTAGCTGAGCATCATGTGCTGCACCATGTGTGCGCTGTACAGGTAGTCCTCGCCGATCTGGTGGATCGGCCAGGTACTGGCCACGAACAGCATGACCATCGCCCCGATGAAGCAGCGCAGGTTGCGACGACTGATGACCTGCTCGCCGGGACGCACGGCCTTCGGGCCAATGGCGCGCACCATGTACACGTACGCGCCGATGAGGAACGCCACCAACAGGTAGACCTCGACGTTCGACTGGAAACGCCACGGATCCGCGAACGGAGCGGCGGCAAGCATCACGTCACCGTGCGAAGAACTGGAACGTGGCGAGGAACACGCTGTACACCAGAATCGCCAGCCCAAGGCCGATGTAGAACATGACGCTGAACAGCTTGCTGTCGTACTTCAGGTGCATGAAGACCAGGATGATCATGAAGAACTTGATCGTCATCATGATCAACAGCAACGGCGTGGCGAAGCTGCCGAGATCGATCCAGTAGGTCGACGTCTCGAGTGCGGTGAGCAGTGCCAGCCACCCAGCGATGATGATGAAGTGCCGGTCGCTGGGCGTGTGGTGCCCGTCGTGCGCCTCGGCCGCGTGCTCGGCGTCGTGGGTGGTGTCGGTGACTGCGCTCATGGGTGATACCTCAGGCCGGGATCAGGTAGACGAGAGTGAAGATGACGACCCACACGACGTCGACGAAGTGCCAGTACAGACCGACCATCTCCACGACTTCGGCCTTGTCGCCCGAGATGCGGCCACGGCCGATGATGGCGGCCAGCGCGATGAGCATCACCACGCCGAGCGTGACGTGCACGCCATGGAAGCCGGTGAGCGTGAAGAAGCTCGACGAGAACAGGCTGGTGGTGAAACCGAGGCCCTCCTGGTAGAAGGCGGTGAACTCGTAGACCTGACCACCGACGAACAGCGCACCGAGCAAGGCAGTGGCCATCAGCCACAAGCGCGTGTTGCGATCGTCGAGCCGCTTGGCCGAGTTGACGGCCAGCACCATCGTGAGCGAGCTCATCAGCAGCACGAAGCTGCTGACCGAGGTGAGGGGGATGTCGAACACCTGCGCCGGCCCGGGGCCGCCACCGTGGCGCCCGCGGTAGAGCATGTAGGTGCTGATGAGGCCACCGAACAGCAGGCACTCGCTGCCCAGGAAGAGCCACATCGCCAGCTTGTTGTTGCTGAGCCCGGTGCTGGTGACGTGTGCGCCACCGTGATCGTCATGGCCGTGATCGTCATGGCCGTGATCGGCGGGGGCAGCAGCCCCTTCGTGGATGGTGATGTCAGCCAATTGACGCCAACTCCTTGCTCGGACCGCTGCCCTCGGCGGGCGGGTCGTAGTCACTGTCATCGGCAACCGAAGGCTCGAGCACCCAGCCGAAGAGCCCCAGGATCATGATGCCGGCGCCGACCACTGACAGCATCAGGTTGAAGATCACGCCGTAGGCGATGACCGGCAGGCTGAAGGCCAACACGATCGGCCAGTACGACGGCGACGGCAGGTGGATGTGCGCATCGCCGGCAGCTTCCTCCTCGGCCAGAATCTGCTCGGCGCTCTTCACTCTCACCAACCGCGGGCCATCCTCGGTGTCGACTTCCTCGTACTTGCGGTGGAAGAACTCGTCGAGCGCATGCACCGTGGGGATGCTGTCGAAGTTGTGCTCCTTGGGCGGGCTGGCGGTCATCCACTCGAGGGTGCGGGCATCCCAGGGGTCGAGCGGCGCCTTCTCCACCTTCTTGGCGGTGACGAAGATGTTGATCACGAAGATCAGCACACCAAGTGCGATGGTGAACGAACCCACCGTTGCCACCTGGTTCCAGAACCCGAGGTTGAAGAACCCTTCGCCGGTGAGCTTCTTGGGCCACACCACCATGCGCCGCGGCTGGCCTTGCATGCCCAGGATGTGCATCGGCGCAAACGTGAGGTTGACACCGAAGAACATCAGCCAGAAGTTCCACTTGCCGAGGCGCTCGCTGAGCAACTTGCCGAACATCTTGGGCCACCAGTAGTAGAAGCCGGCGAACAGGCCCATCACCGCGCCACCGACGATGACGTAGTGGAAGTGAGCGACGATGTGGTACGTGTCGGTCTGCTGCGTGTCGGCAGGGGCAGAGGCGTGCGTGACGCCCGACAGGCCACCGATGGTGAACAGCACGATCACGCCGATGGCGAAGTTCATCGCAGTGGTGAACCACAACTTGCCACCCCACAGGGTGAGGGTCCAGTTGCAGATCTTCACACCGGTGGGAATCGCCACCAGCATGGTCGCCGCCGAGAACACGGCCACGCTCACCGGGCCGAGGCCGCTGGCGAACATGTGGTGCGCCCACACACCCCAGCCGACGGTGCCGATGGCGGCTCCAGAGAAGACCACGAACTTGTAACCGAACAGCGGCTTGCGCGAGAACGTGGGCAGCACCTCGGAGATGATGCCGAAGCTGGGCAGGATGATGATGTACACCTCGGGGTGACCGAAGATCCAGAAGAGGTGCTGCCACAGCAGCGGGTCGGCACCCTTCTCGACATCGAAGAACGCCGCACCGAAGTTGCGCTGGAAGCTGAGCAAGAAGAGTGCCACGGTGATGACCGGCATCGCGAACAGCAGCAGGAACTGCGTGACCAGCTGCATCCAGGCAAACACGGGCATGCGCATCAGTGACATGCCGGGTGCCCGCATGTTGATGATGGTGACGATGAGGTTGATGGCGCCCACCAGCGAGGCGATACCCGTGATCTGCAGGCCCAGCACCCAGAAGTCGATGCCATGGCTGGGCGAGAACAACGGGCTGGAGTTGGGGGAGTACATGAACCAACCACCATCGGCGGCGCCGCCCAGCACCCATGAGGTGTTGAGGAAGATGCCGCCGAACAGGAACAGCCAGAAGCCCAACGCATTGATGCGGGGGAAGGCGACATCGCGGGCACCGACCTGCAACGGCAGGAAGTAGTTGGCGAACGCAGCGGCCATGGGCATCACGAACAGGAACACCATGGTGGTGGCGTGCATCGTGAACATCTGGTTGTACAGATCGGCGCTGAGCACCGTGTTGTCGGGTGCCGCCAGTTGCAGCCGGATGAGCAGCGCCTCGAGGCCGCCCACCAGGAAGAAGAAGAGCGAGACGGCGCCGTACATGAGGCCGAGCTTCTTGTGGTCGACCGTGAACACCCACGACTTCCAGCCGGTGGTGCTGACCGGGCGCTTGAAGGCGCCGAGTGCGGCGGTGGGCGTGACCAGCGCGGGCGGGCTTGCCGAGGCGTCGCCGACGAAGGCGGGCACGGTAGCGGGTCGTTCGATGATGGCCATCTTCGTTGGCTCCCTTTACTTCCGCTCGAGCATGTAGGCGATGAGCTCGTCGATCTGATCCTCGGTGAGGTTCAGGTTCGGCATGCCACGGGTCTTGCCGCCGGTGGAGGCGAGCTTGGTGGGGTCGGCGTACATCGGCTTCATCGCCGGCGCGTTGCGCAACCAGGTACGCAGGTTGGCTTCGTCGAAGCACTCGGGCGTGACACCCTGCAGGTACAGCGCACCGAACTCGTCGGGCGGCGCGTTCCACAGCTTGTCGCGGCACTCGGCGCTGATGAGGTCGAAGGTCCAGCCGGCGAACGCCGTGCGGGTCATCAGCTTGCTCAGGTTGGGCGCCGCACCCGACACCACGTAGAGGTCGGGCTCGGCCAGCACCGGTGTGCCGTCGGGGCTGAGGAGGTCGTTCACCTGGTGGCAGCGGCTGCACTGAGCAACGAACGTGGCTTCACCGGTGGCTGCCAGCGTGTCGGCCTCGGGCGCCACGTAGTCGGCAGTCTGGTTGGTGACCCAGGTCTGGAAGTCGGCGGCCTCGAGGGCCACCGCCGCTTGCCGCATGCGAGCGTGGCTGAGGCCGCAGAACTCGGTGCACTGCCCGGTGTAGATGCCGGCCTGGTCGGCCTGCATGCGCAAGGTGTGCAGGCGGCCAGGAACGGCGTCGCGCTTGCCGTTGAGGCGGGGGATCCAGTAGCTGTGGATGACATCGCGGCTGGTGATGCGCAACAGCACGTCGGTGTGGGCGGGGATGACCAGCTCGCCGCTGGTGACGATGGACTTGGTGATCTCGACGCCGCCGCAGGTGCTGCCTTGCACGTAGTCGTACTCCCACCACCACTGCTGGCCGGTGACGTTGATGACGCAGTCGTTGTCCTTCTTGTCGAGCTTGAACACGGCCGCAACGCTGGGCACCGCGACAACCGCGAGGATGATGGCCGGCAAGATGGTGAGCAGGATCTCGAGCTTGGGATTGCCGTGCGACTGCTCGGGGATGTCCTGCCCGCGGTCCTTGAACTTGATGATCGCATACAAGATCGCGGCAAAGACGATGAGACCGACGATGCCGGAGACGTAGAACAGCTCGCGCTGCAGGCCGTCGATCTCGCGTGCGTTGGAGCCGGCGGGCTGGAACGTGTCTTGCGGTGCGTTCTTCGCGCACCCGGCCAGCACCAGGCCGACACCGGCGGCGAGACCGACGAGCCGACGACGACCGGCGAACTGACCTTCGCGGGTACTCACCATTGCTTCACTCTGCTCCATGTTCACGGGACCACGATTGCGATCTGCTGGCCTTCGACACCCGGGATGACGAGCTCGAGCGGGGTGCTGCTGGCGGCGTTGGTCTTGGGGATCTTGAACGACAAGAAGGCTTCCTTGCCCGGGTTCACGACGGTCGTGCACATCACGACCTCGGCGGCGTCGCCGAAGGTGCCCAGCCGGGCGGTGATGCGTTGCGGCGACGACGAGTCGTTGTGGAACCGAATTCCGACATCAGCGCTGCGCGGCACCGTGATCGTGCTGAAGTTATCTTCCGGATCGGTGAAGCCCGGTATGCGCGCGATCACCACATCGTTCGACTGCAGGAAGATGTTGGCGATGACGCTGCTCTTGGCGGAGACGTCCTGCGATGCGTGGTCGTCGATCTCGACCTCGGTTCCACCCTCCAAGCACAGTGCCGAACCGGAGGTGGTGGGGTGCTCTTCGATGGTGCGCTGCCCTTGCACTGCCGACGCGACGCCTGCACCGAGCAGCGCGACTGCGCCGACGGTGCAGATGCCCACGATCGTGCTGCGGCTGGCGTTGCGCCGGCCGGCGAACACGAAGGCACCGACCGCGATGAGCGCACCGATGACCATGAACACCCAGGGTGTGCTCTCCTTGTCGACGCTGAGCATGATGCGCGAGAACGCGTACACCACCGCGCCCAGGCCGAGCGCGCCGAGGATGGGGAACTCGAGCGGGTGCAGCATGCGCTTGCGCACACCGGCGTTGTACTGGGCGTCGGCGCTGGCTCGCTCGCTCCAGCCCTGCACCATCCACTCGGCCGTTGCAGCCAACACGACGACGATCGAGACCTTGAACACGACCGGAGTGCTGACGGCACCGACCACCAGGCCGGCAACACCCACGGCTGCAACCAACGGCCACATGCTGCTGCCGACCGGCGGCTGTGCTGCAGCCGCCGTGTACTCGGCGCCTTGCTGCATGCCGGGCACGTTGCCGTCGGCATTGAAGAAGTTGATGCCGGCGAGGAAGCCGAACACGATGGCCAGCGACAGCAGACCGACCGTGCCCATGATGCCCGTCGGGCCACCGGTGCTGGCGGCGAACACGACAGCACACGCGACAGAGAGCGCCGTGGCCCCGAAGAACAGTTTTGAACCTGTGGTGAACATTGGCTCCCCGCTACTTCGTCACGTAGACCACGAACCAGAGCGCCACGAAGGCGACGCTCAGGAAGTACCAGTACATCGCGTGCGCCGACACGATCTCGCGATCGGTGATGCGACCACCCAAGAAGCGGAAGGCCGTCACCGCGCTGAACACGACGCCCACGATGGCCAGCGCCACCATCACCCCGGTGACCGTGTAGAACATCGCACTGAACGTGCCGTCGTTGGCGGGCAGCTTCATCTGCGAGTAGATGAAGGCCTGCGCATTGATGAACGCCACGCCGAGCAAGCCGACCAGGCCGAGCGCCAGCCCGGTGTGCACCGTGTCGCCACGCTTCGCCGAGTAGACGGCCCATTGTGCGAACACGCAGATGGGGATGAGCGCCAACAGCATGATGTTGGCCGCCACCAAGTTCACCTTGACGCCGTCGGGCACCCAGCGGCCGTCGGCGCTGATGGCCTCGTCGCGAAATCGGAGGTAGAGCGCCAGCATGCTGCCGATGAGAGCGGTGCCGGCGGCACACGCCACAGCGGTGCCGACGAAGACCTGGCGCCGCGGAGCGGGCGCCGGAGCCGAGGGTAGGGCGAGCATCAGGTGTCACTCCGGTTCGAGGGCTTGAGATCGAGCAGTGGCTCGGCCGACTGCACGATGTGGACCACCGCAAAGTTGTCGGCGGGGGCCGGCGAGGTGGTGGCCCATTCCAGCGTGTGGCCATCCCATGGATCGTCACCGGCGCGCTCGCCGGCGCGCACGCTGCGCACGGCCACGGCGATGAACACGAGGCCGGCGAGCAGCACCATGCCGTGGCCGACGCTGCTGAGCAGGTTCCACAATGCCATCGGGCCGGAGTAGTCGAAGTTGACCACGGCGTCGGAGCCACGCTCGACCGCCGGGAACACGCCACCAGGCTGGTCGGCGAAGCCGGCCACCATCAACGGCAGGGCAGCCAGCGCCGCGCCGGCGAAGGCCAGCAGCGCCAGCGGCAGCACGGCCTTCGGGGGCAGTGAACGGCCCCACCACTTGGGGCCCCAGTAGGTGACCGCCCCCATGGTGGCGAGCACCGCCGAGAAGACGAGGGCCAGCCAGGTGCCCTCTTCGAAGGTGGTACCGATGAGCCCGGCACCGGCGACGTGATTGAGCGCGCTTGCCGCTACCCCGCACAATGCGAGCAGCGCGGAGAACAGACCGAACACGAGGGGGGCCGTGATCGTGGGCTTGGCGGAGAGCCCCTTGGCGCACAGCGCCACGGCTACCAACGCGCCCAAGGCGGGCACACCGTGCACCAACGCGAACGGCAGCAGGTCCTTCAGCTTCTCGCCGAACGAGAGGTCGAGGAACGATGTGCGCAACGTCGCCGGCCACTGCAGGACGGTACCGAACACAGCCACACCGACCAGCCCGATGCCGGCGAAGATGAGGCCACGATTGCGCGACCGCCCGCGGGTGAACGTGGCCACCACCTCGGCGAAGAACCCGAACACCGGAATCGCGAAGATGATGGTGGTGGGTTGCGTGAACCCGAAGCCGGCGAACTCGGCGAACGCCCGATTGCCACTGAGCTCGCTGAGCGACGGGTGCCGGTGCGCGACGAACACGTACAGCAGTTGCCCGATGAGTACCGGCATGGCCACCAGCAGACCCAGCGAGGCGACCAGCACCGACCAGGTGAAGAACGGCACCCGGCGCATGTTCATGCCCGGCGCCCGGGTGGTGAGGATGGTGGTGACGAGCGAGACGGCGCCGGCGAGGAAGCCGGCGGCAGCCAGCGCGGCCGACAGCGTGAACAGATCGACGAAGTCGGCGTTGCCGCCGTTGGGCCCGCCGTTGTTGAGCACCGAGACGACGGCGAGCACTGCACCGATGAGCCACGCCCAGAAGCCGGCCGCCGCGAGTCGAGGGAAGGCCAGCGAGCGGGCACCCACCTGCAACGGCACGATGGCGGTGGCGAGGCCCACCACGAGCGGCAGCATCACCATGAAGGTGAGGCCGAACCGCTGCAGTGCGAACAGCTGCGTGAGCGAGCCGATGTCGAGCCACTCGCGAGATGGCGAGATGCGCTCGATGCCGAGCAGCAGAGCGACGACCGCCGAGCCGACGAACCCAACAGCTGCCGAGCCCAAGTAGAGCCGACCGATGCGCTTGTGGTCGGTGGTGGTCACCCACTCGGCGACGCACGCGAGCCCAGAACCCGCCGAGGCCGGGGCACTGGTGACGTGAGTATCGATGGTGGTCATAGGCGACGAACTCGTTTCATGTCGGGCGCGCCACGCGCAAGGCCCTCAGTTGACAGATCGAATGAAATGATTGCTGGGCCGACACTATCCGCGGGGGCCCCGCCGGAAGGAAATCGTCAGCCCTCACGACCCGACGAACACATCGATGGTCATTGCCGCGAACAGCAAGGTGACGTAGGTGATCGAGAACCCGAACACCCTCATCGATCGCTGCGGAGTGGGGTTGCGGCCGAGGTCGACCGTGCCCCACAGGAAAAGCGCACCCAGCACGATGGCAGAGATGCCGTAGACCAGGCCCAGGTGGGCCACCGGCCACAGCACCAGCGTGCTGGCCACCATCGCTGCGGTGTAGACCAGCATCTTGTGCACGGTGACCTGCATGGTCGCCACGGCAGGCAGCATCGGCACGTTGGCAGCGCGGTAGTCGTCGGCGTAGCGGATGGCCAGCGCCCAGAAGTGCGGTGGGGTCCACAGGAACATCACCACGAACAGCACCACGGGCGCCCATGCGACGTTGTTCTGCACGGCCGCCCAGCCCACCAGCACCGGCACGGCGCCGGCGGCCCCACCGATGACGATGTTCTGGGTGCTGGTGCGCTTCAACCACATCGTGTAGACGAACACGTAGAAGAGGGTTGCCGACAGCGCCAGCACCGCGGAGAGCAGGTTGGCCCATGCCCAGAGCACGGCGAAGGCGGCGATCTCCAGCGACACCGCGAACACCATCGCCTGGCGAGGCTGCAACAGCCCGGTGACGAGCGGGCGACCCTGGGTGCGCGGCATCAACTTGTCGATGTCGCGGTCGACCACCATGTTGATGGCGTTGGCCCCGCCGGCGGCCAACGTGCCGCCCAGCAACGTGATGAGGACGAGGGAGGTACGCGGCCAACCACCCTGCGCCAGCACCATCGTGGGCACGGTGGTGATGAGCAACAGTTCGATGATGCGCGGCTTGGTGAGCGCGACGTAGCCGGCGAGCTTCGACGTGGGGGTGCGGCGCGACCCGTGCGCCACCCCACCCGGCGTGATCCGAGAGGGGACGAGGGGTCGCGAGCCGACTGCCATAGGCCGCCCATCGTAGGGGCGCATGGTGCGAGCAGCCACTCGACCGTGACAGTCGCGCACCTTTCCGGGGCAGAATGGCGCGCATGCCGCCCTCCACCGCCCCGGTCGTCGTCGACCGGCCCGACGTCGACGAGAGCACCTCGAACGATCGTCCCTGGATCGTGCTGGTGTGGAACGACCCGATCAACTTGATGAGCTACGTCACGTTCGTGTTCCAGAAGGTCTTCGGCTACAGCCTGGAGAAGGCAACCGAACTGATGCTCGACGTGCACCACAAAGGCCGGGCGGTGGTCAGCAGCGGTGCTCGCGAGAAGGCCGAGATCGACGTCTTCCGGCTGCACGAACACGGCTTGTGGGCCACGATGCAGCAGGACACCTGAGCGCCGAGATGGGGGCCTCCCCGAGCGAGCCGGTCGACGGCGCGTACACCACGCCACGCGGGCGACGCATCGCTGCCGACGCCGTGTCGTGGGTGGCCACCCGCAGCGGCGGCCCCGGCGGGCAGCACGCCAACACCTCCGACACGGCGGTCACGGTGACCATCGACGTGGCTCGCACCGGGTTGCCGGAGGTGGTGCGCGCGCGCCTCGAAGCGGCCGTGGGTGCCGTCGTCACCGCCAGTTCGTCGCAGTCGCGGTCGCAATGGCGCAATCGCCAACTGGCGTGGCAGGAGGCCATGAGCCGCCTCGACGCTGCCGCCGCCCCGCCACCAGCACCGCGGGCCCGAACGCGGCCCAGCCGCGGCGCCCGCGAGGCACGCCTGCGCGACAAGCGAGCGGTAGGAGAGCGCAAGCAGGCTCGCCGCCGCCCCCTCACCGACGACTGAACCGCTGCGCCGCCACGCGAAAGAGGCCCCCGCCGCAGCGGGGGCCTCCTTGCGTGTGAACGATTGACGTCAGGCGGGTGCCGGGTGCTCCACCGCCAGGATCACGTCGTCGGCCTTCTTCGAGGTGAAGGCGTGGACGAGCCCGGCGATCGAAAGAAGAAACAGCACCAGCGCTGCTGCGTAGCACACCCAGGCGGCTTGCCCGGCACGCTCGCCGAACACGCTGAAGCCGTAGGTGGTGAGCAGCAGGCCGCGCAGCGTCTCCGCTCGCAGCAGGGTGTCGACCCGCAGGCTCTGCAGCTTGTCGGCCGTGGCCTGCAGCTCGGCGATGGCGTCCTCCGACTCACCGGCTTCCTTGGCGTCGGCGACGGCCGTCTTGGCCTCGGTGACCAGTGCACCGATCGAGGCGTAGGTGTAGCTCTTGCCGTCGACGATGCTCGACTCGAGGGCATGCAGGCGGATGAAGTCCTGCGCGTAGCACTCGGCCATCTTGCCGGTGAGCATCTGCTTGCCGGCGAACTCGTTGAGGCACTTCGAATCGGCTTCTGATGTGAGGTTCTTCTCGGCGACGAAGGCATCGACTGCCTCCTGCGAACCGAGCGACTCGAGCAACGTTGCCTGGAACTCTTCTGTCGAGCCGAGCGCTTCGGCCGGTTTGAACGAGATCTGCTGTTCCTTCAGCTGATCGCGGACGTAGGTCTCGGCGAAGTTCTTCTGGTTGGTCAGGATCAACCCGACCACCAGCAGCAACACGCTGAAGACCACCCCTCCGATGCTGAACGCTAGATCGAGTGTGCGACGCTTCATGACTGTGTCCTCCCATGCGACCGGACGGAATCCGGATCGCATGTGTAGGTTGCGCCCGCAAGCACCTCTTCACGAGGGCACAAAGGCACAAGCCCACACGGACCTTCGTTCCTCAAGGCATCGTCAAGCGCCCTCGCGGGTCGCAAACGGGCAACCACTCACCGTGAATCACGTGCACGCTGAGTGACATTGATGGTACGGTAGAACCCTCGGTCGGTCGCAGGGGGTACAGGCGTTGGACATCTCACAGTTGCAACGAGGCAACGTGGTGCGTGGTCGCCAGGTCGACACCACTGCGCATCGCGAGCAGCGCCGCCAGCGACGGCTGTGGACGATGGTGGTGGTGCTCGGCGGGCCGTTGGCATGGTGCGTGGCGCGCGAGCTCAGCGGCCATCCGGTGCGGCCCGGCGTCCCCGACTTCGTGCGCGACCATCCCGAGTGGGTGCTGCCCACCGCGATGCTGGCGCTCGTGGGCGTCGGGCTGCTCATCCCCTACATCAGCGCCGGTCGGTCGCCCCACACCTTGGTGCGACCGCACGACTCCACGGTTCGGCTGTCAGATGTCGTCGGTGCGGCAGCGACCACGCAAGAGGTGATCGACACGCTCAACCTGTTCCTGAACCACAAGACGTTCCGTGACGAGATGGGTGGCACCGCCCGCCGCGGCGTGTTGTTCGAGGGTGCCTCGGGCACCGGCAAGACCTATCTCGGCAAGGCCATGGCAGCCGAAGCCGGGGTGCCGTTCCTCTTCGTGTCGGCCAGCGGGTTCCAGTCGATGTTCTACGGTCAGACCAACCGCAGGGTGCGCGCCTACTTCCGGGCGCTACGCCGCGCTGCTCGTGCGGAAGGCGGCGCCATCGGCTTCATCGAGGAGTTCGATGCCATCGGCGCAGCACGCACCGGCATGGGCATCGGCAACAGTCGCGAGGGCGGCATCGGCATCGTCAACGAGTTGCTGGTGCAGATGCAGGGCTTCGAGCTGCCCACCGCGTGGCAGCGCCTCCGCGGGCGCCTAATCGACCAGTGCAACCGCTGGTTGCCGCGCAGGTTGATGCTCTCGCGGCCGCCAATCGAGCACGCAAACATCTTGCTGGTGGCGGCCACCAATCGTGCATCCGACCTCGACCCTGCGCTGTTCAGCCCCGGCCGCTTCGATCGGGTCGTGCACTTCGACCTGCCACCGCGCAGCGACCGGATGGAGATCGCCCGCTACTACCTGGCTCGCAAGCAGCACGACCGCACGGTGTCGGCGGCATTCGTGGCCGACGTCACCGCCGGGTACACCCCGGCGCGCATCGAGCGGCTGCTCGACGAGGCGCTGATCGTGGCCCTGCGCGGCGCTCGCACGGAGATGAGCTACCACGACGTCATCAGCGCCCAGGTGGTGAGCGAGGCCGGCCTTGCTCACGAAGTGGGGTACCACCCGGAGGAGAAGCGACGAGTGGCGATGCACGAGGCGGGCCACGCCCTGCAGGCCGCGTTGGCCGGCCGCGACGTGAAGCTGGCGTCGGTGCTGCGTCGAGCGGGCACCCTGGGCCTGGTTGCCCACGGCGATGTCGACGAGCGATTCCTGCGCACGCCCAGCGAAGCACGCGACCTGATGGCCATCGCCCTGGCGGGTCGCGCTGCCGAGATCCAAGAGTTCGGCGAGGCATCCAGTGGCATCGCCGGCGACCTCGCAACCGCCACCGAGATCGCGGCGCAGCTGGTGGGCACGCTCGGCGCGAGCGACAGCTTGCTGAGCCTGCAGTCGGCCAGCGTGGCGGGAGCCGACAACCTGGTGGCGAAGGTGCTGCACGACCCTCACACACGGGCGAAGGCAGACGCATTGATGCATGGCGCCGCAGGGCGAGCCGCGTGTGCGTTGCTCGAGCATCGGCGAGCCCTGCTGGCACTGGCCGACGCGCTGTGCGAGCACGACGAGCTGAGCGGCGACGAGGTGCACGCCATCATCGCCGGCGCGATGGTGCACTGACCCGCCACCGCCTCAGTGCGTGGCGGTGGCCTCGGCGCTGTTGGTGGTGAGCCGCCCGTCGACGATGCGCACCGTGCGGTCGGCGTAGTCGGTCATCCGGCTGTCGTGAGTGACGATGACGGCGGCCGTGTCGCGCGACTTCATCTCGGTGCGGATGAGCTCCATCACCTGCGCGCCGATCTTGGTGTCGAGCGCGGAAGTGGGCTCGTCGAACAGCACCAGCTTCGGGTTGTTGAACAGCGCCCGGCCGATGGCCACCCGTTGGCGTTCGCCACCACTGAGCTGCGCCGGCAGGTTGCGCATGCGTGAACCCAGGCCGAGCTCTTCCAGCAGCTGACGCGCCCGACCCTTGGCCGTCTTGCCGCCCTTGCCACCACCCAACTCGTCGACGACGAGCAGGTTCTCCTCCGCGTTGAGGAAGGGCACCAGGTTCACCGACTGGAAGACGAAGCCGACGTTCTCGCGACGGAACTCGGTGAGCTGCTTCGCGTTGTAGGCGGAGATGTCGTGACCGTCGACCACCACGGTGCCTTCGGTGGGTGTGAGCAGCCCGCCGGCGATGGAGAGCAGCGTCGTCTTCCCCGAGCCCGAGGGGCCGAGCAGCGCGACGATCTCGCCGTGGTCGACCTGCAACGTGGCGTGATCGAGCGCAATGATGTCGGCGTCACCGCTGCGGTACACCTTGCGCACGTCGCGCATGTCCAAGACACTCATGCGGGCATCTCCTTCTGCTGACTCATGAAGCGTTCCCGATGGCCGAGGCCGGGTCGACGCGGGTGACGCGGCGCAGCGAGATGGCGCTGCCCAAGACGGCCGCCACCAGCAGGCCTGCGAACGTGAACGCGAATCGGCCCGGCGTGAGCTGCAAGGGCACCCCGGCAGGCAGCGCCGCCGACGCGGCGAGGGCGAGCAGCGAGCCGATGACGAACGAGATGGTGGCCACGATGATCGCCTGCATCACCACCCCGGCGAACAGCCGGCCGGTACTGGCGCCGATGGCCTTGAGCACGCCGTAGAGCCCGATGCGCTCGATGGTGAGCAGGCTGAAGAACAGCCCGACCACGGCAAGCACGACGACCAGAGTGGAGTAGATGATCTGGTCGAACGTGTCGCCTTGCTGCTTCACGCCAGGCAGTGCGAGCACCGCTTCGTCGACGGTGAGCGTCGTGGTGGCGGCAGCGGTGGCGGCGTCGATGGCATCGGCGAGGGAGGCGCCATTGCTGCCCGCTCCCTTCACCACCAGCGCCTGCACCACGTCGTCGGCAACCGCCGAGTCGGGTCGATTGGCGTTCTGCACCACACGCCACGTGGGCAGGTTCACCCACACCGAACCCTGCTGCAGGAAGCTCGTGTCGTCGACGAAGCCGACGATGGTGATGGGCGACTCGGCGGGGCCCACCAGGATGGTGTCGCCCGTGGAGACGCCTTGGTCCTCCAAGCGGCTGTCGGCAACGCCTTCGCCGTCCGCCGGCGGCTGCGGCACGCCCTTCGGTGGCAGTTCGTAGCCGGCCACCGCGACATCGGCCAGCTCGGTCTCGCCGGGCACCTGCGCGCCCAGCAGCACGAAGCCGATGCCACCCACTTCCTGCACCCCGTCGGCGGCCGCCACCTGCTCGCGGACATCGGCAGTGATGCGGCTGCGCAGGAACGAATCGCGGGCGCCGCTGGAGAAGACGATGACATCGCCCTGCTGAGCGCGGATCGCGCCGGTGGAGCCGAGGTACAGCCCATCGAGCAGGCCGCCGAGGAACAGCAGCAGCGTGGCAAGGAACGACAGCACGACGGTGGCCACGATGAACCGGCTCGGCCGGCGGCGCAGCTCGCGCAATGGCAGCATGGGCAGGCTCATAGCGCGATCCCGGCGCCGGTGGTTGCTGACAACGGATCGAGGCGCAGGACGCGACGCACGGCGACCAACGACGTGAGCAGTGCGAGCGCCAGGACCACCACCGAGGTGATGACCGCCGGCATCACCTCCACGTGGATGCCCAGGTTCGAGACGCCCTGGATGGCGCCGGCGTAGAGGCCGAACGCGATGACCGATCCGATGGTCATGACGATGAACACCTGCACCAGCAGCGACCACACCAGCGTGCGTGCCGGCGCGCCGATGGCACGCAGCAGGGTGAGCGCCGATGCCTTCTGGAAGGTGACGATCAGGAAGAACAGGCCAGTCACCAGCGGCACCACGAGGTAGAAGAGCCCGAGGATGATGGCGAAGCTGGTGCGCACGCTGCTGACCCCGGGCGAGCCGTCGACCGCTTCCTGCCGGGTGAGTGCTTCCACTCCGTCGACCTGGTCGTTGATGCGAGCCGCAACTTGTGCCGGTGTGGACCCCGCGGCCACCTCGATGGCTATGGCCGAAGGCAGGATGGCGGCGGCATCAGGGTTGCGCGTGCGTTTGGCCGCCTCGAACGTGGCGAAGTCGACGAACAGCACCGGCGCCACCGAGTAGTTGATGTCGCGGGCAACACCCACGATGGTGATGCTGGCACCGCCGGGCTCCACACGCACGACGTCGCCGAGGGCGAACCCGGCGTCGGCGTCCTTCTCGCTGGCCACCGCTTCGTCGGCGCCCTCGGGCAGCCGTCCGCTGATGAGCGTGGTGGGCTCGCCGGGGTTGCCCAGCTGGTACCCGAAGATCACGGCGTCGGTCTCGTCGCCATCGGCGGTGACGGTGAACGTGGCCTGGCCGAACGGGGACGCAACCGCCACACCTTCCACCTCGGCGATGGCTGCTTGCTGATCGGGGAGGATGATCGAGCCGTCCAGGTTCTTGCGCGCCTGACCGTTGTAGACCAGCACCTCGCCCGACTGGTTCTTGAGGGCGCCGATGAACTGGTTGATCAGCCCGGTGAGCAGCGCCTGCTGGAACAGGATGAGGAACACGAGCAGCCCGACGGCGCCGGCCAAGAGGCCGAAGCGCACCTTTGCTCGTCGCATCTCTGTCAGGGCCAGGAACATCTCCAGACAGTCAAGCCGCCGCGCCCTGCCACGTCCAACCCTGCGGCGATCCCGGTGCCCGCGCTCGCTGTCAGGCGCCTGGGTTGGCGGCCAGGTGGTCGAAGCGGCCGGCAGGGCGGATGGCGCGGTACGCGTGCACCATCGGCGCCAATTCGGCGGGGGTTGCACCGTGGATGATCACGCTGTCGGCCCCGAGGTCCATCTGGCGCAGCACCGCATCGGCGCATTCCGCCGGTGTGCCCAGCCCGGCGGCAGCGAGCCACTCGGAAGGGATGAGCGTGGCGACGTGCTCCAGTTCGCTGGTGGTGGCGGTGTTGTCGATGGCCCCGCGAAACCCGGCGACGAACGGGTCGCGGCGGAACCGCTCGAGCACTGCCGGATCCCAGTGGTTGGTGCTCACCATCAGGTCGCCGTAGCCCTGCAGGTAAGTGGCCATCCGCCCCACCGTCTTCTTCAACCGCACGTCGTCGGGCAGCCAATCGCCCACCACGGCGAAGCAGCTCCAGATGCGCACGGCAGCAGGATCGCGCCCTACTCGCTCGGCTTCTTCGCGCACGGTGCGCACCACCCGCTGCAAGGTCTCGTCGGTGAAGAAGGTGTGCAAGAGCACGGCGTCGAAGGCGCGGCCGGCGAGCCGCAGGCTGTGCGGCCCGAACGCGCTGAGCAGCAGTGGGATCTGCTCGTCGAACTCGGTGTCGAGCACGAGCAGCGGCCACTTCCCTGCCGGCCCGTCGTGACCCACGACCACCTCGCCACGCCACAACCGACGCATCAGGCCGGCGAAGTCCTCCAGCTGCGCGGTGGTGATGGGCGCCAGGCCGAAGGCCTTGAACATGCGGTCGATGCCGCGGCCGAGGCCCAGGGTGAAGCGACCGCCGGTGAGGCGATGCATCGTGGTGGCGTAGCTGGCGGTGACGATCGGGTGGCGAGTGGTGTGGTTGGTGACCCCGGTGGCGATGCCCAGTGATTCGGTGACGGCGCCGGCCGCGCCCGACAACGTGACGACTTCCTTGATGTTGAACCGCTCGCTGAGGAAGACGGACCCGAGACCGAGGGCCTCGCCCTCGCGGCACTGCGGGATCAGCTCGGCCGGGGAGGAGGGTGCGCCGGGGAGGCCGTAGAAGGCGAGTTCGGGGAGTTGTTCCACGCGGTCAACGTAGGGGCGCCGCGCAGACCGGCTCGTACCGAGCCTGCGCGGCCTGCCTCCCGTCAGCCGTTCCCGTTGCCGTTGCCGTTGGAGTTCCCGTTGCCGTTGCCGTTGCCGTTCCCGTTGCCGTTCCCGTTGCCGTTGCCGTTGCCGTTGGAGTTCCCGTTCGAGTTCCCGTTGCCGTTGCCGTTGGAGTTCCCGTTGCCGTCGCCGTCATGGTCGCCGTCGTCGTCGTCGTGGGCGTCGTCGTCCTGATTCTCGGCTGCCGCATCGTCATCGTCATCGTCATCGTCATCGTCGTCGTCTGCCTTGTGCGCTGCGATCGTGGCCGCGCAGTACTCGTCGATGGACGTGCCCGCAGCATCGGCAGCGGTCTGCAACTCGGAGAAGGCCGGGTTGGTGGGGTCCTTGGGAGCGCCGTGCGTCCACGCGGTGCACTTTCCGTAGTGGTCGTTGTCGTGCGAGTCGTGGTCATCGCTCTGGTCGGTAGTGGTCGTCGTTCCGGTTGTGCCGGCGGCCGTGGTCGTCGGGTTGATCGAACCATCGGTCGTGGTCGTCGATGAATCGGTCGTGGTCGTGACGCCATCGGTGGTGGTGGTCGTGGCACCGACGGAGGTGGTGGTCGTGGCGTCGACCGTGGTCGTGGTGGTGGTCGACTCGTCGACTGCTGCCGGTTGTGCATCGGTGGTGAAGGCGGAGGGCAGCACACCGCCGGCTGAGGCCGCGGCGGTGCCGGCGGCGAGGAGAGTGACGGCAACCATGGCGGCGGCGCGCCGGGTGATTCGGGTGGTGAGCATCGGAGGACTCCTGTGGATCGTGGCGGGGGCACTTTCAACAGCAACCTCGGCGGCGAACCGCTGCACCAACGCAGCCATCCCCCTCAACTCTTCCTCCGTGGCCGCCTGGCGGGCGGCTCGCAACACGCCGGCGACTTCCTGCAGCGATGCAGGAACTTCGGCGGCGGGCAGCGTGCCGTCGACCAGGCCATTGGCCATGTCGTCGGGGAAGAGTTGCTCGGTCACGATGGTCAGATCGTCCGTGACTCGACAGGAATTACACGATCGACGAAGTTCTTGTCCGCGTCGGCAACGGCGGCAGGGCCCAGCGCGGTTGCGAGGCGGCGTAGCGCTCGGTGCTGGGTGACTCTCACCCAGTTGGCATCGCGACCCATCAGCTCCGCCACGTGTGCAACATCGAGATCGCCGAGGATGCGCAGCGTCAGCACTTCAGCCTGGTCGGCGGGCAGGGTGCGCGCGATGAGGTCGATCGCGGCCTGCCCGGTCATCTGGTCGACCACCTCGGCCTCCGTGTCGGCACGTGCTGGGTGGGCGCTGAAGAACTCGGCGGCCACCGGGTCGGTGGCGCGGCGCACCGCGGTTCGGCGGTGGTCGGCAAGTCGGCGGCGAGCGATGCTGAAGACCCACGCGCGAAAGCCGACGAGCTCACCGTCGAACGCCCGCAGCCCTCGCGCAACTGCCAGCCACACCTCGCCGGCGATGTCGTCGGC
>Ga0209477_1000176_pt1 | contig 36611 bp, 30 predicted proteins | sample KloWWTupernatant_FD_187180 | JGI IMG/M metagenome (GOLD analysis project Ga0209477, IMG submission 187180) | Active sludge microbial communities from Klosterneuburg, Austria, studying microevolution and ecology of nitrifiers - Klosterneuburg... | ecosystem: Engineered > WWTP > Aerobic digester >...
GAAGACCGTGGCTGGAAGATAGGGCATCTGCCCGATGCCCCGCAGCCCCCTTACCGGCGACGCTTGAGCTCTAGTTCAGTGCAGTCAGGGGGGCAAAATGCACGCCGAATACTCAGCTTGGACCTTGCATCAGCAGCAGGCCGCCCAGTCGGCAATCGAGATCGAACGGATGCGTCGCATCAACGAGCGCAACCGCACCGATCCCGCGCCGGCGAACGCCCCGTGGTGGGCCGCGTTCCGCGACTGGTTCTCGCACTGGACGCTGCCGCGTCCGCGCCCAGCCATTCCGCTGCACTGACCGTCCCCGTCTGCGAATGCAAGGTGGACCCAAGTCGTGCTCAACGGCGATCTGGGCCCGCCTTGCGACGGATGAGGCGGACGAGAGTGGATCAGGCCCCCGGGCGCAAATGTGCTACGGCTCGGAGGCCGGCCGTTGTGGGATCGTGAGGTGTGCGCGGCCGCACTGGGGGCGGACGGACGATCGGTCGGGGGGCCGAGTCCGAAGCGTTGGCCCGGGTGTTCACCTCCTGTCTTGAGGGCACCCCCCGAACAGTGGTGATCACAGGCGAGGCCGGCATCGGCAAGAGCCGTCTGGTGGACGACTTCCTGGCCGGACTGCCCGCGGACACCCTGGTCGCCCAGGGCGAGTGCCTGAGCCCGCATGTCGCGGTGCCGCCGCTGGCTCCGATCCGGCGGATGCTGCGGTCCGTCCACGAAGCCCTCGGCGCGGACGCCTTCCGCGCGGCGGTCGGCGGGGGAGCCGGCACAGTCGACACTCTGATGGGCTTCGGCGAGGCCGAGCCGAACGCAGTCGCGCCCCCGTCCATGAGCCGTTTGAGCGAGGCGATCGCCACCCTCCTGCGCACGGTGTCGCGGGAGCGTCCGGTGGTCCTGGTACTTCACGACATGCATTGGGCCGATGAGGGCACGCTCGGCCTGGCGCTCTCGCTGGTCGGCATGTTGGAGGGCTGCCCGATCATGACCGTGCTCACCCGGCGCACCGCCGACGGCGCCGGGCCCAGCCAATTACGGGCCCTGCTGGCCGAGATCGACCAATCCCACCGGGTGACCCGGATCGAACTGGAACGCCTCGACCGCGCCCAGGTGGCTGAGTTGGTGGCCGCGCTCGGCCTGGCGTCCGACTCGACGGAGGAACTCGACCTCCTCTACGAGCGCAGTGGGGGAGTGCCGCTGTTCGTCGAGGAGTTGGCCGGACGGACCGCCGGTGACCTGCCCGCCTCGGTGAGCGAGATGGCGCTGGTGCGTTACGAGTCGCTGAGTGCGTCCGCCCGACGATTCGTCGAATGCCTCGCGGTGGGCACTCCGCACCTCAAGCACGACCTGGTGTGCCGTGCGCTGGACGCCCCCGTGGCCGAGGTGGACGCCGCCGCACGCGAGGCCCTCGATTCGGGCCTGATCACCACCAACGGCTCCGACTACGCGTTCCGCCACCCGCTGCTGGGCGAAGCTGTCTACCACCACCTCGCTCCCGGGCCGCGCCGCCATTGGCACGCCCGGTTCGCCGACGCGCTCGGCCGGGGCACGCGTCCGGACCCGGTGGTGATCGCCAACCACCTGATCGCCGCGGACGTCGTCCCCGATGCGGCGGTCGCCGCGCTGGCGGCCATGGGCCAATGCCGCGCGGAGTTCGCGTTCGCCCGCGCGGCCCGCTTCGGTGATTACGTCCTGTCGGTTTGGGACGACCTACCGGCACCGGACGCCAGCTGGCCGACCCGTTGGGAGCTGCTCGCCGAGGTGGGCACCGACTGGGTGCGTGCCGGCGAAGTGGACGCGGCCATGCCGGTCTTCGAGCGGGCCGTGGCGGCCTGCCCGCCCGAGGAGCGCCACGGACACGAACGACTCGCTGCCCTGATCGCCGCCCAGCTACCGGCGGCGTCCAGGTTGCCCGCGGGCGCACTCACGGTGCGCGAGCGCGAGGTGCTCACCCTGCTCAGCCTCGGCCTGTCGAACCGCGAGATCGGGGCGCGACTGTTCATCAGCCACAAGACCGTGAGTGTCCATGTGTCGGCGATCCTGGCCAAGCTGCACGTCTCGTCCCGCACGCAAGCGGCGGTGTGGGCCGAACGCGCGGCGGACGCGTCCTGAGGGTTAGGCTCACCGGGTTGTCAGAGTCCTCCGGCCGCCAGCGACCACAGACTCTGACGACTTGGCGGAGACCGGAGATGAGGCGGGTATGCGATCGATAGTGCGGATCCTGGGCGTGGCCCGGGAACTGCTGCCGGCCTATGCGGCGATCGTCGTCGCCGGACTGCTCACCGCGGCCACCGGGCTCGCCGTCCCGTTCATCATCAAGGCGGCCACTGACGAGGTCGTGGCGGCCACCACCGGTACCGGCGGCGGGGGCGTGCCCGCGGTGCTCTGGCTGGCCTTCCTGCTGCTGCTCACCGACGTCGCGAACACGCTGATCACCAACTACGGCGGCTACCTGGGCGACGTGATGGCGATCCGCCTGCGCTCGATCCTGTCGCGCAACTACTTCGAGAAGCTGCTGCGGTTGCCGCAGCGGTATTTCGACTCTGAGCTCACCGGGACGATCATCTCCCGGTTGCAGCGCTCGATCACCGAGACCACCGGCTTTCTGAACATGTTCGCCAACAACTTCCTGCCGATGCTGCTCACCGTCGCTGCGGCCCTGGTGATCATCGGCTGGTACTCGTGGTGGCTGGCGCTGCTGATGCTGGCGGTCTACCCGGTGTTCACGTGGCTGACCATGATCACGTCCAGGCGTTGGCAGCGCCTCGAGGTGGCCAAGAACGCCGAGTTCGACATCGCCGGCGGACGGTTCGCCGAAGTCGTCGGCCAGATCCGGGTCGTGAAGAGCTTCGGTGCCGAACCGCGCGAACTCGAGCACTTCGCCGCACGCTACGAAGCGACCATCGCGCTCACCCGTGAGCAGTCGGCGTACTGGCACCGCATGGACGTGGCCCGCCGCGGCGCCCTGAACCTGATCTTCTTCGGCATCTACGCGATCATCTTCGTCGCCACCATCTCGGGCTCGTTCACCCTCGGCGTGATGGTGCTGCTCATCCAGCTGGTCAGCCTGGCCCGGCAGCCGGTGCAGTCGATGAGCTACCTGGTCGACGCGTCCCAGCGAGCCATCACCGGCTCGCGCGACTACTTCAAGGTGATGGACGAGCAGACCGAGACCGCCTCGATCGAACTTGAGCCAACGTTCCCCGAGGCTCGTGCGGACGGGATGGTTGAGCCCACGGTCCCTGAGGACGCTCGTGCGGAACGAGTGGTTGAGCCAACGGTCCCTGAGGAGGCTCGTGCGGAACGAGTGGTTGAGCCAACGGTCCCTGAGGAGGCTCGTGAGGAACGAACGAGCCGTCACGAAGGGCCGCCGACCGCTGCTCGGTTGGTCGAGCCTGTCGAGACCCCCTCCAGCCCGATCGTCGAGTTTAGGGACGCCTACTTCGGCTACACCGAGGCCACCAACGTGCTCAGCGGGGTGAACTTCCAGGTGTTCCGCGGCGAGCGCGTGGCGTTCGTGGGCGAGAGCGGGGTCGGCAAGACCACTCTTGCGAGCCTGCTGCTGGGGCTGTATCCGCTGACCAGCGGCACTTTGCTGGTGGACGGGCGCGACGTCGCGTCCGTGCCGTTGGCCGAACTGCGCGCCAAAGTGGGCGTGGTGTTCCAGGATCCATCGTTGTTCTCGGGCACGATCCGGGAGAACCTGGCCTACGGGCGTCCGGACGCGACCGAGGACGACATCGTCACCGCGGCCAGGCGCGCGCACGCCCACGTCTTCATCAGCGCCCTCCCCGGCGGCTACGACGCCGAGATCGGCGAGCGCGGGGTGAAGCTCTCAGGTGGCCAGAAGCAGCGCATCGCCGTGGCCAGGGCGTTGCTCAAGGACGCGCCGATACTGGTGCTGGACGAGGCCACGTCCTCGCTGGACTCCAAGGCCGAACGCCTCGTGCAGGATGGCCTGGAGGAATTGATGGCAGACCGCACGACGCTGATCATCGCCCACCGGCTGAGCACGATCAGCTCGGTCGACCGCATCATCACGCTGCGTGAGGGACGCATCGACGAGATCGGCACCCCGGCCGAACTGGCGCGCACCGGTGGCATCTACGCCGAACTGCTGGCGCTGCAGTCGTCCTCGACGAAGGCCGCCCGCAAGCTGCTGCAGCGCTACGAGATCCTGCGCTGAGCGTCCGCCTGCCCACGCTCCCAGGCCTCACCGAGCAGGGTGCGCAGCAGCCCTGAGTCGAGTGCGTCGAGCCTCTTCACGTACACGCAACTCTTCCCGGTCGTGTGCGGACCGAGGCCGGCGAACCGCGGGTCGGGGTGGTAGGCGTCCCAGATGCCGTAGACGGTGAGCGCGGCGGCCCGGGGCGAGCACCCGACGATGAACCAGTCGTTGGTGCCGAGAGAGTTGGTGTAGGGCTCGGCGCCGAAGCCGATCATCGTCGGTCCCCACAGCTGCGGCTCGACGCCGGTGACCTCGCGCATCAGCTCGACCAGCGCACGGCCGTCGTTGCGGCGTCGCTCGTTCGGAACCGCGGCGAGGAATGCCTCCACATCGCCGTCGTGGGGCTTGGTCTTGATCGTCATCCGTCCATTGTCTTGGGCCCGGCCCCAGCCTGGGAGTGCAAGTTCTGCCGGGGTGCGAAAGCGGGGAGGTTCTGCACTCTCGATGCGCCAGATCGGCCCAGATCCGCAACTGGAGGCAATCGTCTGCGCGTTTTGTCCCGGCCTGTGGGCCGACCAACCCGTCGAGCGTTTTGAGTAGCCCGGTAGCAGGCCCGGACGGGCGAGCTGTGTCATGCTCTATTCGAGGAGCAGTACCGGTTGAAGACGGAGCGCGAATGAGCCAAGAGGGTGCCGACACGGACGCGAAGAAGCGCATCCTGTTCCTGTTCTCCGACACCGGCGGTGGTCACCGCTCGGCGACCGAGGCCATGATCGAGGCGCTCGACCTGGAGTTCCCGGGACGGTTCGACTCCAGCAAGGTCGACTTCTTCCGTGAGTACTACCCCAGCCCACTGCGGTTCGCGCCGGAGATCTACCCGCCGTTCTCGCGCATCCCGAACGCCTGGGGACTGTCCTTCAAGGCATCGGACGGAAAGAGCCGCGCCCGGGCGCTGAACGGAATGACCTACCCGTACCTGCGGCGCTCGGCCCAGCGGCTGGTGAAGCAGAACCCGGCCGACCTGATCGTCTCGGTGCACCCGTTGGTGAACACGACCCTGATGCGCGCGATGCGCAACTCCCCGCGTCCGTACATCACGGTGGTGACCGACCTGGTTTCGACGCACGCGTTCTGGTTCGACCGGCGGGCCGATCTGGTGGTGGTGGCCACTGAGCAGGCCAAGGCCAAGGCCATCGAGTACGGCATTCCCGAGGGCAACCTGAGGGTGATCGGCCTGCCTGTCGCCGACCGGTTCACCCACCCGGACCTCGACCGGACGGCTTGGCGCCAGCAGATGGGCTGGCGCACCGACCTGCCGGTGATCCTGCTGGTCGGAGGCGGCGACGGCATGGGACCCCTCAAGCGCGTGGCCAAAGCCATCAACGACGCGCAGTTGCCGGCGACGCTCGTGGTCATCTGCGGACGCAACGCCGAACTGAGAGCCGAACTCGAGCAGGTGGACTGGAAAATGCCGGTGCACTTGTACGGGTTCACCACCGACATGCCGCAGTTCATGGCCGCGTCCGACATGCTCGTGACGAAGGCCGGGCCGGGCACCATCAGCGAGGCCTTCATCGCTCGGCTGCCGCTGGTGCTGTACGCGCGCCTGCCCGGCCAGGAGGACGGCAATGTCACCTACGTCGAGCAGGAGAAGGCGGGCGTGTGGGCACCGCGTCCGCGTGAGGTGGTGGACGCGGTTCGGCACTGGGTCGAGAACCCGGACGCCCGCGAGGCCGCAGCAGCAGCTTCGGCCCGGGTGGCGCGTCCGGACGCGGCTCGGCAGATCGCCAGGCTGATCGCCGACCAGGTGGGCGTGTCAGCGACCGGTTCGACCGCCCAGGCCGGCGGCAAGGCCAGCCTGAACGGCTGACCCGGATCCGCTGCTCGCAGGCGGCTCTCAGGCCACCGGCTACCGTGGAGGGTCGGTAAGCGTTTGAGGAGTGAGTGTTGGAGAACCGCAACGATCCGCCGCAGAAGGACGACAAGGAGCCGATCAAGGTCAGCTTCTCGCTGCCGCAACTGATCGGTGGTGCCTTGGCGGCGGCGACCGCGGCCGCCGTCGGTTCGACCCTCGGCGTGGCGGGCACGATCATCGGCGCGATGGTGGCCAGCGTCATCGGTGGTGTCGGCGGCACCCTGTACAGCGCGGGGATCGACCGGACGCACCGCAAGGTGGCTTCGGTGATCACCCGCACCGGAAAGACCGACATCGAGCCTGCGGACGGGGTCGACCTCACCCTGGTGGACACCCCCGCGGTTCCCCATTCGCCGGTGTCCGCGGCCGGGCCTTCGGGCCAGCCGCCGAAGCGGTCGAAGCGGATCTGGAAGGTGGCCGCGATCACCGCTGCGGCGATCTTCGCGGTGTCGCTGGTGATGATCACACTGGTGGAGTTGGGTCTGGGCCGCGCCCTCGGCGGTGGCGACGGCACCACGGTGTCGCAGGTCGTCCGTCCCGAATCCCGCCCCACCCGAACGCCGAGCCCGACCCCGACGCCTTCACCCAGTGCGACCACGGCCAGCCCCACGGCGACCGAGACCCCGACTCCCATACCCACGCCGACGCCCAGCGAGCCCACCGCCACGCCGACTCCCAGCGAGCCGACTGAGTCGGCTACGCCCGCCGCGGCCACCGAGGCCGCGGAAACAACAGTGGCGGTCGAGTCGACCCCGGCCGGCTGAGCCCTTCCGCGAGGGCGCTCACTGGAAGCTGTTGATCATGAAGTGCGCAGCCCGGGTGACGTACTCGCGGAACTCGGCCAACTCGTCCGGCGGCAGGTCGAGTGTGTCCAGGGCAGCGTTCATGTGCCGAAGCCAGCGATCCCGCATGTCGGCCGTGACTGCGAAGGGCGCGTGTCGCAGCCGCAGCCGCGGGTGGCCGCGCGTCTCGGAGTAGGTGTGCGGGCCGCCCCAGTACTGCTCAAGGAACAGCAGCAGCCGCTGCTTGGCCGGTCCGAGGTCGGTTTCGGGGTAGAGCGCCCGCAGTTCGGGATCACTCTCGACCCCCGCGTAGAACTCGTCGATCAGTCTCACGAAGGTCTGGTGACCACCGACGCGTTCGAACAAGGGAACAGACGACATCCGTCCATTCTGCCAAGCCCCGAAACCGCGGCGGATTCTCCCCCGCGAGGTGAACGAGCGGGTGAACGAGCGGGAACGGTTCCTTTTCGTTCAGGTTATCCACAGAACCGGCGGCGGGCTCGGGATTCGGGCTGCGGGCGCGGGGCGGGGGTTGTGGACAAGCTGAACGAGAAGGAACCGTCCCCATTCGTTCAGCGGTCTCGGCGTCGGGAATACTTGGCGGGTGCCCCGGCCCAGATTCGTTCGAAGTGCGCTTGCACTGGCGGCGTGCTCGGCGCTGACCCTGACCGGTTGTGTGCCCGCAGCCGCACCGCCGACCACGTCCGCGCCCGCCACCGCGTCCGCGTCGAGCGGGATGGTGGGCGGTGCCGTCCCGAACGTCAGCGCGACCGCCGAACTGCGCGCGCACCCCGCTGCTGAGGCCGAGCCGACCGAGGGCACGGACGCAGCCAGCCTCGCCGGCAAGGTGATCGTCATCGACCCGGGGCACAACGGTGTCTGGACCAAGCAGTTGCGCAAGCTCGTCCCTGCCGGCAACGGCAGGAAGAAGGCGTGCAATTCCTCGGGCACCGCGACCAACTCCGGCTACGCCGAGCACGCCTACAACTGGGCGCAGGCCAACGCGCTGGCCGACGAACTGCGCTCGCGGGGCGCTGAGGTGCTGCTCACCCGTCAGAACGACAAGAGCCAGGGACCGTGCGTGAACCTGCGCTCCAAGCTCGCCAACGAACGGGATGCGGACGTGCTGATCTCGCTCCACGCCGACGGCAGCTATGCCAGGGGCGCCCGCGGGTTCCACGTGATCATCAGCACCACGATGGCTGGCGGCGCGGAGGTCGAGTCTGCGTCCAAGTCGCTTGCCAAGGACCTCCGGCAGGCCCTCGAGACACAGACCGCAATGCCGCGCTCGACCTACATCGGCAAGGGCACGGCGCTGAGCCCGCGCACAGACATCGCCACGCTGAACCTGTCCAAGCAGGTGGGCGTGATGATGGAGATGGGCAACATGCGAAACGCCAAGGACGCCGCCCTGCTCAAGTCCGCGAAGTTCCGCGACCAGGTCGCCAACGCACTGGCGGACGGAATCGCAATGCACTTCGGCTGAGGGCCTCGGTGCGAGATGCTCCGGACGTCGGGACGCCCGCGTTGGGGCCTCCGCCTATAGCAGTTGCCGAGTTCTCGGCGTATTTGGTTGACGCCGAAGGCATGGCTCGGTGCCTGGCGGCCGAAGCCTTCTGGTGCGGTGACAAGCACAAACGCGCGAGTCTCCGGAACTCGCTGAGTAATTCTCAGGATTCTCTGGGTTTTCACTCAGATTTGGTCTATGCTCTTGTACGGAAGCACTGACAACGTCGCCCACTCCCACGAACGGGCCGGTCGCGTCCCCCCGACACGATTCGACCGGTCCCACCCCCGCGTAAGCTGTGGCTTCTCCGCGGCACAACATCGGAGAAGCCACAGCTTGCGCGTTCCCCCACCGACGGGAATACCGTCCGCGCAGCCCTGGTTGGCCGAATCAGCGGACGAAGGGACAGCAGATGAACGAAGAGTTCAGCCACAATGAGACAGCGGGCCAGTTCGAGCTCAAAATCGACGGCGAACTCGCGGGAGTGTGCCACTACACGCTCACCGGTGACGTCGCAGTGTTCGACCACACCGTGGTGCCGCCGGAGTTCGGTGGCCGTGGCATCGCTGGACGCTTGGTCACCTACGCGATGGACTCCGTACGCGCCGCCGGCGCCTGGAAGGTTCGGGCCGTGTGCAGCTACGTGTCCGCCTGGTTCACCAAGCACCCCGAGTACGCCGACCTGCTCGCCTGAGCGAAGGGGCTCCCCACTTAGAGCCACCCCTCCCCACCGAGAGCCACCGTCTCGGTCATCGGCTCGTACGAGCGCACAGGCCCTCGACCGAACTGGAGGCTCTCGGCACGGAAGACGGGCTCTCGGCGAAGGCCCCCTCCCCGGGAATAGCGATGGGCAATTCTGGCGATTGCCCCGCATGCGGACCAAATGAGACAATCGGCCACAGGAGCGATTGCCGGGGGGCCAATTGCTGGACCAGCAGAGCACCATCCAAGACGCTGAGCGAGTGCGGCGCCGGGCTGAGGAGTGCCTGGCCGGCGGTGACTTCAAGGCAGCGGACGCCGGCTACGCCGAGTTGCGAAAGCTCGGCGGCTTGGCTCCAACGGACGCAGGAAACTGGCTCCGCGCGCTCCGTTCGTTGGGCCACAGCGACCAGCGGCCGAGTCTGGAAGAACTGGTCACCGACTTCCCCGACGACCAGGACCTGCTCGAGTTCGTCGCGGCCGAGCTCTGGCAGCGAGCCGAGGCGCACGCCGTCTCCGGCGACACCGATGCCGACTTAGCCGAACGGGCGTGGCAGGCCGCGCTGCGCATGGCCGGGCCGGTGCCCGAGACCGACGCGGGCGGCGTCCGCCTGATCTCCCTGGTCGACCGGTTCTTCCAGGCCGGACGCCTCCAGCGGACCCCGATCGGCAGCTACCCCGAGTACGAGCAGGCCCTGCTCCGCTTCGCCGCGGCCGGACCCGAGTCGACGCTGAGAGCCGCTGACCTGCTGGCGACCGAGAGCCCCGCCCTCGCCATCGAACTGGTCGCCGACAGCGAAGCCAACGCAGCGTGCGTCCTCGTGCGGGCGGTGGCCTCCGCTGAGCTGGACGACTTCAGCGGCTCGGCGCGGTTGTTCGACGAACTCGCGTCGCGGTGGGGGCAGGGGGTAGACAGCCTCGACGTCGAGGACCGCTCTCGCTGGATCCAGGCCATGACCGACGTGGGCCGGTTCGCCGAGGCAGAGGACGCGTGCCGTCGCGCCATCATGGCGATCGAGGGCGGTGCCGACACGATCGCGGGCCTGAACGGCTCGCACGACCACTGGCGCCATGTGTACCGGTTGTTGGCCTACCGGCTCGCCGCCCAGCAGGGAAGGTTCCGCGAGGCCTGGGACCACCTTCGCGCGGCCACCGCGGTCGACGACACCGGGATGCAACCCGAACTGCGACGCTCGATCCTCCGCGTCCGAATCCTGCTGGCCGACCGGGCCGAGGCCAAGCAGATCATCGCCGAACTGGCCCAGCTCGCCACGTCCGACCCGTACGACACGGCCTACGCCGAGGCTTGCCTCTGGGCGGGCATCCATTGGGGCACGCCGGACGTGGACGGCCGGCCAAGGAGCGCCTCCGACGATTTCAGCACCGCGCGCTACACCGGGCAGGCGGCGGCGCGGGCGCTGCTGGCCCAAGCGGGCCCGGACGTGAACAGCCGCCAATTGATCCGCCTCGCGCTGCTCGCCGGCGACGACGATCGGGCGCAAGCCCTGCTCCGGTCCGAGCCGCTGACCGCGTCCGATCCGTGGTCGGCGCAGGTACTCGGGGCGATGGTGGCGCTGCGCCAGGGCGACGACCTCACCGCCAACCAGCTGCTCGCCGAGGTGCTGCCGTCGCGCCGCCACGACCTCGACCTGCGGGTGCTGGACGCTCAGGCGTCCCTGATCAGCGGCGACTACAAGGTGTCGCTGCGCGAGGCGATGGCTATCACCGACGCGGTCGGGGTGCACATCCTCGCGCGCGCGATCCAGGCGGAGAGCGAGTTCGAGTCCGCTCTGGCGATGGCCGAGGACGCGGACGGCTCCCACGCCACGGTGGAGAACGCCCAGCAGTTGATGGCCGCCGTCTCCGACTACCGGAAGGTCGCTGATCTGCACCGCGCCACCCTGGCGTATCTGCGGACGGGAGAGGCCGCGACGAACCCGGAGATCGGCTCCGAGCCTTTGCCGCCCCGGCTGTTCAACGAGGTCTGCCGGCGCGGGTTGCACGCCGCGATCCTCGCTCAAGAGGCGCTCGACCGGCTCGGTCTGCGCGGCGACCGCCAGCTGGTCGCCGACGCCCAGGACCTGATCCAGCACCTGCGCGCGGTCACGCATCCGTGCTGTCGGCGGTGGGGTCCGCGCTGGGTGCGCTTGCTGCACCAGGTGCGGCATCGGCCCGATCGGGACGAGGCCACCCGGCTCGCGCTGCTGTTGATCTCCTACCGTTGGTCGAGGTGGCGTCGCCGGCTGCAGAACGGTGCCTTCATCGGGCTCGGCGCGCTGGTGACCTGGGCCGGACTGACCAACGTCCTGCCCGGGCCCCAATCGGACACGATCCGCGCCCTCGTGCTCGGTCTCGGCGTGTTGCTCCTGCTGATGCCGTTCGCGCGCAGCCTCAAGGTCGGGGTGGTCGAACTCAGCCGCGACGCTGACACCGCACCGCTGACCGGACGCTCGAAGTCTCTGCGCACCTCCCGGCTGCTGCTGCGCGCCAACCACCTCGGCACGTTCGCGCTCCCGTCCCCTCCCGAGAAGGGACGCCGCGCGCACGCCCAGTCGCGTTCGGATTCCAACTGAGCCCTGAGTCAAGGACGCGGACGAGGCTCAGCCCAGCCGGGTCTCCGGCTGGTCGGCGAGGGCGATGCGCACCTGCTCGGAATGCCGGTGTGACATGGCCGGCAGGTCATCCACGCTGAAGAATGCGGCCGCGGACGCTTCGCCGTCGGCCGGGAACGGCACCCCCGAGACCCAGCGACAACGGAACACGTGGTCGATGTACTGGGTCTCGTCCCCGTTCCCATAGGTGATCACCTCGGTCACGGTGAGCCACACCAGCCGCTCGATCTCTGCCACCACGCCGGTCTCCTCACCGACCTCACGAATCGCGGCGACATGGGGGTGCTCGCCAGGGTCGACAATGCCGGCGACCGGAGTCCAAGCGCCGTCGTCGCTGCGCCTGACCAGCAGCACCTCCGCGCCCGCGTCCGTCTCGCGGAACACGACAGCGGTGGCACCGGAGAGCCACAGCCGGCTGCTGCCGACCTTCTCACGCAGGTCAAGGATGAAGTCGGGTGTGGGCACCGGACGAGCCTACGCCGCCGGCCAGTGGTGTGTGCATCGACGGCGCCAGGGCCGGATCATCGTCCCCCCAGATCAATGATCCGAACCCCGACCGCCTCGATCAATCAGCCCCCGATGTAGCTGAGAACTCCTCGACCTCCCCCCGATCGTCCGGCCACGGTTTCGAGTCGTTTCTGGCCGGATCCTCGTCGAAGATCACTATCCAATGTCCCCGAGCACGTGCCCCCCGGTTCGTGCGGGATGATCGATGAGTGTGGGTGGCTGAACCACCCTGTGAGTAACCGTAGGGGGTAACCGTTGCCCGCGGTAGCCCTCTGACTACTTGTTTCGCTCTACTACACGGCGTAGAAATACCCATCAGTGCCGGATCGGGATTCAAGGGAGCGAGGCCATTCATGGCTATTGGGGTCGTGTTGAGCGAGATGACAGCGTCGGACGGTGGTGAGGCGCTCACCGTCCAGCGCTCAGCCTTCGTGGTCGAAGCACAGCTCTACGCCGAGCCCAGCCTGCCTCCCCTGGTCGAGACGCTTGACGACCTGCTCGCCTGGCTGGACGGGGACGCCCACCTCGGCTTCGTCGCCCGCTACGACGGACGCCTGGTCGGCTCGATCCGCGTGGAGGTGGACGGCGACTGCCTGCGGCTCAGTCGGCTGTCGGTGGCCCCCGACTGGCAGGGACGCGGCCTCGGCGCGGCACTGCTCACCCAAGCCGAACGGGCCGCGCCGGCGGCGGAGGCAAGGTTGTTCACCGGTCACCTCAGCACGGGCAACCTTCACCTCTATCGCCGCCTCGGCTACGTCGAAGAGCGCCGCGAGCGGGTGGACGACCAGGTGACGCTGGTGCACCTGCGAAAGCAGTTGGCCGGCGTTCCTACTCCCCGGCCCATGGCTGGGTGACCGGGGGGAGCCCCGCTCGCGCCTTGGCCAACGACCTGGCGGTGGACTTCACCGACTCCAGCGGGGTGTCGAAGGGTTGCAGGTCGCCGCTGCACACGGTCTCATCCGGCTCGGCGCCTGCCAGCAGATATGCGTCGATCCGATCGGTGACGCAGTCGGACGTGCCGTAGGCGGTGTGTCCCCAGGAGGTGCTGCTGAGCAGATAGCTGTTCGGCATCAGCTGGGCGGTCGTGACGGCGTTGTCGTAGTTCGTCGCCGGGTCGTAGTAGTTGCCGACGATCAGCACCGGCGCCGCAGTCACCGCGCTGAACCCACCGCGGTAGGCGTCCTCGTCCTTGGCCTTCCAGTACTTGGTGGCGCACTGCACGTCCGACCAGGCCCAGACCCGTCCGAAGTACGGCGCGGATGCGTCCGCCTGGTTCGCGGCCGAGACCCAGGTGCCGGGATCGCGCGGCTCGTAGCTGTCGGTGCAGATGACGCCGGAATAGGCGTCCAGTTCGTTGTCGTAGCTGCCGGTGAGCACTGACTGCGCCTGCACCGATTTGCGATAGGACCGCACCAGCGTGATCAGCGCGGAGCCGGCGCGTTCGAGGGTCTGGGTGGTGCCCGGGTTCAGTACGCCGTCCACAGTGGCGGTGAGTTGGGCGATGTACTCCATGCCGCCGGGGTAGTACAGCAGGCCGAGCACGGCCGAGATGTAGTCGCTGTACGTGTAGGTGAACACGCTGTCGCCGTCGGCCACCAGCACCGAGCCGGCGCTGCGCAGGCCGGTCGCCACCCGGTCGAAGTCGGCCTTCGGACTGCTCAGCGGGCAGTACCCGAAACCCCTGGCCGCACAGATCTCCAGGCCTGTCTGCAGGGCCTTCCATGACCCTTCCGCCGACCGGATCCGCAGGGTCGTGGGCGTCGAGCGGGTGGCGTCCGCGCCGGCCCAGGCGGTCGGGTTCACCACACCGTCCAGCGCCATGGCGCGGAAGCGGTCGGGGAACATGTTGGCGTACACCTCGCCGAGGTAGGTGCCGTAGGAGAAGCCGAGGTAGCTCAGCTTGGCGTCGCCCACCGCTCTGCGGAGCACGTCCAGATCGCGCGCCACTTCAGCGGTCGACATTGCGGACGCGAGTTTGCGACCCTTCTTGGAGCATGCCTTGGCCTCCTTTGCTGCGGCCTTCAGGAAGCGCTTCTCCTCCGCTGAGGTGGTCGGGAACGCTACGTCCATGCCGGCCAGGGCTGTGCTCTGCTTGTTGCTGCTGGCGAAGCAGCGCACCTGGGATGAGGAGTTCGTCCCGCGCGGATCGAAGCCCACGATGTCGAAGCGGTCGAGGACGTCCTGCGAAAGGAAGGTCGTGGCCGACTTGGCCAACGCGACCCCTGACCCGCCGGGTCCGCCGGGGTTCAGGAAGAGCGTGCCGATGCGGTTGGCCGGGTCGGCCGCGGGGATCTTGAACAGCGCGACCTTGACCTTGGCGCCCTTCGGCGAGTCATAGTCGAGCGGCAGCTTCACGCTCGCCGAGTAGCCGCTGCCGTCGGCGACTTCAGACCATTTCAGTTTCGGCGTGGCTACGCGGTCGACGCGCTTGGCCTCCCGCGAACTGGTGGTTGCCGCCGGCGCGGTCACCGCGGACGGGACCGCCGCCTCCGTGGCAACCGGGGACGCCTGCACCGGACCCGCCGGCAGCAGGCTCAGCAGCAGCCCGACAACCAGTACGGGTACAGCCCGGAGGCGGCGTTCGAGGTGGAGCATGCGCCTCCTGAGTAGAGATCCACCGATCGGCTGAAAGAGGTCCACCTGGCGGCGGGTCGAGCTTGTCGAACCACGCTCGCCGGCCGACTTGGCAGCGGGCGTGTTCGGTCAATATAGCCCGGGGGCCCGCGCGGGGCTGCCCGCAGCGAGTTCTCGTCCCCAGGCCGTAGCCCGGCCGAGTTCACCGTCCGCCAGTGGACCCTCCATTCCGGTCACGGCGAAGGATGGCCCGACGGTCGTACGAGCACCGCGGTCCCGCAGCGCGATCGCCGCGGCCCGGGCTGCCGTCCCCAGCTGCTGCCGGGCGGGGATGGACGTGTCGAAGGTGGCCACGCGGATGCCTTCGGGCAGGTTGACGTTCGAGATCCATTCGCGGACGCCGGTGTGCTCGGAGATCACCGCGCCCTGCTGCACAGCGTCCGCCCGGGTGCCGGCGTTGGGCATCGAGAGCGTGTGGGTCGGGGCTCCGATGACGAGTAGGTCCACCTCTGCCGACAGTTGCTTGGGGGCGTCGGACGCATGCACCAGGTGCACCAGTCTTGGGCCGAGAACATCGGCGATGCCATCACCGATGGCCTCGGCGATCGCCAGGGTGTTGCCGAAGATCGATTCGGTGACGATCAGCGCGCTCATTAGGAGGTATCCCTTTCCGGAAGCCACCTTACGCATCGGCGGCGTCCGGCTCTGCGACGGCCAAAACGCGATCACTGGCACCTGTTCCATGGAGATTGCATAGGTTAGGCTTCCCTAATCGGCAAGAACCTTGCCGACCCCCATCGCATAGAGGAGTCCCGCAGTGTCCCAGTCCCCTGCCAAGAGCGGCGGCAAGGTCCGCCTGCTCGGCCTGATCACCATCATCATCGGCGCGGTCATGATCGTTGCCGGAGCCGTCACCTGGGGTGCGGTAAGCACCAAACTCGCGGCTGAGAACATCACCGTCTCGGCCGACGCGCCGATGTTCGCCGGCGCCAAGGTCACCGGCCCGCTGGAGGCCTTCGTGCAGGCCGACGTCATCAACGGTCACGCGTTGAAGGCGACCGGCGGCAAGACCTACGCCCAGCTCGACAAGGAGGACCCGCTGCGGGCCACCGCCATGAACGGCTCCTTCCTGCGTTCGTCGCTGTTCACCTCAGTGATCGCGTTCGGCGTGGCACTGTTCGCGATCGGAGTGGGTGCGCTCGCGATCGTGATCGGTTACGCGCTGCGGCTGGTCGGCGCACCGCGGGTGGCCGCCGTTCCGGTGACCGCCGCCGAATAGCTCAGCAACTCAGCAGGGCCGGGACGGTGATCCGTCCCGGCCCTGCTTGCATGTTGGGCGCCCGCACCTCGGTTGTGGTCTCGACAAGCTCGACCAGCCGTACCCGAACGACCAGCCGTACCCGAACGACCAGCCGTACCCGAACGACCAGCTGTACTCGAACGATCCCTGAGCCTGTCGAAGGGTCCAGCCGTACCCGAACGACCAGCTGTACTCGAACTATCCCTGAGCCTGTCGAAGGGTCCAGCCGTACCCGAACGGTCCCTGAGCCTGTCCAAGGGTCCAGCCGTACCCGAACGGTCCCTGAGCCTGTCGAAGGGTCCAGCCGTACCTCAATCAGGTCTCGACGAGCTCGACCGCCCGAATCGACCGACGAGCGGTCAGCGCTCGACTTCGACGACTTCCGCCGCGGGAGCGTTCTTCTTGACCGACTCGATGCCGTCGCGGCAGCTGCGCTCGCTGGCGTAACCCTGCCCGCTGGTCGCGATCACCTGACCGTTGCTCGCCTTGAGGCGCCACCGGTGCTTGCCCGAAGCGTCCACATAGACCTCGAACCTGCCCATGTATCCAATCCTCCTCTGTGCCGGCGGACTCCAGCGTCCGCCAACTGAAGGCTATTGCCCAACCCGGTCGAGGCGGTGGAGAACTCTCACGGAAGTCGCAGCCAGGCTGCGGTGTCGGCCGGCAGGACGCCGTCCACGTCCGGTTCGCTGGCCAGGAGGACCGCTGCGTCCGCGGGCAGGGGCAACGGATCGGGTCCGAAGTTGACCCAGCAGGCGAATCCGGGCTCGCGGGTGAAAGCGAGCGCGTTCGGGCCGGCGTCCACCCAGGTCAGGTCGCCGTCGCCGAGCGCTGTTTGTTGGTGGCGCAAGGCCAGCGCCGCCCGGTACAGGTTCAAGGTGGACGCGGGGTCGGACTCCTGCGCCTCGGCGCTGACCGAGCCCCAGGCGGACGGTTGGGGCAGCCATGGGGGTGCTGCGCCGTCCGGGCTGAAGCCGAGGCTGGACCCGTCCGTTGTCCAGGGCAGCGGCACCCGGCAGCCGTCCCGGCCGAGGTCCTCGAAGTTGGTGCCGGCTACCACGGGGTCCTGCATAGCTTCGAGGGGGATGTCCTCCACCTCGGGCAGGCCGAACTCCTCGCCTTGGTAGATGTAGGCGCCGCCCGGCAGCGCGAGGGTGAGCAGCGCGGCAGCCCGAGCGCGACGCAGGCCGGCGTCAAAATCGGCGGGCAGGTCGATGTAGTGGCTCAGGTTGCGGTCGGTCGGGCCGACGAGCTCTTGTGGCCGGGCGTAGCGCGAGACCGGCCGGCAGATGTCGTGGTTGCCGAGCACCCAGGTGGCCGGAGCCCCGATCTGGGCGTGCGAGGCAAGGGTGGTCTGGATGGTTTCCCGCATCGAGGCGGCCAGGAACGGGCTCATCAGAAACTCGAAGTTGAACGCGGTGTGCAGTTCGTCAGGACGCAGGTAGGCGGTGAGCCGGTGGGTGCGGCCCACCCAGATCTCGCCGCAGAACACCCGTGGCGGGTCGTAGGAGTCGGCGATGCGGCGCCACTCGCGGAAGATGTCGTGCACCCCGGGACGGTCCCAGTGCGGGTGGTCGATGTCGTCGGGGGTGTCGGCCGGGAGCGGGAAGGTGAGCCCGTTGGCGTCCGCCATTCCTGGGTCCTTCACGAGGCCGTGGGCGACGTCGATACGGAAGCCGTCCACTCCACGGTCGAACCAGAACCGCAGGGTCTGCTCGAACTCGGCGTGGATGTCGGGGTGGTCCCAGTTGACGTCGGGCTGCTCGGGGGCGAACAGGCGCAGGTACCACTGACCGGGGCGTCCGTCCGCCTCGGTGACGCGGGTCCAAGCCGGGCCGCCGAACTCGCTCATCCAGTCGTTGGGCGGCTCGTCGCCGTTGGTTCCGCGGCCTTCGCGGAAGATGAACCGCGCCCGCTCGGGCGAACCCGGCCCGGCGACCAGTGCGGCCTGGAACCAGCGGTGCTGGTCGGAGGTGTGGTTGGGGACGATGTCGAGGATCACCTTCAGCCCGGACCCGTGGGCTTCGGCGATCAGCGCCTCGGCGTCGGACATGGTGCCGAAGACCGGCTCGATGTCCCGGTAGTCGGAGACGTCGTAGCCGGCGTCCTTCATCGGGGACGGGTACCAGGGGTTGATCCAGATGGCGTCCACACCGAGTGCCTTCAGGTGGCCCAGGCGCGAGCGGATGCCGCCGATGTCGCCGATGCCGTCCCCGTTGCTGTCGGCGAAGCTGCGCGGGTAGATCTGGTAGACAACGGCGCTGCGCCACCAAAGCGGGTCGGCTGCGAGGGCTGGACGGGTAGCAGCTGCCTCAGCGGTGCTCATCGTGGGTGCCTTCCGGACGCTGGTGTTGGGGCCAGCCCCAGCCTAAGGCCCCCTCCGCCGCCATCGAGGGCCACGCTTCAACGCCGAGAGCCTCCGCTTCCGCCATCGCCCGTACGTGGGTACGGGCTCTGGACGAATACGGAGGCTCTCGATGTTGAGCGGTGGCCCTCGATGGGGGACGGGCGCTGGCTACTTCTTCGGCTTGCCGAAGTCCTGCGTCCAGTAGGTGCCGTACTTGCCCCCCTCGGCGTAGCCGATGCCGAGCTGGGTGTAACCCTTCTTCATGATGTTCTTGCAGTGCCCCGGGCTCTTCAGCCAGGCCTTCACCACCGCGGACGGGGTGTCGTAGCCGGCGGCGATGTTCTCACCGGCGGAGGAGTACCGGTAGCCGGTCGCCTTGATGCGGGTGAACGGGGAGGTGCCGTCGGTCGAGTAGTGGCTGAAGTAGTTGGCGCTGGCCATGTCGGCGCTGTGCGCGGACGCCGCCTGCGCAAGCGGCGCGCTCCAGGTCAGGGGCTTGGCCTTCTTGTAGGTGGTGCCGCCGCACTTGCGCTTGGTAGCGCGGGCCGTGTTCACCAGTCGGAGCACCTCGGCCTCGAGCGAGGCGACGGTGTAGCCGCTGGCACTGGCTACCGCTCCGGCAGGGGTGTTCAGCACGATTGGGTACGTACCGAGCGGTAGGTCCGGGACGTTCGCAACCAGAGCGCCCGCGGAGGCGAGCTTGAACTTGGCGGGGTAGTCGCCGAAGCTCACTGCGGTGACGTCGGTGAAGTTGGCTCCACTCACCGTGACGGTTTCGTACTCGATCGCGAAGCCGGTGGTCGGTGAGATCGCCTCGATCACAGCGGACGGGCCGGCTGCGGTCTCCGCGTGCGCAGGTGACTGCGCGATCGGGAAGGCGATGAGTGCGCCGACAAGAACCGTCAACAGGCGGGTCGGCAGGGCACGCGAGGGGTGGGGGTGCATGCGCGCGTCTTTCTGTGTGCAGTTGTCCGCAGCCGAAACTGCAAACTCCCCCTTGCCCCGCTGCACACTCTGCCGTAAATCTGTGCGTTTTGCGAAGTGATTCTTAGAATCCGGTCAAGCTCATTCCAAGCGGCCCGCGGCGACCGATTTGCGTACGCGGCACAATTGGCGCCGTGGGTGGACGGCGAACGCAGCGTCCCGAGCCGGAGGCTCGGGTATTTGCGCAAGCCAACGCCAGTTTCGTGAATCGCCGGTTGGCTGTCGGCGGTGATCTCTCGCCCAACTTCCGGCGGGCCAGGGCGCAGTTGGACGAGTTGGTGGCCGCCGGGATCACCCACATCGCCGACCTCCGTTCGGAATGGACCGACGAGTCCCTGGTCGCCGAATGGGCACCACAGCTGCACTACCTGCACCACCCGGTGGACGACGCCGGCCAGGTGATCTCGCCCGACTGGTTCGCTGAACTCGCCGATTGGGTGAATGCCGCGCTCGCGGACCCGTCCGCGAAAGTGCTGGTGCATTGTCATATGGGCGTGAACCGGGCGCCGTCGGCGGCGTTGGCGGTTCTGCTCAGCCAGGGGGTCGAGCTGCGCCCGGCGTTGGACGCGATCCGCGAAGCCCGTCCAGTAGCTGTGATCGACTACGCGAGGGACGCACTGGACTGGCACCTGAGCGCCACCGGGGCGGACGCGAAGTCGCGCCGCAACGCGCGGCGCCGGCTGGGTCGGTGGAAGGGTTCGAACCAACTGGACGCGATCGACGTGATCCGAGCAATTCGAGACACCGAGACCCCAGGCAACCGCTGGTGGCTGCGCCTCAGCGACGACGACCTGGACGTGCTGGCGCGCATCGTGGAGACGGCCGCTGACGTCGCCGTCGGGTTGGTGGTGGAGTCCGAGCCGCCGCAGCTGGGCCAGTTCGACGACATCTTCCTGGTGACCCTTCGCGGCCTGGTCGGGCGAGCCTTGGTGGTGGGTCCGCCGCGAGGGGATGAGGACGGACACTTGGTGCTTCCGGTGCTCGTCCAGAATCTCTTCCCGCCCGTGGCGCTCTCGCTGCCCCGAAAGGTGAACACGTGGCTCAAGGGCAGCGGCCCCAACCTGCGCCTGCTGCCCGCACCCGAGTACCGCGCCCTCACCCTGGCCGACTGAGCCGCTGCCCGAGGAGGTTCGCGAGGGACGGACGTCCCCTCCCAACGCTCCCTGAGGAGGTTTCGCGAGGGACGGACGTCCCCTCCCAACGCTCCCTGAGGAGGTTTCGCGAGGGACGAGCGTCCCCTCCCAACGCTCCCTGAGGAGGTTTCGCGAGGGACGAGCGAGGCCGTCACGAAGGGCGTCCGCCACACTGTTCGAGCAGGCGGCGGCCCTTCGTGACACCGTCCGTTCGTTCCTCACGGACGGTTCCTCAGGGACCGTTGGAGGGTGGGTCGTTCGTTCCTCACGGACGGTTCCTCAGGGACCGTTGGAGGGTGGGTCGTTCGTTCCTCACGGACGGTTCCTCAGGGACCGTTGGAGGTGGGCTGTTCGTTCCTCACGGTGCTTGCCGTAAACGCTCCCTGAGGAGGCTTGTGAGGAACGAGCAAGCCGTCACGAAGGCCGTCCGCCACTGGGCCGTTGGGAGGGTGCCTGCTCGGGACCGATGGCCTTGCACCCACACCGACCGACGAACTGCGGACTAGCCTGACGAATGTGCCGGGCGTCCGCTCGGACCGTGGAGGCATCATGAACATCCGACCGCTCACCGAACTGACGTCCGCCGATGTGCAGACAGCGGGTGGCAAGGGCGCGAACCTCGGGGAACTCATCCGTGGGGGTTTTCCCGTCCCGGCCGGTTTCGTGGTCACGACGGACGCCTATCGCGACTTCGTGCGCGCCAACAGCCTGGGCGACGCGCTGCACCGGAGAGCCGCACAGTTGGTGAAGCGAGGCGCCGCCGAACCGAGTCAGGCACCGGTATCCGGACTGTTCGCGAGCGCCGAGATCGATCCAGCGCTCGCTGCCGAGATCGTGGGCGCCTACGCCGGGCTCGGCCAGGACGTCCCGGTCGCCGTGCGCTCGTCCGCGACCGCGGAGGACCTGCCAGAGGCCAGTTTCGCGGGCCAGCAGGACACCTACCTCAACGTGGTCGGTGCGGACGCGCTGCTGGTCGCCGTCCGCGACTGCTGGGCCTCGCTGTGGACCGACCGCGCCATCTGGTACCGCAACCAGGTGGGGGCGGACGCGTCCGAGGTCGCGCTCGCGGTGGTCGTGCAGGTGATGGTCCCCGCGGACGCCGCCGGCGTCCTGTTCACCGCCAACCCCGCCAACGGACGCTCCGAGGAGACCGTGATCACCGCCGCTTGGGGACTCGGCGAGGCCGTCGTCTCCGGGCTGGTCGATACCGACACCATCGTGGTCGACCCGGTCGCCGGACGGGTGCTGAGCACCCAGGTTGCCGACAAGGCCGTCCGCATCGACTCGGCTCCCGGTGCGCGCGGAACGCGAACTCTGGACAACCCGGACGACCAGCGCCGCGCACCCGTCCTCACCGCTGCGGACGCGCTGCGCCTGGCGCGGCTGGGCCGCGACATCGAGGCCCACTTCGGCGCACCTGTGGACATCGAGTGGACGCTCACTGAAGGCACGTTCCAGATCGTCCAGTCCCGTCCGATCACCGCGCTTGCCGACCGGGTCGGCGAGGTACCCACCGATTGGCCCGTCCCGGCGAAGGGGCTGTACTTCCGCGCGTCCATCACCGAGCAGCTACCCGAACCGCTCTCGCCGCTGTTCGCCGACCTGATGGCGACCGCCGTCCCCGCCGGTCTGAACCGGATGCTCGCCGAACTCTCGCCCGGGGAGCGGTACGAGATCGGCTTCCCGACGATCAACGGCTACGCCTTCTACCGCTACACCATGGCCGCGATGGGCGGCATGCTGAAGCAGTCGCCGGAACTGCTGCGAATGGTCACCGCAGCGGGCGGCGCCCAGATCGAGGAGCGCTGGCGCGACCGACTCGCGCACTACACCCAGCGCGTCGCCGAACTCGGTGGCGCAGACCTCGCCGCGCTACCGGCCGCCGACCTACTGAGCCGGATCGCCGGCCTGGTGGATGAGGTCGCCTACTACTACACCGCCGTCCAGACGGTGATCCCGCTGGCCTCGATGGCTGAGCTCACCTGGACGGGCGCCTACACCAAGCTGGTGCGCCGACCCGGCGACCCGGCGGCCGAGGAGTTCCTGCTCGGCTTCGACTCCGAGCCGATTCGCGCGGAGCGGTCGCTCTACGCGGTGGCTTCGTGGGTGCGCACCGAGCCGTCGCTGGCCGCCGCGCTCGCCGTCTCGAAGTTGGACGCACTGGCGGACGCCGTCCCGAACGGCGTCGCGCCCCAGGTGTGGACGCAGTGGCGCGAGCGCTTCGGCGCCCACCTCGCCGCGCACGGGCACACCCTCTACAACCTCGACTTCGTGAACCCGGTGCCGGCGGACGCCCCCGAGCCGGTGCTGCAGGCGCTGCGGTTCTTCCTCACCGACGCCGCCGTCGACCCGACCGTCCGGCAGACCCGGCTCGCCGCGCGGCGGGAGGACATCTCGGCCGCACTGTTCACCCGCCTGAGCGGCCGCAGGCAGCGCCTGGCACGCGGCCTGCTCGCCTGGGCGCAGCAGACCGGTCCGCTGCGCGAGGACGCGTTGTCTGCGATGGGGCTCTATCTGCCGGCCGCGCGGCGGTTGCTGCGGGAGTTCGGCGGTCGCCTGGTCGCCGCCGGCGCGCTGGCCGACCCCCTGGACGCCTGCTGGCTCACCTTGGCCGACGCCCGGTCCTCGGCCGCGCGCCTGGACGCGTCCGCCGCTGTGGAGGACCTACGACGAAGCGTCAGCGAGCGGAAGACGGTCGCCCGCGGCCAGGCGCTGGCCCATCCGCCGCAGTATCTGCCGAAGAACGCGGCCATGGACAGCTTCGGCTGGATGTACCCGGCCAAGGAGGGCCAGTCGGGCTCGGTGCTGGTGGGCAACGCGGGCAGCGGCGGTGTCGTCACCGCTCGCGCGCGGGTGCTGGCCGGGCCGGCCGACTTCGCGTCTTTCGAGCCTGGTGAGGTGCTGGTGGCCTCGATCACGACACCGGCCTACACACCGCTGTTCGCGATGGCGTCGGGAGTGGTCACCGACATCGGCGGGGTGCTCAGTCACGGCTCGATCGTCGCCCGTGAGTACGGCATACCTGCAGTGCTCGGTACGGGTTCCGCGACCCGGCTGATCCGCACCGGTGACGAGATCACGGTGGACGGTGCCGCCGGCCGCGTCCTGCTCCCCGGCGCCGAGCCCGATTCGCTGGCCAAGCCCGACCCGAAGCGCTGGCTGGTGCCAGCCGCCGTGGCCGCACTGGTCGCCGCGACGGTGGCCCACTTCTGGTACCACGCCCGTAAACGTTCAGCCTGACGTGGTCGTCGTCGAGGCGGTCGATGAGCACGCTGGCGTCCGAGACGGATTCAGCTGAGTTGGACGGCTTCCTCGAGTTCGGCGGGCCGGGCGGGCAGACCCAGGCGGGTGGTGATCTCCCGAGCCAGGGCGGAGGCGGATTCGGCAGTGCCGTGCACCGTGAACACCTGGCGCGGCTGGGGCGACAGGGCGGCCAGCCAGTCGAGCAGTTCGGAACGGTCGGCGTGCACCGAGAACTCCTCGTCCTGCAGGATCTCGGCGCGCACGGGCACGTTGCGGCCGTGCATCTTCAGGTGCTGGACGCCTTCGAGAAGCAGGCGACCCCGCGTCCCTTCGGCCTGGTAGCCGGCCAGCACGACCGCGTGCCGGTCGTCGGGCAGCATGTGCTCAAGGTGGTGCAGCACGCGTCCGCCGGTGGCCATGCCGGACGAGGAGATGATGATGCAGGGCACCTTGGGGTTGTTCAGCTTGATCGACTCCTCGGTGCTGTGCACCTCGCGCAGCCCCGGCAGGTCGACGAACGACCCGGCGTCAAGATCGGGACGCAGTTCTGCCGCGTACCGGGCCGAGGTGTAGACGCCCAAGGCGGCCAGCGCCATCGGGGAGTTCACGAACACCGGCAGGTCGGGGATGCGTCCGGCGTGGCGCAGGCCGGTCAGCGTCTGCAGCACGACCTCGGTGCGGTCCACCGCGAACGCGGGGATCAGCACCGAACCGCCTCGCCGCGCGGTTCGCCGGATCAGGTCGGCCAACGGCTCGTGCTGCGCGCCGGACGGCTCGTGGTGCTCGCGATTGCCGTACGTCGACTCGATCAGCACCACGTCAGCACCCTCGGGAGTCTCGCGAGGCCGCAGCACCGGATGCTCGGTCCGGCCGAGGTCACCCGAGAACAGCACGGACGCCGATTCGGTGGCCAGTCGGATGCTCGCCGCGCCCAGGATGTGCCCGGCTCGCGTCCAGACCGCCCGGCACCGGTGTCCCAGGTCGACCTCGGTGTCGTAGTCGATCGCCCGTAGCCGACTGATCGCGCGCTCCGCGTCCGCTTCGGTGAAGAGCGGCAGCGGCGGCTGGTGCTTCGAGTAGCCGTGGCTGGCCGCATGCTCGGCGTCACGCTCGGCGAGGAACGCGGCGTCCCGCAGCACGATCTCGGCCAGTTCGCACGTGGCCTCGGTGGCCAGTACCTTGCCGGCGAAGCCATTGCGCACCAACACCGGCAGGTAGCCGACGTGGTCGGTGTGGGCGTGGGTGATCAGGATGGTATCGATGCTCGCCGGCGGCACTGGGAACGGCGCCCAGTTCTTCTCCCGCAGGTGCTTCTCGCCCTGGAACACGCCGGCGTCCACCAGCAGCCGGCGATTGCCGATATTCACCAGGTATTTCGAACCGGTCACCGTGCCGGCTCCACCACAGAAGGTAAGGCTCATTGCCATATCTCCAGCTTGGCACTTCTCGGCTCTGAGTAGGGGAAACTTCGCGAACTGCGGTGCCAGGACGGACTCTATTTCTCTCAATGGAGAAATGAAGCGGACAACTGCTTATTGCGAACGTTATCCAACACTCGGTGAGCAGGCTTGAAGGGTTCCCGCGCTGGCCCATAGCCTTCGGACAGCGGGCAATCCCCTCCTGCCCGCCAATGCCCCAGGAAGTAGGCTGTCGTGTCCTATCGAAATTCACTGCTCGTCGGTTCGCTCATCCTTCTGCTCGCGTTTCCCACCTCCGCTCAGGCCGTCCCGCGCGGCACCGAGGACACGCTGAGCCCGGCCCACAGCACGGACCAGATCAGCACCACCGTCGTCCCCAAGGTCGTCGATTCGAGCGCGAAGGTCGACGTCATGGTTCAGCTCTCCGGTGACCCGGTCGCGGTAGCCGAGGCGAAGGCCGGCCGGACATTCACCACTGCCGAGCGCACCAGCACCAGAGGGAAGCTCCGTAAAGCGCAGGACGCGATCGCGGACGACATCGCGGCCAAGGGCGGACGCGTGCTCTCCCACCTGCAGTCGGCCTACAACGGCATGCGGGTGCGCATCAACCGCGCAGCCGCTGGCGACCTGGCCAAGCTGCCCGGGGTTTCGGGCGTCCACGCGGTCACCACCAAGACCTTGGACACCGCCGCCTCGGTGCCGTTCCTCGGGATACCCGCGGTTTGGCAGAACACCGGCTACACCGGTAAGGGCGTGAAGGTGGCGATCATCGACACCGGCATCGACTACACCCATGCCGACTTCGGTGGCCCCGGCACCGAGGCGGCCTTCACCGCCGCCCAGGCCGCGTCCACCGAGGCGGCGAACCCGAGCTGGTTCGGCCCGTCCGCGCCCCGGGTGAAGGGCGGCTGGGACTTCGTCGGCGACGCCTACAACTCCGATGCCGAGCCCGGCTCGCCCGCGGCCACCCCCGCGCCCGACCCGAACCCATTGGACTGCAACGGTCACGGCACTCACGTCGCCGGCACCACCGGGGGCAGCGGCGTGACCGCGTCCGGTGCCACCTACCCCGGCCCGTACAACGCGAAGACCACGAAGACCAAGTTCGCGGTCGGCCCCGGCGTCGCGCCGCAGGTGGACCTGTACGCGCTGCGCGCCTTCGGCTGCGAGGGCTCGAGCGACATGATCGCCGAGGCCATCGACTGGGCCGTCGAACACGACATGGACGTGGTCAACCTGTCCATGGGCAGCGTTTTCGGCCGCTCCGACGACCCGGACGCGGTCGCGTCCAGTAATGCGGTCGGCGCCGGTGTGGTCGTGGTGACGTCCGCCGGCAACGAAGGACCGAACCCGTACCTGACCGGCTCGCCCGGGGTTGGCGAGGGTGTGATCTCGGTGGCAGCGGTCGACAGCACCCCGAGTTTCCCGGGTGCGACGTTGAGTTTCTCCGGCCAGACCGCGACGGCGATCAACGCCAACGCCGCCGTGCTGCCGTCCGCCCCGCTCACCGTCGTGAACGTGGTCGACGACCCCGCCACCGAGGAGGTCGAGTCCCTCGGTTGCTCGGTGGAGGCGTTCACCAAGTCCGGAGTCGTCGCTGGCGCGAGTCAGATCGCCGTGGTGCAGCGGGACGGCTGCGCGCGTCCGGCGAAGGCGATCTTCGGCCAGCAGGCCGGTGCCGCCGCGGTGGTGATGGTCAACTCGACCGCGGACGGCTACCCGCCGTTGGAGGGTGAGATCACCTACAACCCGGACGACGGCACTCCCTATCAGGTGACCATCCCGTTCCTCGGACTGCCCAACACGCACGCGGAAGCGATCGCTGCGGCCGAGGGCGCGAGCCTGAGGTTGTCGGCCACGACCGTGGCCAACCCGGCACTGGGCAGCATCGCCGCATTCAGTTCTTCCGGACCGGTCAACGGCAGTTCCGGGGTGAGCCCGAGCGTGGCTGCGCCCGGAGTCTCCATCGCCTCCGCCGGTATCGGCAGCGGCACCGGCGCGACCGTGATGTCGGGCACTTCGATGGCCGCCCCGCACGTGGCCGGCGTGGCCGCGCTCGGCGTGCAGGCGCATCCCAAGTGGGCGGCGCAGGACGTGGCCGCGTCCTTGGTGAACACCGCCGACCCGGCCAGAGTGGTCGGCTACACGCTCACCCTCGGCGGCACCGGCTTGGTGGACGCGGCGCAGGCCGTCGCCACCGCGTCGTTCGTCACCGGTGACGCCTACCGCACGTCATCCGGACGCGGCGCGGAGCCCAGCCTGAGTTTCGGGTTCGCCGAGCCGTCGGTGGCGTTCTGCGGGAAGAGGTGGATCACCATCCACAACACCAGTTCGAAGGCGGTCACCTACACCATTGGCGCCAAGGCCAGCCCGGCGTCGCGTCCGGGGAAGGTCGTGCTCGGCACCACTCGGGTCAAGGTGCCGGCGAGGGGCAAGGTGAAGGTGCCGGTGACCCTGACTGTGGACGCGAAGCGGATCGGGTCATCGCTCGGCGACGACCAGGCGGCGTTCCGGGAGGTCTCCGGGAATGTGGTGCTGACTTCGGGTGGCAACGTACTCCGGGTGCCGTACCTGCTGGTGCCGCGGGCGCGGGCGCAGGTGAGTGCCGAAATGCTCGGCAAGCTGCCGAAGCCGGTAGCTTCCACCCTCACCGTCGTCGAAGAGGCTCCTGAGGCGGTTCTCGATGAGCCGGAGGCGACCGAGGAGCCCGCGACCGAAGAACCGCCGGCGGACGAGCCTGCGGTGGCCGATGAGATCGCGGGCGACGCCGCTGAAGCGGTCGAACCGACCGAGGCCGAAGTCGTGGACGAGCCGGCTGAGGAAGCGTCCGCCGAACCGGTCGACGAGCCCGTTGAGGAACCGGCGGTCGAGGCTCTGGAAGTCGAAGACACGGCCGAAGTGGCCGAGGTCGCCGAGGATCCGGGCGCGGCGAGTCGGTCGAACCAGACCGGCGCGGTACAGGTGAGGTTGCGCAACCCACTGGGCGCGCTGGACGCGTCCGCGGACTTCTACACCTGGGGACTTTCGGACGCCAAGGACCCGTCGACGCGCGGGGGCTACGACCTGCGGGCGGCCGGCGTCCAGTCCTACGAGACCGGCAACGGCACCCTGCTGCTGTTCGCGGTGAACAACCACACGCGTTGGTCGACGGCTGCCACGCAGGAGTTCGACATCTCGGTGGACACCAACGGCGACGGCGCGGCCGACTACGTGGTGCTGAGCTACGACTCCGGCTACATGCAAACGATGTCGTACAACGGACTGGTCGAGGTCTTCGTCTACAACCTGGCGACCGGTCTGATGTCCCCGAGCGGGTACCAAGCCGTGGCACCGACCGATTCGAGCACGATCCTTCTGCCCGTCAACGCTGCCGACCTGGGGCTCAGTGCCGAAGCCGGGGACTTCGCCTACACCGTCGACAGCTACGCGATCGAGGACCCGCTCGCTAGTGACAGCTTCGGCGACTGGGCGCGGTACAACCCGTGGTCGAAGGCGCTCGGCGACTCGGCGTACGTCACCGTCGCGCGTAATCGGACGCTGACCGTGCCGGTCGAGGTCGACCCGGTCGCCCTGGGCACCCAGCAGCCCAAGGGAGTCATGGTTGTCGTGTTCGACAACAGGTCGGGAGCGTCGGAGGCGCTGCTACTGAAGGGACGCTGATCCGACTGTCGGCTGGTCGGCTCCTTCGGCTGGTCCGCCCGTTCGGCCGGTCGAGCTGGTCCGCCCGTTCGGCTAGGCCGCCCCCTTCGGCTGGTCGAGCTTGTCGAGACCACATGGCCGAGGGTCTCGACAGGCTCGACCAGCCGGTGCCGGAGCTTGACCAGCCGGTGCCGGAGCTCGACCAGCCGGTGCGGGACTCGACCAGCCGCGGTGCGGGACTCAGGCGCGCTCGCACAGCACCGGCGTGACCGAGCGTCCGAAGCGGTAGTCATACTGCACTTCGGCGACGGCGACGATCACCTGCATACCCAGGACGAGCGCCTGGGTGTAGGTGCTGCCCGGCTTCGGACAGCCCAGCGACCCGTCGTTCCAGGTGACTGTGCGCGAACTGACCAGACGCACGTCGTCGGTCGAGACGCCGCGGGCGGCCAGATCGGAAAGGATCGCGTCCCACTGCATGGGCGACGGTACAGCGTCCGTACCCGCGGTGGGGGTCGCGGAGGGCAGCGACGAGGTGGTCTGCAACGGTGGCCGATCGTTCACGTCCTCCACCATCACGCATCCAGACAGCAGCAGCACGGCAGCCGCGCCGACCACCGCCGTTCTCCCCATGCCGCCAGCGTAGTTCCGCCGGTTCGGCCTGCGGGCATGCCGCGATCTGGACCCGCCAGGCTCGATCGCGACTGAAATCCAGGCCTGGCGGCCGTCGCGGGTCCGATTCGCGGCAGGGACCGCTGCGGAGTCAGTGAAAGCCGGTCAGAGACTTCAGCTCTCGGGCGGCTTCGCGCGAGGCGTCGGCTTCGCCGAGTTGCCAGCGCAGGCCGACCAGTATTTCCAGTGCGGCGGCCAGCTCGTCGCGGTATGCCTCCACTGCTGTCAGCGGACGCAGCAATTCCGCGAGCCGATCCAGAGCCTTGGCCCGGTGGGCCGGGTTGGGATGTTCGGCTCGCACGCCGGCGCGGGCGGCGGCCAGATCGTCTGCGGCAGCCGCGGCCGTTAGGCGGGCTTGGCGAACCTGTTCAGCGTCCTTTCGGCGGTGCTCCTCAACCAGCCGGCGAGCGGCCTCCTGCTCGGCAGCCCGCTTGGCTGCGGCAGCTTCCGCGTCCGCCTGTTCGCGTGCGAGCCTCGCCGCGGTCTCGCTCTCGGCGTCCGCTGCTGCTCGAGCAGCAGCGGCGGCCTGGGCCTCGGCTCGCTCCCGAGCGAGTCCAGCCGCTCGGTCCCGATGCCTCTGCTCGACAGCTTCCGCTCCGACGCGAGCCTGGGCGGCGTCATGGCCGGCGGTCCACGTGTCGGCCTCGAATCGGGCGTAGCCGTTCGCCAAGTCCTGCCGGGACGCCTCAGGCACCAGCGACTCAGCCGCGCCCAACCGGGCCCAGTCCGCCACCTCCGCGGGAGGTGCCAAGGGAGCCTCACGCGCCTGTGAAGCAGCGCCGGACTCGCCACCCTCTTCCTCGCGTCCGGCTCGGCGCAGGCCGGCGGCGAGCCAGACTCGAGCGTCCGCGGTGTCGGCGCCGAACCGTTCGAGTTGTGCCAGGTGAGCACGCCGGATGCCGAGGGCGAAGTCGAGCTGTCCCATGGCTTCGAGGCGCAGCGCATACGGCTCGTGGGACGCTGCCGCTGTGGCGGTGGCCGTCGCCAACACCGCCGGACGCGGCCGTGCCGGGACCTCCGCCACCAGCGACTCATGGGCGGCCAGGGCCAGCCGGTGCTGGGCCAGCGCTTCGTCCGGTCGTCCGGCCGACCAGCGAGCATCGGCAACCAGCAGGTGGACGGCGACAACCTGCGTCAGCGGCAGGGTGCTCAGGTAGCGCCGGGCCGCCGCGGCGTCCGCGTAGGCGTTGGCGCTGGCCGGGTCGCCGAGCAGCGAGCGGCTGCGCGCGAGCAGTGCCCAGACCGCGGTCTCGGCGGCCAGGTTCTCGAGAAGCGGCAACCTACCGACCTGTCCGCGCCAGGCGTCCAGTCCGGCGAGGGTGCGGCCGGCGGCGTCAGCCAGCCCGAGTTGGGCCTGCACCGCAGCGAGTTGCGCCGATGCGGAGAAGAAGCGGACGGCGTCCGCCAGCTCGGCGTAGGGTCCGGCGGCACCGCCCTGGGCGAGGATGCGGGCGGCGAGCACCACCGAATCGGGGGCGTCCGCGGCGGCCTCGGTGAAGGCCCACGCCTGCAGGCGGGTGGCGGTGAGCCGGACGAGGGCGTCCGCCAACTCCTGGGTCCGGGCAGGGTCGGATGTGACGGCCACGCGCAGCCGCTTCACCGTGGAAGCCAGTTCGCGGCGGGCGTCCTCGTTGGCGAGCACTGTCGGCATGGGCGACCTCCTTGCCCTCAAGCATGCTCCACCACGGCTGCGCCGGTTGTCAGGGACGAAATCAGGGGATGCCGGGTTTGGGTCCATACAGGCACACTTGGTGCACCATGACTGAACTGATCGAGCAGCCCCGGCTCACCATCCGCCGCATCTCCGTGTCGAGCATGGACAACAACGTCTACCTGCTCACCGAGCGGGCGACCGGACAGCAGCTACTGATCGATGCCGCCAACGAGCCGGACGCGATCGCCGCCCTGGTTTCCGCCGCCGGTGGAGATGCCGCCGTGCCCACCAGGCTCGAGTTCATTCTCACCACCCATTCGCACCGTGACCACGTCGGCGCGCTGGCCGCGATCGCGTCCGCGCACCCCGAGGCCGAGGCTCTCGCCGGAGCGGAGGACGCGGACGTGATCACCGCTGCCACAGGCGTCCCGATCGCGCGGCGGCTGGAGCACGGCGACACGATCCGGCTGGGTGGTGTCGAGCTGAAGGTCATCGGATTGCGCGGGCACACGCCCGGCTCGATCGCCGTCGCCTACAGCGAGCCCGACCAGCCCACTCATGTGTTCACCGGCGACTCGTTGTTCCCCGGCGGCGTGGGCGATACCAATCGCGATCCGGAGAGGTTCAGCACCCTGTTCTCCGACGTCGTCTCGCGCATCTTCGAGGTCTATCGGGAGAACGCCGTGGTGCACCCCGGTCATGGTGCGGCCACGACCCTTTGCGGGGAGCGTCCGCACCTGGCCGAGTGGGAAGCCCGCGGCTGGTAACCCGGCAACCTTCGCCGGGCTTCGTCAGGCTCAGCCACCGATCCCTGCGGCCTCGCCACCGATCCCTGCGGCCTCGCCACCGATCCCTGCGGCACCGCCACCGATCCCTGAGCTTGTCGAAGGGTCCCGGGCTTCGTCAGGCTCAGCCACCGATCCTTGCGGCCCCGCCACCGATCCCTGAGCTTGTCGAAGGGTCCCGGGCTTCGTCAGGCTCAGCCAGTGTGCGGGTCCGGCCGAGCCGGTGGAACAACTAGCGCCGCCGGAACACCCGACCGACCAGGTGCCAGGCCGTGCCGGGAGGATCGTTTCGAGTGAAGGCCCATTCGGGGTCGGTGAGCATGCGCGCGCCCGACAGTCCGGCGACCATCGCAATCACCGCAAGCACCGTGGCGACGCCCTGTTGCAGGGCCTGGACGACGTCGGCCTGGTCGAAGTAGATCAGGGTGCGCAGGGCGGAGGCCCCAGGGATCGCGACCAGAACGGTCGGCACGGTCATGATGATCTTGTTCAGGTCGAACAGGCGTCCGGCAAGTGCACAGAGCAGGCCCATCACGAAGCAGCAGACGAACGTCGCCACATGTGCCTTGACCCCCAGTTCGAGCAGCAGCAGCCGCGGGATGTTGCCCAGCAGTGCCACCACGCCGGACGCGCCAGCCGCGCGCAGGGGTGAATTGAACATCATCGCCCAGCCGAAGACGGCGAAGAAGCTCGCGGCCAGTTGGACCGTCCAGCGCAGGACAGGGTGCACGTCCAGGGGCGGGACGGCGTCCGGTGACACCCCGCTCACCGTCACCACCAGCCAGACCCCGATGGTGATCGAGAGCAGCACCATCGCCGCATAGAAAAGGCGTGGGACGCCGGCCAGCAGGTCGATACGGGTCAGGTCGAGACCGGCCGTGACCAGGGGGAAGCCCGGAATCAGGAAGATCGCGGCGCAGATCAGGCCGGCGGCCATCCTTGGGCTCGGTCCGCCGATGGCCAGGTCGAGGATCCTGGTGAGCGCGAGGTACAGCCCGGCGGAGGTCGCAGCCGAGGTGAGCACGACCGCCAGGTGGTTCAGCTGGAGGCCGGTCAGCGTCCGGTGCAGCCAGTAGGCGAGCGCGGACGCGGGCAGCACCGCGAGCACCTCGCGCCACCCGCCGTTGCTGAGGATCGTGACCGATCCGCAGGCCAGCGCCACGAGGAGCACGAGCGCCCAGGCGGGGTAGAGCTTCGGGGTGTACTCGATCTCGTCGAGCATGGCGTCCACCTCGGCCACGGTGGCCCGCTCGGGCAGGTTCTGCCCTAGGCGCTGCAGCAGGTCGATCCGATGGGCATTGACCCCCGGACTACGGATTTCGCCCACCTGAGTGCGGAACGTGCCCCGGCGCTGCACGGTGAGCACGATGTCGGTGAATGTGACCTGGGCGCGGATGCGGTCGATCCCCACGGTCCGCGACACCGCAGCCATCACCTCGCGGACCCGCAGGCCCGACGTGCCCGCCCCCAGCATGAGGATGCCCGCGCGCAACACCACGTTCGCCCGCCGGATCAAGTGCTTGGGCTCGAGCGCATCCTCATGGACGTGTTCGTCGAAGTTCGGTTCGTCCTGGGTGTCGTCCACGTGTCGTTAGCCTACGTCGGGGGCGGCGACAGTCTTGCTTGGGGCCGAAGGCCGAACGACTTGCAGTACCGATCGCGGAGTTTGGCCCGATACCACTTCGCAGGACCCAGGGGCATCTCGTCACGCCCTTGGCCCGACGGCTGCACCGATTTGCCCTGAACTCGGTGCGATTCGACCGAAATCGCCTGAAGCGGGCCGAGTTCAGGGCGAATCGGTTCGTCCACGCGGGTCGACCAGAGTCAGCGGAGTCGTGCGGCCAACTCGGCGTTCAGTTGGGCGAACTCCTGCCATTCGGGCGGTGTGGCCGCGGCGAGCCGGCCGCCGGTGTCGGCGGAGGCGGGCCGGGTGATCCAGCGGTCCAGGCGTCCGGCGGTGGCCGACAGGGTGAGCAGCACGCCGTCGGCCCAGCCGTTGACGATCAGGTCGTGGGGACGGCAGCCGGTCACGCGTTGGGGTGCGGCCAGCACGGTCACGGCCACCAGTTCCTCCTGGATCAGCTGAGCGGTCTCGAAGGCGAGCATTTCCTGCGCTCGCTCCCGGCAAGCGAGCATCGCGGCGGCATGGGTCGCCAGCGCCGATGGATCACCGCTCAGTACGCCCGTGATGCCAGCGGCGAACGCCTCCCGGTCGGCGACGCTCACGCCCCGTGCTTCGGCCATCGTCGTGTCCGCCGCGTCCGGATGCCGACCGGTGAGCTGCACCGGCCAGACCCGCAGCAGGCCACCGCGGGCCAGCCGGGCACGCTCGACGCCGAGGTAGGGGCCGAAGCTGAGCAGGTTTGCGTCGGGCGCGATGCTCAGCCGGAGCTCTGGCCGCTCGGGGGTGGGGTCGAGAACGAGCCAGGCCGGGATCTCGGCGCCACCGCGCACCCGGTTCCAGCGGGGGAGCGAGCGCTCCAGAAGGTTCCGCTCCAGCCAGGCAGCTTCGTGGACGGAGGCACAGACCAATGCCTCGACCGCGGCGATCTGGCCGGTCATCCGGCGCAGATGCGGACGGTCCACCAGCCCACCCCAGTACGAGAGCGTCCGGCTGCGCAGGTTGGTGGCGCGGCCGAGGTAGCAGACGCGTCCCCGGGCATCCCGGAAGCGGTAGACGCCAGGCTCGGCGGGCAGTAGCGCGCACGCCTGACGCGGGTTCACGCGATCAAGGTTCGAGCGTCCAGCTCACCAGGAGCCGCCGCCGGACGCGAGCAGGTTCGGGTGGTCCCGCCAGGCCGGCATCGTCGCCATGTGCGCTCGGGTCTGTGCCTCGACTTCGGCCAGCGGCGTGTCCGGACTCTGTTCGCGCTGCCAGGCGACCATGCGGGCGCATCGGGTATCGAAGTCCTGCAGGTTCCCGTCCGAGTCGGTGCAGTGCTCGCAGTACGTGCCGGCAGCGATCGGCTGTCCGCAGCTCTCGCAGACCATGGCCTGCTCCTTCCTGGGTGCGCGACGTTGCGTCCCCGGATCATCGTGTTCCCGCACAACGCGCAGGTCAATGGCACAAGGCATCCCAGAACGCACGCCAGTTGGAATGAGCTCGGCCGGTGGGCCGCACTGCAACGAAACCGGGCCGGGCGGAGTCTTGTCAGTATGCAGGTGGACGCGCGCGACGCGCTGCGGCCGGAGCCGGTCGAGACATTCGACGACTTCGTGCGCGCGCGCACCGACTCGTTGCTGCGCCTGGCCTGCCTGGTCACCCGCAACTGGGAGGACGCACGCGACGCCACCCAGGACGCCCTCGCCAAGCTGTACCCGCGCTGGTCGAAGCTGGAATCGGTCGACTACCGGGACGCCTACGTGCACCGCGCCGTGGTCAACGCCAGCCTCACCGTGCTTCGCCGCGGCGGACGCGAGCGCCCGGTCGGCGAACTGACTGGCCTGCCGCCCGCAGCTTGGGGCGACCCGGCCCGCGACGTCGCGAATGCCGACGAGGCCTGGCGGCTGCTGGGTGAGTTGCCACCCAACCAACGGGCGGCTGTCGTGCTGCGCTTCTACCGCGACCTGAGCTTCGCCGAAATAGCGGACGCGTTGGGCTGCCGCGAGGCCACGGCCCGCTCCCACGTGCATCGGGCGATGGCGACCTTGCGCTCCCGATTGGAAGGAGGAAGTGATGGATGAGGCCGAGAAGGCGTTCCGCGATGCCTTGGCGCGGATCGACCGGGCCGCGCCGCCTTTGCGTCCGATCCGGGCCGCGGAGGTGTCTGCCCGTGCCGTCCGCTCGTCCCTCCCGTTCGGACGCTGGCTCGTGGGCGCGGCCGCCATGCTCCTGGTGTTCGGCGGGGGCCTGTTCTGGTGGCAGGGACGGCAGACGCCGCTGGCCGCCATGCCCGCGGCCACCGATTCTGCGGTGCCTTCGGCGACGGCGAGTGCCTCCCAGACCCCGTCTGCGGAGCCCACGGAATCGTTAGCCATGCCCAGCGCGAACCCGATCTTCGAGGAGGCACGCGCGCTGCCGAGTGCGCCGCTCGCACTGAAACAATCCAGGAACCCGATCTACTGCGGCGAAGTGGTGCTCGACCAGGGCGAGTCCGTGGCAACCGAACACCTCGAGTGCCTGCAGAACTTCCTGGGCGCCGAGGACGTCGAGTTTGCCTTCTCCCGTCCGACCACTGAGGGCGACCCGATCGTCAGCTTCCTGATCGGCGCGCCGGGCAGCGACGAGTTCGACGTCTACACCACCGACCACTGGGACAAGTGGGGCTCCGACGAGTGGCTCCACCACCGCTGTCCGATCAGCGCAGCCAAGACCTGGGACGCCCTGCTGCGCTGCACCTGATCGCGCCGCAGTCGGTGCACCCTGGACTCCCCAGGAATCGGTGCCTGAGGAGTGCTGTATTGAGCCGCGTTGGTCCCAGGAACCGGTGCCTGAGGAGCGCTGTATTGAGCCGCGTTGGTCCCAGGAACCGGTGCCTGAGGAGCGCTGCACTGAGCTTGCGAAGGGCAGCGCGTCACGAAGGCCCGCCGCCACCGCTTCTTGATCGTGTCGACGGCCCTTCGTGACGCGCTCGCTCGTCCCTCGCGTGCGCTCCTCAGGGATCGGGGGTGGGGATTGCTCGTCCCTCGCGTGCGCTCCTCAGGGATCGGGGGTGGGGATTGCTCGTCCCTCGCGAGC
>Ga0209477_1000177_pt1 | contig 36598 bp, 31 predicted proteins | sample KloWWTupernatant_FD_187180 | JGI IMG/M metagenome (GOLD analysis project Ga0209477, IMG submission 187180) | Active sludge microbial communities from Klosterneuburg, Austria, studying microevolution and ecology of nitrifiers - Klosterneuburg... | ecosystem: Engineered > WWTP > Aerobic digester >...
CGGCGGCGTGACGGCGGCGTGACGGCGGCCGCCGACGGGTGGCCACTACCCTCGTAGGCCGTGCTTGCCCTCGACACCACGCCGCTGCCGCGTCGGCGACGCCTTCCCGGCTTCGTGGCGATGGCGGTGCTCACCACAGTGGTGTGCGCCGCGGGCACGCTCATCGCAGCGCGCCGCGTCGTCGACGATGTGCCGCGCGTGCAGGGCGTGTCGGCGGTGCTCAGTGGCACCAGCGACAACGTGGAGAACTTCCTGCTGGTGGGCAGCGACAGCCGTGCGCTGGGCGATCCGAACACCGGCGAGACGGGCGAAGTGACCGGCAACCGCAGCGACACGATCATGGTGCTGCGCGTGGACAAGGGCGATGGCAGCGCCAGCCTGCTCTCGATCCCGCGTGACCTGTGGGTGGATCGCGCCGGGCACGACAGCAAGGGGCGCATCAACTCCTCGTTCAACGACGGCCCCGCTGCCCTCGTGCAGACCGTGCAGCAGGGCGAGCTCGGCATTCCCATTCACCACTACGTGGAGATCGACTTCTCCGGGTTCAAGGCATTGGTCGACGCGCTGGGTGGGGTGCAGGTGTGCTTCTGGTACCCCACCCGCGACTTCAACACCGGTCTCGACATTCCGGTGGGTGGCTGTTACATCCTCGATGGCACGCAGGGGCTTGCGTACGCCCGCAGCCGGCACTACGAGGAGTTCCGCGACGGTGAGTGGCACGAGGACCCCACCTCCGACCTCGGCCGCTCCACTCGTCAGCGAGCGTTCGTCAACGCGAGCCTGCAGACGGCGCTGGCACAGGTGAAGGCCAACCCGTTCACCACCGGCGAGCTGGTGGGTGCGATCGGTTCGTCGATCCGCATCGACGACGAGCTCGACCCGATCGGTGCGGCCGCCTCGCTGCGAACAGCGGTGGGCGACGGGTTGCTGACGTATTCGCTGCCGGTCGTTCCCAAGACGATCGACGGCAATGCGGTGCTGCTGCTGGGCGACGGGGCCGAGAGCGTGCTGCAGTACTTCCGTGGTCGCGGGCCGGCCCCGGCGCCGTCCACGTAGGCCTGTCCGCCATACTGGGCGAGTGCCGAACGTACGAGCAAGCGACGCAATCGCCGGTGTGTACGTCGTGGAGCCCAGCATCCACGGCGACCAGCGTGGATTGTTCATCGAGACATACCGCCGCGAGTGGTTCCCCAACGGTCGCGAGATGCTGCAGGGCAACCGCTCCAACAAGCAGCAGGGCGCCCTCGTGGGCCTGCACTACCACCTGCACCAGGCCGACTACTGGTACTGCCCGGTGGGCACCATCCGCGTGGTGCTGCACGACCTGCGCGAGGGCAGCCCCACCGATGGCGGCACGATGGCCTTCGACATCTCCGGCGAGAACCACCTCGGTGTGTACGTTCCGCCGGGCGTGGCACACGGTTTCGCCGCACTCACCGACGTGGTGATGACCTACCTGGTCGACAACTACTACAACCCGGCCGACGAGTTGGGCGTGCTGTGGAACGACCCCGCCATCGGCGCCGACTGGGGGGTCACCGACCCCATCCTGTCGGCCCGCGACGAAGCCAACCCGCTGCGCGCCGACATGCCCGAGGGCCGTCGCCCGTACTGGCAGATGAGAACCTGATCGTGCCGGCGCTCGTGCTCACGAAAGGCCCTTCATGAAACTGTTCGTCACCGGCGCTGCCGGCTTCATCGGTTCCAACTACGTGCGCTGGCTGCTGGCCAACAGCGACGACGAGGTCACCATCTTCGACGCGCTCACGTATGCGGGCAACATGGCCAGCATCCGCGACGTGCTCGACGATCGCCGCTGCAGCTTCGTGCACGGCGACATCTGCGACGAAGACGCGGTGGTGCGCGGCATGGACGGCCACGACGCGGTGGTGCACTTCGCTGCCGAGAGCCACGTCGATCGCAGCATCAAGGACCCGTACGCGTTCGTGCGCACCAACTGCTTCGGCACCAACGTGATGTGCGACGTTGCTCGTCGGGTCGGGGTGCAGAAGTTCCTGCACATCAGCACCGACGAGGTGTACGGCACCATCGACGTCGGGTCGTTCAGCGAGACCGACAAGCTCACGCCGCGCTCGCCCTACAGCGCGGCGAAGGCCGGCAGCGACTTGATCGCACTCAGCTACGTCACCACTCACGACCTGCCGGTGGTGGTCACCCGCTGTAGCAACAACTACGGGCCGTACCAGTTCCCCGAGAAGGTCATCCCGTTGTTCACCAGCAACCTGCTCGACGGGAAGAAGGTGCCGCTGTACGGCGACGGCGGCAACGTGCGCGACTGGATCCACGTGGAAGACCACAACCGAGCAGCGCATCTCGTGCTGCAGCACGGTGAGGTCGGTGAGGTGTACAACATCGGCGCCCACGAAGAGTTCACCAATCGCGAGCTCACCTACAAGTTGCTCGAGCTGTGCGGGCGCGACGAGAGCTTCATCGAGCCCGTCGCCGATCGCCTCGGCCACGACCGGCGCTACTCGGTCAACATCGACAAGATCAGCGCCCTCGGCTGGAAGATCGAGCACTCGTTCGAGCAGGGCCTGGCCGACACGGTGGCCTGGTACCGCGACAACCGCTGGTGGTGGGAACCGTTGAAGGCCAACGCGGGGCTGTAGATGCGGGTGCTCATCACCGGTGCCGGCGGCCAGCTGGGTCTCGACGTGGTGGCCGCGTGCGTGGCTGCGGGCGACGACGTGCACGCGTTCGACTCGGCCGGCCTCGACATCGGCTCGCGCTCGGATGTGCACGGTGCCATCACCATGCTGCGGCCCGACGCCGTCATCAACTGCGCGGCGTGGACCGCCGTCGACGCGTGCGAAGCCGATCCCGAACGCGCGCTGGCGGTCAACGGCACCGCGGTGCGCTGGCTCGCCGAGGCAGCGCACCGCGCCGGAGCACACCTCGTGCAGGTGAGCACCGACTACGTCTTCGACGGCGGGCTCGATCGCCCCTACCACGAGCACGACGACACCAACCCGCAGAGCGTGTACGGCCGCAGCAAGCTCGCCGGTGAGCGCGAGGCGCTGGCGCTGGGCCCGTCGGCCACCGTGGTGCGCACCTCGTGGGTGTGTGGCCGCAACGGCGCCAACATGGTGAAGACCGTGATGCGCCTGGCCCAACAGCATCCGCAGCTGTCGTTCGTGGCCGATCAGGTGGGTCACCCCACGTTCACGCAGGATCTCGCTCCGGTGCTGCGCCGGTTGGCGCTCGATCGGTTGAGCGGTGTGGTCCACGCCACCAATCAGCGGGCCTGCTCGTGGTACCAGTTCGCCGGCGAGGTGGTGGCGGCCATGGGGAAGGACCCGTCGATGGTGCAACCCATCGCCACCGCCGACCTGCACCCGCCACGGCCCGCGCCGCGCCCGGCCAACAGCGTGCTCGACAACGCGGTGCTGCGCGCTGCCGGCCACTCGCCGCTGCGCGACTTCGGCGAGCCCCTGCGCGAAACCGTCGCCGCCCTGCTCGCCGAGTAGAGCCCCCGTCCTGCTCTCAGGGGGCAGCGGCCGCTGTGCCTCGGTCGTCGGCATCTGGGCGTGAGTCGTCTCGGAAGCCGGGACGAGGAACTGACAGAAGGCGAAGTGGGACGGCTGACGCCCAGAAGGCCGGCGAGGTGGCGATCACCGCGGATCGTTCAGCGGTAGATGGCGATCAGCGACGCGCCGGCGACGGCCAGCAGGATGCCGGCGACGTTGATGCGCCCGACGGGTTCGTGGTCGAAGCGGTTCGCCAGCGCTGTGGTGGCGAGGGGGTACAGCGACCCGAGCACGGTGGCCACTGCGATCGGGCCCAGCTGCAGTGCGTGGTTGATGGCGAGACCGGAGCCCGCCATCAGCAGGCCGCTGATGACCGCCAGTCGAGGGGGCCGAGTGCGCACCGTCACGTGGCGGGCCACGCAGAGCGCCCCGACCGTGGCGGTGCCGCCGACCGCGGCGAACACCACCGGCCACTGGCCGCTCTCGGTGCTGGTGTGCCCGACCGCAACGAAGAAGACGGCGAAGCCACCACCCGCGACCAGGGCCGACACGACCTCTTCACGCAGCGACAGCGACCCGCTGCCCTCGTCGCGCCGAAAAGCAAGCGCCGGAATGGCCAGCAGGGCCAGCGCAATTCCTGCCCATCGTCCGCCGGGCAACGAGACGCCGGTGATCACGTCGATGACCACCGGCACGAGGGCAGTCGTCAACGCGGCAAGTGGTGCGACGACGCTCATCCGACCACCTGCCAGCGCGTGGAAGAAGACGAGGTAGGCGGTGCCGGCGGCCATGCCGCCGAGCAGCCCGAGCAGGATGTCGCCGTGGTGCAGGTGCTGCCAGCCGATCGCGACGGCGAACACCGGGAGCACCACCAGGTTGGTGAGTTGCGACACGAAGCCGACGTGCAGGGCATGGTGCCGCCCCGCCGCGCGTCCGCCGAGGTAGTCGGCCGTGCCCGACACCAGCGCCGCGATCAGAGCGAGGGCGACGACCATCGGCGTAGTGTAGATTGTTCGGGTCCAAAGGATTCCGAAGGGGTGTCGAGCATGGGTGAGATCGTCGGTTCCGCGCTGGTCGCACACGTGCCGCCGCTGGTGCTTCCGAAAGACGTGCGGCTGGAGCTGAACCACGGCCGCGACTTCTCCATCGTCGACGGCTTGCACCGCATGCGTCGCGAGTGCATCGACCCACTGCACGCCGACACCATCGTCGTGCTCGACACTCATTGGTTCACCACCTTCGAATGGGTGGTGTCGGCGCACGAACGCCGTGCCGGCAAGTTCACCAGCGAAGAGCTACCGCGCGGCAACCCGCAGATGCCGTACGACATCGTCGGCGATCCGCAGTTGGCGCGCCTGGTCGAGCAGGTCGCGGCCGAGCGCACCGACACCTGGGTGCATGCCAATGACGACCCGTACCTCCCCATCCGGTACGCCACCGTGTACCTCACGCCGTACCTGCAGCGCAACGAGCAGTGGATGTCGGTCAGCACCTGTCAGACCGCCGAGTTCGCCGACATGGTGGCGTTCGGCGAAGTGCTCGGTGAGGCCATTCGGCGTTCCGATCGGCGAGTCGTCATCGTCGCCAGTGGTGCGCTCTCGCACAAGTTCTGGCCACTCAGCCAGCTGCGCCAGCACGAGGGCGCCGACCCGGCCGATGTCTTCAGCCCCGAGCACCGCGCCGCCGACGAGCGGGTGATCAAGTGGCTGGAGGCGGGCGATCATGCGGCCGTACTGGCCGACTACCCCGACTTTCGCCAGTACGCACCGGAGGGTCGCTTCGCGCACTACGTCATCATGGCCACCGCGTCCGGTGGTGCTGCGTGGGACTCGCCCGGCGTGCCCTACAGCGACTATGAAAACGCTGCCGGCACCGGCCAGATCCACCTCTGGTTCCCGGCCACCGGGTCCTGACGAACCATCAGCTCAACGACCATCACCTGCAGGGAGCACACATGCGATTGGCCAACTACCAGGGCCGGGCCACCATCGTCGTCCACGGCCACGCGGTCGACGTCGAGCACGCCACCGGTGGCCAGCTGCACAGCGACCCGATGGTGCTCTCCCACCTCGAGCACCATCATCTGTTGCAGGCGGTGGCCTTGTCCGTCGACACGGCCGACTGGCCGGTGCTCGATGAAGTGCACCTGGGCGCTCCGGTGCCGCGCCCACCGAAAGGCTTCGGCGTCGCGCTCAACTACCGGCAGCACGCCATCGAGAGCGGCCGCGACCTGCCGACCGAGCCGCACCTGTTCGCCAAGTTGGAGAACTGCGTGTGCGGCCCGTTCGACGAGATCGTGGTGCCCGCCGGCCTCACGCAGATCGACTACGAGGCAGAGCTCGTCATCGTCTTCGGGCGCACGTGCAAGCAGGCCACTCGCGAGAACGCGTGGAGCCATCTCGCGGGGGTCACCGTCGGCCAGGACATCTCCGATCGTGGCGAGCAGTTCCGGCCACCGGTGAAGCAGTTCACCGTCGCCAAGACGTACGACACGTTCGGCCCCATCGGGCCCTACCTGGTCACCGTCGACGAGCTGGCGCAGCCTGATGCGCTCGAGCTGGAGGGCCGCCTCAGCGGCGAGGTGATGCAGCACAGCAACACCAGTGACCTCATCTTCGACGTGCCGGCGCTGGTGGTGTGGCTCAGCCGGTACATCACCTTCCAGCCCGGCGATCTGCTCTGGACCGGTACGCCCGGCGGTGTGGGCGAAGCTCGCACACCGCAGCGATTCCTGCGTGCAGGCGACGTGCTGGAGACCGAGATCGAGGGCATCGGCACCATGCGCAACCCGGTCGTCGAGCGCTGAGTGAACAGCCGAGGAGCGTCGCGATGAAGGTGGTTCCGGAAGGCGACAAGAGCGTCAGCTACGGGGGTCGGTTCACCGGCACCGTCGAGCTGGAGATGCTGCACGCGACACCCACCGATGCACAACCCGACACCGCCCTCGTGCACTTCCTCGACGGTGCCGTCACCTTCTGGCACACGCACCCCGGTGGGCAGCAGCTGTTCGTGGTGCGCGGCGAGGCGCGTGTGGGCACCGAGGCCGACGGCGAGGTGCGTCTCGGCACCGGCACGTTGGTCGTGTGCCCGCCGCACGAGCGTCACTGGCACGGCGCCGCGCCGGGCAACGATGCCACCCTGCTCGCCGTCACCTGGGGCACCACGCAGTGGGAGACCGAGGCACCGGAGTGAGCGCGTACGACGTCGCCATCGTCGGGCTCGGCCCCACCGGTGCCACCCTCGCCAACCTGTGCGGGCAGCACGGTCTGCGCACCGTGGTCTTCGAGCGATCAACGTCGCCCTACTCGCAACCACGCGCCTGCCATCTCGATGCAGAGGTTGCCAGAGTGTTCCAGCAGTGCGGGTTCGAGGCCGAGCTGCAGCCGTTGCTCACGGTGTCGGCCGGCATGGAGTACGTCGACGCGCACGGCCGCCGCCTGTTCACGTTCGAGGGCTTCCAGCGCGAACCGCTGCTGGGCTGGTCCGAGGATTACGTGTTCCTTCAGCCGCAGTTGGAGACGATGCTGCGGCGGGGGCTGAGCGCGCTGCGCCAGGTCGACGTGCGCCTCGCGTGGGAGGCGCCGCCGCTGGCGAGCCTGCTCGAGGAGGCGTCGTTCGTGGTGGCGTGCGATGGCGGGGCCAGCCGTGTGCGCGACGAGATCGGCGCCGGCTTCATCGACCTCGGGTACGACGAGCACTGGTTGGTGGTCGACCTGATGCTGCACCGTCAGCCGGTGCCCCCGCTGCCCACCGTCATCCACCAGGTGTGCGACCCCGATCGCCTCACCACGTTCGTGCCGTCGCACGGTGCTCATCGCCGGTGGGAGTTCCAACTGCGTGGCGACGAGCAGCCCGACCCGTGGCAGCTGCTCGCCCCGTGGGGCGTCACCAAGTCGCACGGCGATCTGGTGAGGGCCGTCCCGTACCGCTTCCACGCACTGGTCGCCGATCGCTGGCGAGGCGGCCCGGACGGTCGCGTGCTGCTGGCCGGGGATGCGGCGCACATGATGCCGCCGTTCATGGGGCAAGGCATGTGCAGCGGTGTGCGCGATGCCGCCAACCTCGCGTGGAAGCTGGCCGAAGTGGTGCGCGGAGCCTCGCCCGACGAGTTGCTCGACACCTATGAGGCCGAGCGCCGCCCGCACGCGGAAGCGGTCATCGAACTGTCGATCGAGGCCGGTCGCACGCTTGCCCGGCTCGCCGCCGACCCCACCGATCTGCCCACACCGGCGACGGCAGATCCGAACCGCTGGTCGCGAGTGCCCGGCTTGCAGCTGGGCGGCGAGTTCCCGGTGGGGCACCAGGTACCGCAACCCGATCACCTCGACAGCCGGTTGCCGCTGGGCTGGGTGTGGGTCGCCGCCGACGGCTCGTTCACCGCGCCCGACGGCCACCGTGTGGTGGTGGAGCCGCGCGCCACCTACGGCCGACGGGCCGTGCTGGTGCGCCCCGACCGCTACATCGCGGCCGTCGCCTCCTGACAGGGGGCTTCTGGGAATCGGCGCCGGTCGGCCGGGGTTGCAGGCCGCATGGAACTTGCCGCCGCTCTCGACTTCATCCGCCCGCGCAGGAACGGTGTGCTGGTCGCTCTCAAACGCGATGGTCGGCCGCAGCTCTCGAACATCACGTACACCCTCGGCGATGATGGCGTGGTGCGCATCTCGATCACGGCCGATCGGGCCAAGTACACCAACCTGCTGCGCGACCCGCGGGCGTCGTTGTACGTCGGCAAGGAGGACTTCTGGGGCTACGTGGTCATCGACGCGCAGGCCGAGCTGACGGCGGTGGCAGCCGACGCCGATGACGCCACTGTCGACGAGCTCGTCAGCGTGTACCGGGGCGCTGTCGGCGAGCACCCCGATTGGGACGAGTACCGAGCAGCGATGGTCGCCGATCGCCGCGTCGTCGTTCGTCTCCACCCTGTGCACGCGTATGGCATGGGCGCCGGTTGATCAGCGCGGCACGAGGTGCAGGGGCAGCAGCTTGAGGCCGTTGATGAAGTTGCTGCGCACTCGTCTCGGTTCGCCGGCGAGCTCCACTCGATCCGCCCGCTGTGCCAACGCAGCGAGGAACGTGCGAACTTCCAGGCGCGCCATCCACTGACCCAGGCACAGGTGCGGCCCGCCGCCGCCGAACGTGACGTGCGGGTTCGGCGTGCGCTCGATGTCGAACGTGTGCGGATCGGCGAACACCGTCGGGTCGAAGTTGGCGGCCAGGTACCACGTGACCACCTTCTCGCCGGCGGCGATCTTGATGCCGCCGATCTCGGTGGCGGCGGTGGCGGTGCGGCGAAAGTGCAGCTGCGGGCACGTCCAGCGCAGCACCTCTTCGGTGGCGGAGTCGAGCAGCTCGGGCTGCGCACGAAGGCGCGGCAGCACATCGGGGTGCTCGGCAAGCGCCAGCAGCCCGTGCGACAACGCGTGCCGTGTGGTCTCGTTGCCGGCGATCAACAGCAGCAGGAAGAACGTGCCCTGCTCGCGTTCCGTCAGTGGGTGGCCGTCGACCAGTGCGTTGGCGAGCACGCTGAGTACGTCGCCGCCGGCCACCCCGCGCCGTGCCGCCGAGAGGCGTTGCACGTAGTCCAGCACCTTCAGCGACACGGGGCTGCGGAACGGCAGCAGGCGGTACGGGTCGGTGTCGGTGCGGTCGCTGACAGCGGGGGAGTAGTCGGGGTCGGCGTTGTACACGATCTGGTCGGCCCAGTGAAAGAGCTGCGGGGCGTCCGCGTCGGGTACACCGAGCAGGCCGGTGATCATCCGGATCGGTAGCTCGCGGGCGACTGCACGCACCCCGTCGACCGAACCAGTGGTGTGCGCGGCGGCCATCGCGTCGTCGAGCACCTCGGCCATCAACGATGTGGCGTGCTGGGCATACGTCTCCACCGCCATCCGGCTGAACGCCGGGTTCACCAGCTGCCGCAGCTTCGTGTGCCGCGGAGGGTCGGTCTCCAGCATCGTTCGCCGTGCCGCGAGTGCCGGCGCGTCGTGCTCCAGCTCCTCGATCTCGGTGCCACCAACCTCGCTGGAGAAGGTGCGCCAGTCCTTGTGCACCGCCACCACATCGCGATGGGCCGTGAGCGACCAGAAACCGTGGCCGTCGTGGCCGTTCGCCGCTGTCTCGTTGATCCACGCCACGGGTGCGGTGGAGCGGAACTCGTCGTAGGCCGCGTGCGGTGCGCCATGCTCGTAGACGTCGTGTCCGAGGATGTCGAGGTGGGGCAGCGAGTCGGGCCGGCTCGCCCTGCCGGGCACGCTGGTCGCGGGCGAGTTGTCAGCGGGCGACATCGTCGAGGAACCAGTCGAACAGCTCGGTTGCCTGCTTGGCGGCCAGCTCGCCGAACTCGTCGAACGCGGCGATCAGGGCGGCGCCGGTCGTGCCGCGCTCCACGAAGTAGTCGGGCGGGCACTTCGACACCCATCCGGCGACCATCTCGCGGGTGACTTCCGGGTGGAACTGCACGCCGGCGGCTCGTCCTTCGCGAAACAGCTGGGTGCAGTGAGTGGTGCGGGCCAACTCGGTGGCGCCCGCCGGCAGCAGGCAACGATCGCCGTGCCAGGTGAACCACGGCCCGGCAGCGATCCGCGGGTGCTGCAGCTCGTAGGTGTACCAGCCGATCTCGTAGCTGGGTGACGGTTCCACATGGCCACCCAGCGCCATCGTGATGGCCTGGGCCCCGAAGCAGATGCCGAACATGGGCACGCCGGCGTCGAGCGCGAGTTGCAGCATCGCCACCTCACGGTGGATCCAGGAGCCGATCAGGTGGTGGTCGTAGACCCCGGCAACGGCGCCCATCGGGGCGACCAGGTCGTACGAGCGAGGGTCCGGAAAGGGGATCTCGCTGTGCGTGGAGCCCGGCTGCATGATCTGCACGATGTCGACGCGGTACCCACGCTGGGCCAGGTGCCTGCTCAGCAGGCCGGGCGGGCCATCGGGCTCGTGTTGGATGATGAGCGCTCGCACGGTCGTCGCTCGGGCTCAGGCCGACGAGCCGAGGTAGGCCTCGGCAACCAGCGGGTTGGCGCGCACCGCGGCGGGCGTGCCTTCGGCCAGGATGCGGCCTTCGTTGAGCACCACGATGTGGTCGCTGATGCGAGTGATGAACCCGAGGTCGTGGTCGATCACCAGCACTCCGGCGCCCACCCGTGTGGCCACCGAGCGAACCGACTCGACCATCGCCTGGCTCTCCTGGTCGCTCATGCCCGAGGTGGGCTCGTCGAGCAGCAGGAAGTCGGGTGCCAGCGCTGCGGCACGCGCCAGCTCGAGCCGGCGCTGGTTGCCGTAGTCGAGCGTGCCCGCCTGGCGATCGGCCCACTCGGTGAGCCCTGCGTCGGCCAGCAGGGTGTCGGCGTCGGGCCGCACACGGTGGCTGCGATGGCGAGCCGCGACCAGTTCGGTGAGGGCGACGTTCTCGCGCACGCTGAGGTTCTTGAACAGCCGCAGGTTCTGGAACGTGCGCGCCAGGCCCGCGCGTGCGATGTCGACCGGCTTGGCGTCGGTGAGCTCGCGGTCGCCCAGCGTCACCCTGCCCCCTTGCTCGTGCACGATGCCGGTGATCACGTTGAACAGCGTGGTCTTGCCGGCGCCGTTGGGGCCGATGAGACCCACCACCTCGCCGGGTCGAACCGTGACACCGGCACCATCGAGCGCCACGAACCCACCGAAGTGCACTTCGATCTCGGCGGCCACCAACGTGTTGCTGCCCGCTCGCGGTTCCTCGCCGGTGGGCGGCGGCCGGCGATAGGTGCGGCGACGCAACCAGCCCGCGAGGTCGCGGTCGCCCAGCAGGCCGCCCGGCCGCAGCAGCATCACCAGCAGCATCGTGCCGCCGAGGAACAGGTCGGGGAAGCGCTCGATGTCGAGCCGTTGCGGGTCGCCCAGCTGACGGAACAGTTCGTTGCCCGCCGTGATGAGCACGGTGCCCAGCACTGCACCCGAGACGCAGCGCATGCCGCCCACCACCAGCATGACGAGGATGAGGATGCCTGAATCGAGTGTGAACTGCTTCGGGTTGACGCTGCCCAGCGACTGCGCTCGCAGCGAACCGCCGAGCGCGATGAGGCCCATGCTGACCACCCACGCCGCCCAGCGCGCGCTGAACAGGCGGATGCCGAGTGCGGGAGCGGCCAGCTCGTCCTCGCGCGTGGCGATGGCAAAGCGACCGATGCGCGTCTCCTGGAACAGGTGAGCCACGACGAGAGCGATGAACGCGCCGACCCACAGCCACCCGTTGCCCTCCAGGCGGGGAATGCCCGACAGGCCACCTGCGCCGCGGGTGAGCTCCTTCCAGTTCTTCACCAGCTGCTCCACCACGAACAGCGCCGCCAGCGTGATCATGGTGGGTGCCAGCCCGCTGGCCCGACTGACCGCGATGCCGAAGATGCCGCCGATGATGATGGTGACGACGATGGCGAACACGGTGGCGCCCAGTGGGCCGTAGTGCACGCTGTCGAGGCCGAAGGGGATGTCGGGCAACGCCTTCGCCTTGGCGGCCAGCGGAATGCCCACGACGGCGGTGGCGTACGCCGCGATCTGCGCGAAGGCCATGTGGCCGAAGCTGAGCACGCCGGTGTTGCCGATGAACACCTGCATGCCGAGCACGAGGATGAAGTTGCTCAGCATCTCGGCGATCAGCGAGTCGCGGCTGGCGCCGCCGCCACTGGTGTAGGCCATCGCCAACGCAGCGACGATGGCGACCAACGCGGCGCTGGCCAACGTGCTGCGCGTGAGACGCAGCAACCCTGCGTTGACACCGCTCATCAGACGCGCTCCGCGTGCGAGACCTTGAACACGCCGTCGGGGCGGATCACGAAGAACACGGCGATGAGCACGAACACGACCGCGGTGGAGAACTTGTCCCAGCCGACGGCGAGCTCGGGCAGGTAGGCACGCGTGAGCGTCTCCAGCAGCCCGAGCACCAAGCCGCCCACCACCGCACCCGTGAAGCTGCCGAGGCCACCGATCACCGCGGCGATGACTGCCTTCAGCAACCAGTCGGAGCCCATGCTGGGCTCGGCGGCGGGGGAGCGCATGAGGATGAGGCAGGCGGCCACACCGGCCAGCAGCCCGGCGAAGGCGAACGCGCCGGAGATGACACGGTTGGCCCGAACACCCATCAGCCGGGCAGCGTCGAAGTCTTCTGCAGCACCGCGCACGCTGATGCCGAACAGCGTGCGTTTGAACACCACCGCGGTGAGCGCCAGTGTGGCGGCCGTGACGGCGATGGTGACCACGTCCATCACTTCGAAGCTGACGCCGGCCACCTTGAACTGGTTGAACACCCACGCCGGCTTCGGAAAGGCACGCTGCTTGGGAGAGACGAAGATCTGCCACAACGCGTGCGACAGCCGTTCGAGCGCGAAGGAGGTGAGCAGCAACGTGAACGGGCTGGCGTTGCGCACCCAGCGGAACGCCACCAGTTCGGTCGCCACCGAGGCCAGCACGGCGCTGCCGATGATGACGAACGGCATCCACCACCAGCTCCCGCCGTGCAGGAAGAAGAAGTACGAGGCGTAGGCGCCGACGGTGATGAGCTCGCCGTGGGCGAAGTTGACGAGATGCATCACGCCGAAGATCAGCGAGATGCCGAGCGCGAGCAGCGCGTACGTGCTGCCCACCCCGAGGCCGTCGACGATGGTCTGGATCAGCTTGGTCATGCTTCGCGCCCATGTGCTTCGAGGCCGATGAACGAATCGAACAGGCTGTTGTCGGCGGCCAGGTCGGCCCCGGTGCCGGTGGCCACGATGTTGCCGGTGCGCAGCAGGTAGCCGCGGTCGGCCAGCTGCAGCACGCGGGTGGCGTTCTGTTCCACCACGAGCAGGGTGCGGCCCTGCTCGCGCAGCCGCTGCAACAGGTCGAACACCACATCGACCATCGTCGGCGCCAGGCCCAGAGTGGGTTCGTCGAGCAGCAGCAGGCGCGGGTTGCTCATCAGTGCGCGGGCGACCGCCAGTTGCTGCGCCTCGCCGCCGGAGAGGTACCCGGCCGAGGTCGTCCACTTGGTGCGCAGCACAGGAAACAGGTCGGCAGCCTCCTCGAGCCGCTCGCGGCGGTCGTGCGCCGAAGCGGTGCTGCCGCCCAGCCGCAGGTTCTCCTCGACCGTCAGGTCTTTGAAGATGCGGCGATGTTCCGGCACCAGCGCCAGGCCGGCACGCACCAGGCGGGCCGGCTCGGTGCCGGTGATGTCGTTGCCTTCGAAGCGAATGCTGCCCGTGGCCGGGCGCAAGAGCCCGGCCACGGTGTTCAGCAATGTCGTCTTCCCAGCCCCATTGGGCCCCACGAGTGCCACCAGCTCACCCGCACGAACCTCCAGCGAGGCGCTGTGCAGTGCGGTGATGGCGCCGTAGCGCGTGGTGATCTGATCGACCTCGAGCATGGCGTTCGTGGGACAGACGGATCAGCTGGGGATGTTCGTCGGGCGGACGGCCTCGACGAACGTCGGCTGTCCGTCCTTGACCTCGAGGATCACGACGTCCTTCTCGGGAACACCACCGGTGCCGGCGTAGGTGACGGTGCCGGTGGTGACCGGCACGTTGACCAAGCCGTCGATGGTGGTGATCAGCGTGGCGCCGTCGACCGAGCAGGCCTCGGTGGCGGCGGCGGCGATGATCTGCACCGCGTCAGCGGCCAGCGCACCGAAGCTGATGGTCTCGATGTTCGCGCCGGCGGCCGCGGCGTCGGCGAGGAACTGCTCCACGCCGTTGCCGTCCTGAGGGAAGGTGTGCGCGGCGAAGACGACGCCCTCGGCGACATCGCCGGCGCTCCAGACCACCGAGGCGTCGAAGCCGTCGACGCCGGTGACGATGACGTCGCCGAGGCCCGCTGCGTCGAGCTGCTCGAGCAGCACCTGCGTCTGGGGCATCACCATCGCGGTGAACAGCACCGCCGGCGGCTCGCTGAGCGCGGCGATCTCGTTGACCTGGGTGGAGAAGTCGGCGTCGGCGAGGCTGTACGCATAGTCACCCGCCACCGTGCCGCCGCCCTCCTCGAAGACGGTGGTGAAGTACTCCGGGTTGCCCGAGAAGTACACGTCGTCGGTGCTGCTCAGCGTGACGGCCGTGGTGTGGCCCTGCGCGAGTGCCCACTCGGCGATGGCAGCGGACTGCACCTGGTCGCTGAAGCTGGCGAGGAACGCGCCACGCGACGGGTCGGCCAGCGCGGGGTCGGTGGAGGCCATGTAGATCACGGGCGCCTGGCCGTCGACCGCATCGAGCAAGGGTGCGCCGGTGCTGGCGAAGGGCGGGCCGATGATGGCGTTGACGCCTTCGTCGAGCAGCTCCTGCGCGGCCCGCTGTGTGGCGGCCGGGTCGCCCTGGATGTCCTTGATCACGTACTCGACCGGCAGGCCGCCGACGCCGCCGGCATCGTTGAGGATGTCGACCATCACCTGCGCTGCCTCGGAGCCGGGCCCGTCGGAGAAGGCGCCCAGCTCGCCGAGGTCGGCGGCGAAGCCGATCTTCAGCGGTGTGTCGAGTGTGCACTCGCCGGTGCCGCCGGCCACCGTGGTGTCGCTGCCGGCAACGGCCGTGTCGGCGGTGGTGGCCGCCGTCGTCTCGTCGGGTGCCGTGCTCTCGGCCGGCGCGGTGGTGCTGGCCGCTTCGTCGTCGCTGCCGCAGGCCGCAGCAACGATGCTCAGTGACATCAGCACGACCGGGATGATTCGCTTCCTCATGGACTCCCCCTGGAATGTTCCGCCAGATGCGACGGTGAGTGAACATCGGGATGTTAGTCGAAGGAAGTAGTTAGGAAACGAACGATCGTCACGAGCCTGCCGGACAAGGCCCGCGCCGGTGCTTCGTGACCTAACGATCTGGGCCTGCTCGTTTGCTAACGTCGCCCCACTATGGGGAACCGACGAGTACGAGTCATGTGGAGCGATCTCAACGGGCTGTCGCACGGGCGCTACGTGCCGGCACGCCGGCTGCACGAGCACGGTCACCACGCGGTCACCACTTTGTGCATGAACATCAATCGCGACATCCTGCCGGTCGACGGGTATGCCGCCGATGTCGGGTTCCCCGATCTGTCCACCGTGCCCTTGGTGGAGACCCGGCGCACAGGGTGGGAGGTCGACACCGATGTCGTCATCGCCGACCTCGAGTTCAACGGCGAGCCACTGGCCATCGGCCCGCGCAACGCACTGCAACGCGCCGTCGACGCCTGGCGGGCCTTGGGCTACGAGCCGATGTTGGGCTTCGAGATGGAGTTCTACGTGCTGCAGGCCGACCCCGATGCGCCGGGTGGCTTCGGCCCGCTGCACATCCCGTCGCACCGCGTCTATGGCGTCGGTACCGGTGGCGACACCACCGGCCTGATGTTCGACCTGTTCGATGCCGCGGAGGTCGCCGAGCTCGATCTCGAGGGCATCATGGGCGAGTTCCATCCGGGTCAGATGGAGCTGAACATGAAGTACGGCCAGGCGATGGATGCCGCCGATCGAGCGTTCATCTGCAAGGACATGACCCGCGAGCTCGCCGCGCACAAGGGCTACTGCATCACGTACATGGGCCGGCCCAATGCGGCGATGGTGGGCAGCGGCCTGCACATCAACTTCTCGCTCGTGCCCGTGGGTGGCGGCACCAACGCGTTCGACGAGGCGGGCGCCGAGTACGGGCTGTCGTCACTGGCACGCCAGTGCCTGGGTGGTCTCATCGCTCATCACGAGGGCCTGGCCGTGATGTCGGCTCCCACGGTCAACAGCTACAAGCGGCTGGTGCCGGGCATCATCGCCGGCTATTGGGCCAACTGGGGCCTCGACAACCGCAGCAGCACGTACCGCATCCCGTACGAGCGTGGGGCGGCCACGCGCATCGAGAACCGCATGCCGTGTGGCAGCGCCAACCCGTACCTCGCGGCGGCGGTGATGCTCAACGCCGCGCTGCTGGGCGTGGTCGACGGCCTCGACTGCGGCACCCCGCAGGCGGGCGACGGCGACGAGGCGCCCAACACCGATCGCCACACGCCGCACAACCTCGCAGAGGCTGTCGCCGCGTACGAGGCCGACGCGGTGCTCTGCGAAGCCATGGGCAACGATCTCACTCGCGCGTACCTGGCCATCCGCAACGACGAGCTCGCGCGCTGGGACGCCACCGGCAACACCTTCACGGTGGACGACGTCACCGACTGGGAGCTCACCGAGTACCTGCCCTTCTACTGACGCTGTGCCGTGCACGCGGCGCTGCGTCTTTGCACGAATGCCCGGCGACCGAGCGGGAGTACACAGACGTGGACGGCGTCAGCCGTCGGTGGGCTCCAGCCCGAGCAGCGCGAGGCAGTCGTCGACCCCGCTCACCGTGATGTCGTCGCGGCGCAGGCGGGTCAGGAAGTCGTCGCGCATCATCTCGAAGCGTCGTTCGCTGCACTCGATGCCCTTGCGCACTGCAGCGCGATGCCCGTTCGCCACGTAGCCGAGACTGTTGGTGACGCCCAGCGAGGGGCCGTTGTCCTCCCACGCGCTGGTGGTTGCGCGTTGCGCCCCGAAGCCCAGGAAGCCCAGGTGCAGCGTGGCGATGCGCATCTCCTTGCCGATGCCCGCGCCCTGGTGCTCGCGGCCGAGCCACGAGCCGGTCTCGAAGGTGCGCAGCACCCGGAAGTCGTGCGTGATCAAACCCGTGGTGCCCACCACCGCGCCCTCGACGAGCACGGCGAGCTCGATGGTCCACTTCGCCGGCGAGAGCTCGGCGCGGCAGCGCCAGTAGAACTGCATGGTGTTGCGCTCGAGCAGCGGTGACGGTTCCTCCGACCACGGCATGGCGAACGGCATGAAGTCGGGTGGGTGGATGCCCTTCGCCGCCAGCAGCGCCAGCTCGGTGGCCATCTCGTCGTCGATGTAGCGCAGCTCGAGGCGCGGAGTGCGCACCTGCAGATCGAACAGTGGCCAGACAGGGTGCGTCATGGCTGCAAGTGTGACCGACGAGGGTGCTGGCCGGCGGGCGAATTGCTAGTAGGCGGTGGCGTACTGCGCGCGTTGCTCGGCCGCCATCGCGGCGATGTCGTCGATCTCGTCGCTCTCGAAGCCGGCCATCTCGCGGAACTTGCGTGCCAACCGAATCGCCGCATCGCGGTTCTCGCCGCGCATGCCCCGGAAGTTGAACAGGCCATCGACGGTGCGCTGGAACTCGAGCGCCTTGGTCTGGCGCTCCTTGTCGTCCTTGGTGAGCTCGCGCAGCCAGGTGCTGCCCATCTTCACGTGGGTCACTTCGTCGGCCAGCATCCAGTCCTCGCAGAAGTGCAGCACGGGGTCGTTCATCTCGGTGGCGAAGTCGCGCATGGTGGTGAACACGTCGATGGCGAGGCCTTCCAGTGCCCTGTTCACTCCGGCCAGGCGGAACACGGGGTCGGGGTGGCAGGCGGCCTCGAAGAGCGTCACTGCTTCGCTGTACTCGCCCACGTCGGTGCCCATGTGGTCGCCCAGCAGCAGGCTGATCTCCACGTGGCGTGCTTCGTCCCAGCACTGCCGAGCCATGTCGAGCTTCATCGCGAACGGAGTCTCTGCGATCGAGTAGTCGAACGCGGTGCGCCCGGCACCCTCCATCGCCTGGATCTCGCCGACGAAGATGCCGTGCATCTGCCGCCTGGCTCTGTCGGCGACATCGTTGGAGGCCGGATCCATGCGTCGTTCCTCGCCGGCCCCGTTCACTCGCTCGTCGGCGAAGCGTTCGGCGGTGGTGATGCGGTGGAAGCGAGCGTCACGGGCAAGGCCGGAGGGAGGCAACTGTGTGCGCATGTGAAAACACTAGTGGAGCGCCCGCCCGCGTCGAGACGCCGGCTCACTTCCCGGCTTTGTGTCAAGAACCTCGGCTCACAGCCCCGGCTCACCGTCCGACAGCCGTGACGGAAATGCGGGGGAGGGAGGGTCGATCACGACGGGGCGCGTTCGGCTGCTTCGCGGTTGGCCAGGTACCAGTCGATGGTGCGCTGCAGGCCCTCCTCGAAGGGCATCTGTGCGTGCCACCCGAACAGGGCCTCGGCGCGGCCTGGGTCGACCCGGCGGCGAGGCTGCCCATCGGGTTTGGTGGGGTCCCACACCAGCTCGCCGTGGTAGCCGACCATCGACGCCACCAGCTCGACCGTTTCGCGAATGGTGATCTCGCGGTTGGTGCCCAGGTTCACCGGCTCGCTGCCCTCGTAGTGTTCGGCAGCGATGACGATGGCCTCCGCAGCGTCCTCCACGTACAGGTACTCGCGGCTGGCCGTGCCGGTGCCCCACACCTCCATCTTCGTGTCACCTTGCTCCTTGGCCTCCACGCATCGCTTGATGCGAGCGGGAATGACGTGGCTGACCGACGGGTGGAACTTGTCGCCGGGACCGTAGAGGTTGGTGGGGATGAGGTAGGCGAACCGCTGCCCGTACTGCTGATGGTTCACCTGCGCGTGGATGAGGTGGGCCTTCTTGGCGATGCCGTAGGGGGCATTGGTCTCTTCCGGGTAGCCATCCCACAGGCTGGCTTCGCGAAACGGCACCGGCGTGAACTTCGGGTAGGAGCAGACAGTGCCCAGCAGCACCGTCTTGTCGACCGACGGCGCGGTACGCGCCGCCTCGATGACGTACGTGCCCATCATCAGGTTGTCGAGGTACAGCGGCGCCGGCGCGACCTGGTTGTACCCGATGCCACCCACCCGTGCCGCGAGGTGCACCACATGCGATGGTGTGGTGTCGGCCAGCAACCGCTCGGCTTCACCCGGCCGGGTGAGGTCGTAGTCGCGGCTGCGGGGCACCGCCACCTGCGCCCCCTGCTCGCGCAGCTTGGCCACCACGACCCGCCCGAGGAACCCAGCGCCTCCTGTGACGACGACTCGACGGCCACTCCAAAAACCTGTCATGACCACGATGCTACGACTCGTCGGGCCATGATGGGGTTCGTGCGCGTCGCATACACCCTCGAGCAGTGCTGGCATCGAATTCCTGGCGGAACCGGTGTCGCCGCGCTGCGCATCGCCGAGGCGCTGGGCCCGCACAACGACGTGCGCCTGGTGGGCGTCGCGGGTCGCCACCGTCACCTGCCACCCGAACCGTGGGTGCCCACCATCCCGGTGGCGCACCTTCCCATCGCGTCGCCCTGGCTCTACGAGTGCTGGTTGCGGGCTCAGTGGCCGAAGGTGGAGATGGCAACCGGCAGGGTCGACATCGCGCACGCCACCACGCTGATCCCGTGCCCCACCGATGCGAAGTTGGTGGTCACGCTCCACGATCTGGCGTTCCTGCACGATGCCAGCCAGTTCACCGCTCATGGCGTCAGCGTCTTCCGGCGCAGCCTGGCGCAGATCAAGCGGCGCGCCGATCTGGTGCTGTGCTGCAGCCAGGCCACGATGGACGATTGCGTCGCTGCCGGCATCGCCGCCGATCGGTTGCGGTTGGTGCCGCTGGGCGTGGAGACGGAGCGGGCCACCGAACCCGAGATCGCACGTGTGCGACAGGTGTACCGCCTGCCCGACGAGTACCTGCTGTTCGTCGGCACGGTCGAGCCGCGGAAGAACCTGAAGGGCCTCGTCGCGGCGCTCGAGCATCTTCGCAACCCACCGCTGCTGGTGGTGGCGGGCGCCGATGGATGGGGCGACAGCGGGGTCACCGAGAGCGACCAGGTGCGCTTTCTCGGGTTCGTGCCCAGCGAGGATCTCTCCGGCCTGTACGGCGGCGCTGCGGTGTTCTGCTACCCGAGCGAGCGTGAGGGCTACGGGCTGCCGGTGCTGGAGGCGATGGCACAGGGCACGCCGGTCGTCACCAGCCGAGGCACCGCCACCGAGGAGACTGCCGGCAATGCCGCGGTACTGGTCGACCCGATGGACCCGCACGACATCGCCCGCGGCATCGACGAAGCGGCACGCCGGCACAACGAGTTGGCGGCCAAAGGTCTTGCTCGTGCCCAGCGGCGAAGCTGGGCGGCCACTGCCACCCTCACTGCCGCCGCCTACCGGGAGCTCGCCGGTTGAGCGTGCCGGCGGTGCTCGTCAACATGTTGTGGTGCGTACCTGGAGGCGTGGGCGGCTCCGAGGAGTACCTGGTGCGACAGCTGCTCGGCCTGGCCGAACAGCCGCCGCCGAACTGGCATCCCACGGTGGTGGCCGCTCGCGGGTTGGCGGCCGCACACCCCGAGCTGATCGCGGTGGCCGACGTGGTGGAACCGTCGTTCGACAGCTCCAGCCGGCTGCGGCGGATGGTCGGTGAGGCCACCTGGCTGCGGCAGCACAGCGGCGAGGCGACGCTGGTGCACCACGGCGGCGGTACCGCTCCGATGCGAGCGCACCTGCCCTACGTGCTCACCATTCACGACCTGCAGTTCCGCACCTACCCGCAGTACTTCTCCCGGCACAAGCGCGCCTACCTGTCGGCGGTCGTCGCCCCGTCGGTGCGGCGGGCCACGGTGGTGGCCGTGCCCAGCGAGTACGTGCGCGAGTCGGTGGTGCGCGCGTACGACGTGTCGCCCGACCGGGTGATGGTGGTGCCGCACGGCATCGAGCCCACGCTGGCCGCCGAGGTGACGCCCGCCGCGGATCTGCGTCGACGGTATCGACTGGGTGAGGGGCCCATCATCGTCTACCCGGCAGTCACGCACCCGCACAAGCGGCACGACTTCCTGCTGCAGATGATGCGCGAGCACTGGACCGACCCCGCACTGCGGCTGGTGCTCACCGGCGGCGAGGGCCAGGCGGAAGCGACCGTTGCCGCCTGCGCCGACTCGCGGGTGCTGCGCGTGGGCAGGGTGCCGCCGGCCGACCGCAACGGCCTGCTGGCCATGGCCGACGCAATGGTGTTCCCCAGCGAGTACGAAGGCTTCGGGGCGCCGCTGATCGAGGCGATGACCCTGGGTGCACCGGTGGTGTGCAGCGACGCGACGTGCATGCCGCAGATCGTCGGCGACGCCGGGCTGGTGCGACCGCTGTCGCCCCACGCGTGGGCGACGGTGCTCGACGAAGTCGGCCACCGGCGTGCCGAGCTCGTCGCTGCCGGCCACCGGCGCGCACAGGACTTCACCACGCAGGCCAGCGGGGCCGCACTCGCAACGGTCTACGCGCGAGCCTTGCAGCTGTCATGAGCCCTTCCATCGAGCCGTTGCGCATCGCAGTGCTGTGCCCGCACTTCGCCCCCGACACCGCGCCCACCGGTGAGGTGATCACCCGCATCGTCGCGGAGCTCGCGGCACTCGGGCACGAGCTGCACGTCGTCACTGCCCTCCCGTGGTACCGCGAGCACCGCATCGAGCAGGGTTGGCAGGGGCGCGCCGTTCGGCGCGAAGCCACCCCATGGGGTTCGATCACCCGTGTGAACCCGTTCCCCGGCGACGACAAGCGCAACCTCGTGCGCCGAGCAGCAGGCTTCGCCGGGTTCAGCGCGCTCGCCGGGTTGTCGTCATTGCGCGGTGGCCGCGTCGACGCGGTCATCGCCATGTCGCCGCCGCTCACCATGGGTCTCACCGGCTGGGGTACCCACCTGGTTCGCCGTGGGCCGCTGGTGTTCAACATCCAAGACGTGTTCCCCGATGCTGCGGTCGAGACCGGAGCCATCACCAATCGGCGCATCATCGGGCTCGCCCGCTGGCTGGAGCGGGTGAGCTACCACCGCGCGGCTGCGATCACAGTGCTCAGCGACGACCTGCGCGACAACGTGGCCGCCAAGATGCGACCCACCCGGCGCGACCGAGTGCACGTGATCCCCAACTTCGTCGACACCGAGTTCATCCAGCCCGCCGACCGCATGACCGGCCTGCGCACGGAGCTGGGCATCGGCACGGAGCCGGTCGTGCTCTACGCCGGCAACGTCGGCTTCTCGCAGTCGTTGGAGATGGTGGTCGATGCTGCGCGCGACGTGCCGCAGGCCACCTTCCTCATCAACGGTGACGGCGCCGCGCGGGCCTCGTTGGAGCAACGCGCTGCCGGTCTGCCCAACGTTCGCTTCAGCGGCTACCAGCCCAGGCTGCGGGTGCCCGAGGTGCTGGCCACCGGCGACGTGCACCTCGTACCGCTCAAGCAGGGCCTTGGCCGCGTGAGCGTCCCCTCGAAGACCTACTCCATCCTGGCCGCCGGCAGGCCGGTGCTCGCCGCCATCGATCCCGACACGGAAGTGCCCCGGATGCTCGCAGCCAGCGGTGGCGGCCTCGCCGTGCCGCCCGACGACCCGGCAGCGTTCGTGACCGCGCTCCGCCAGCTCCTTGCGGAGCCGGCCGCCGCCGCAGCGATGGGCGCGGCCGGTCGCGAGTGGGTGCTCGGCGCCGCCTCGCCGCGAGCGGTCGCCATTGCCTACGAACAGCTCGTTCGTTCGCTGGGTTCACCGCGTCGTCGATCAGCTTTTGGCTCGGCGAGCAGATAACCTCGCACCCTCGTGGCTACGTCATCGTCCGCTCGCAAAGTCGCCAAACTCGCATCGCGAGGCAAGGGCAAGAAGGTCCGCTTCTCCAGCGGCACCACCTTCCCTGCCATCGTTGCCGCTGCGATCGTGGCGATGGTTGTCCTCGTCGCCTATGCAAAGGCCTCGCTGCCCAGCGAGGAGACGGGCGCGCCGCAGCCCACCGACGCATGGTCCATCGCCTACGGCATCAAGGTGTGCGACGAGTGGCTGCCCAGCCTCACCGGCACCGCCGATGAGCTCGACGATGATGCCTCCACCGGCGACCTCACCAGAGTGGTCACCGCCCCCGACCGCGACGGCATCATCCACTACCACGCGCAGCCCGGCGGCAACACCGGTGGTCGGGCCAAGCTGGGCGTGTTCCTCGACGTGTACGACATCACGCTCACCGACACCAAGCTCGAGTTGCCCGCATCGCAGGTCGAAGCCGGCGAGACCCGCTCGTGGGACATCGAAGACGACGACGTGTTCAAGGGTACGGCCTGTGAAGGCGAGGATGCCGTCCTCAAGGTGCGCGTGTGGAACGACTTCACCACCGGCGAGTTCTTCGACAACGTGACCGACTTCCGCAACCTGCGCTTCAACAACAACGGCATGGTGTTCGCGATCGCAGTCGTGCCCAACGACACCGAGATCGCCAAGCCCGACTCGGCCAACAAGTTGGCCGACCTCGGTGTCATCGGCGCCGGTTCGGCAGCCAGTACCACCACGACCGTCACGGGCGACGCCGCCGTCACCACCACCACTGCCGCGGCCGCCACCACGACGACCACCTGATGCGAGCCGTCGTGCTCGTCGGCGGGTTCGGCACTCGCCTGCGTCCGCTCACGTCCACGATCCCCAAACCGATGTTGCCCGTGGGTCACCTACCCATCATCGAGCGGCTGGTCACCAGCCTCGGCCGTAGTGGCATCACCGAGGTGACGCTCGCGCTGGGTTTCAAGCCCGAGCCGTTCGTGCAGGCGTTCCCCGACGGCACGTGTGCCGGTGTCGCCATGCGCTACGCCGTCGAACCCGAGCCGCTCGACACGGCCGGTGCCATTCGTTTCGCTGCCGACGCGGCAGGCATCGACGAGACGTTCGTCGTCGTCAACGGCGACATCCTCACCGACCTCGACGTGTCGCAGCTGGTGCACTTCCACCGTGCGCATGCCGCCGAGGCCACCATCCACCTCATCGCCGTGCCGGATCCATCGGCGTTCGGTGTGGTCGCGCTCGACGACGACGGTCGCGTGTTGCGCTTCGTCGAGAAGCCGGCACCCGGCACGGCCCCCAGCAACCTCATCAATGCCGGCACCTACGTGCTCGAGCCTTCGGTGCTGCAGCGCATCCCGACCGGCCAGAAGGTCTCCATCGAACGCGCCACCTTTCCACTCGTTGCCGGCGACGGCGGGCTGTTCGCGATGGCCACCGACGACTACTGGATCGACACCGGCCGCCCCGAGCTGTACCTGCAGGCCAACCTCGACGTGCTCGCTGCCACACGCGCTCACGATCGTTGCCAGCCCGTGCACGAGACCGCCACGGTGCACCCGCAGGCCGTCGTCGAACGCTCCGTCGTCGGGGCGCACGCGCAGGTCGCCGATGCCACCATCACCGGCTCGGTGCTGCTGCCCGGCGCCGTCGTCGAGTCGGGTGCGGTAGTGACAGACTCGGTGCTGATGGGTCGCGTCGGTGCCGGTGCAGTGGTGCACAACTGCGTGCTCGGGGCCGACGGTGTCGTCGCCCCCGGCGAGCACCTGCGCGACCAGCGTCGCCCCGACCCCAACTCGGGTTCCACCGGCACGTGAACGTGCTCGTGGTGGGTGGCGCCGGGTTCATCGGTTCGCACCTCACGGAGCGCTTGCTGGCAGAGGGTCATGCCGTCGACGTGGTCGACCTGCTCACCTCCGGATCACTGTCCAACCTCGCCGACGCCCGATCGCTGGGCGGCAACCTGAAGATCCACACGCTCGATGCCGGCGCCGACGAGCTCCAGGCGCTGGTGGCCATGCGCTCGCCCGACGTCATCTACCACCTGGCGGTGCTGCCGCCGGGTGTGCCGGCCGAGCACTGTGCAGGTGACGCGATGCGCTCGACGCTCGCGGTGCTGGAAGCCGCACGCTCGTTGGGTGAGGTGAAGGTGGTGGTGGCGTTGTCGGCGGTCACCCTCTACGGCGACGTGCCCGCCAAGGACCAACCGGTGAAGGAGAGCCAGCCGTGGAACCCGGTGGGGGTGCACGGGGTCATCACCCGGGCGCTGGCCGACCTGTTGGCGATGTACCGCGAGCAGCACTCTGTCGAGTTCACCGCGCTGGCCATGGCCAACGTGTACGGCCCTCGGCAGCGGGCCGACGCCGGTGTGGTCGGCGCCTTCGCCAATGCGCTGCAGGAAGGCATCACGCCGATGATGCACGGCGATGGCCGTCAGACCCGCGACTTCCTCTTCATCGACGATGCTGTCGACGCGCTGGTTCGTGGTGCGCACAAGGGCAGCGGGCTGGTGGTCAACGTCGGCACCGGCGTGGCGACCTCCATCCGCGATCTGTGGGCGCTGATGGCCGGACCCGATGGTCGGGCGCCGTCACCGTCGCCGCGCCGCCAGCACGACGTCTCGCGCTTCGTGCTGTCGCCCACGAGGGCGCGGATCCATCTGGCGTGGGCACCGTGGACGGAGCTGACGGTGGGTCTGCGGGGCATCGGCGATCGGCCACGTGGCCGGCGACCCTCCGACGCCTGATGCCTGATGCCTGACGCCTGACGCCTGACGCCGCGGGCGCGCGTGGCGGTGCGGATCGGTCGAGTCAGCGACGAGCGGCGGCGAGGGTGCGCCGTGCCAGCTCGTGGCCGATCGCAGGCGTCGACATGATGCTGGGAGTGACCACCACGCGCATTCCCGTTGCTTCCACCGCGGTGGCCAGCGATGCGTCGATGGGATCGATCACCAGGGTGCCTGCGATCGCGGCATAGAGCCGTGCCACCCCCACCACCGAGGCCTCGTGGCCCAGTTCCAGCAACATGCGATCGGCGGGGCCCTTCAACGCCGCTCCGCCGATGATGGGCGAGATGGCGACCACCGTGTCGCGGCGGGCCGAGAGCACGGCATCGACGCCGGGCAACGACCGAACAGGGGCGATGGAGACCAGAGGGTTCGATGGCGCGATCACCACCACGTCGCTGTCGGTCAAGGCCATCCGCGCCTGGTCGGTGAGCGATGCTCGGTCGGCGCCGTCGAACCGAACCGCGCCGACGGGCACCGAGTGCCGGCGCTGTACGAAGTACTCCTGGAACGGCACCTCGATGCCTTCGTCGCGCAACGTCACCATCGTGGTGACCCGGTGGTCGGTCATCGGCAAGAGGCGCTGTTGCACTCCCCAGGCGGCGGCGATTTCGGCGGTCACCTCGGTGAGCGTCGCCCCTTCGGCACGTCGCGCGGTGCGGTAGAAGTGAGTGGCCAGATCCTGGTCGCCGAGGTTGAACCACGTGGGCGCCGCAGCCGAGCCTGCCGGGCGCACCGATGTGTAACGGCTCAGCGCCTCCATCGCCCGCCAGGTCTCGTCACTGAGGCCCCACCCGCGTGCGGGGTCGATCGCCTCGGCCAGCGTGTAGACGATGGTGTCGATGTCGGGGGAGATGGCCAGGCCGTGCATCACCGTGTCGTCCCCTGTGTTGACCACACCCACCGTGCGCTCCACCGGGTGCACGCCGGCCAGCGCCCGCAGGAATCGTGCCGCCCCTACGCCGCCACACACCACGCCAACCGTCGTCACATCTGCTCCGTCTCAGTGCTGCTGGGTGCCCCACGCCGGAGATCCGTGCCGTGGGCGACCTGACGGTACAGATCCGTCATCTCCGCGGCACAACGCTGCCACGAGAAACGCAGCAGCTGCTGCCGGCCGGCGGCGACCAGGCTGCTGCGCACCGACGGCGAGGTGATGGCGAGGTGGAGGTTCTGTGCCAGCGCCGCCACATCGGTGGCGGGGCACAGCAACGCTGCGTCGCCGGCCACTTCCGGGATGGAACCGGCAGTGCTGGCCACCACCGGCACACCGGCCTGCATCGCATCGAGCAGGGGGAAGCCGAAACCTTCGTCGAGCGACGGGTATGCGAGTGCGGCGGCGTGGTGCAACAACCATGAGCGAGCGCCGTCGTCGACCCGACCGGTGAACACCACCCGGTCGGCGATGCCGCCCAGTTCATCGACCGACCGACGGATCGCCTCCCGGTCATCGCCGTCGCCGCCGGCGAGCACCAGCACCAGGTCGGGCAGGTCGGCGGCGAGCAGCCCGAACGCCTGCACCAATCGGGGCAGGTTCTTGCGCCGCTCGAGCGTGCCGAGGGCGAGCACGAACCGGCGGCCGCTCACGGCCGGGAACGGGCACTCGGCGGGGGGAGGGGACAGCGCGAGCGCGGCAAGGTGCACCGTGTGCACCGAGGCGCCCGGAAGGTGCTGGCGCACCGACGCGGCCGTGGCATGTGAGCTGGTGTGGACGACTGCGCCGTTGGCCACGGCCCGGCGAAGCACCTGCCCGGCGAGCCGGACTGCCGGGCTGGCGTCGCCGGGGTGAGCGAGGAACCAGCAGTCGTAGACCGAGACCAGGCGCGGGATGCGGCTGGGGGGCACGACGTAGTTGGTGCCGTGCAACACCTCGGCGTCGCCGAGCCAACGGTCGACTCGCGGGTGCTGGCCCAGTGCCCAGCAGCGATGGGCCAGCAGCGCGGGCAGCGGCAGCCGGCGAGCAGGTGGTGTGAGCCGTGCCCGGAACGACACCAGGTAGTCGAGCAGCGCCACGTCGTCGCGCGCTGCCAGCGCTGCGTGCATCGCCTCGACTGCGAAACCGACACCTGTGCGTGGGCCGTACAGCGGGCCGGTGTCGAACGCAACGCGCAACGGTGTCATGTGATCCGCCAGGCTAGCCCGGCATCGCACGCTCGTGCCCTAGACTGCGTCGACCACATCGACGGCCCAGCCACTGTTGGCCAGCGCACTACCCGACCAGCACGCGACCGTCAGCACACACGGAGACAACGCAGCCATGCCTCGCGCATTCATCACCGGAATCACCGGCCAGGACGGCCAACACCTCGCCGAGTTCCTGCATGGCAAGGGCTACGAGGTGTTCGGCATGGTCAAGGGCCAGAACAACCCGCGCATGGTGCAGATGCGCGACGAGTTCCCGTACGTCGAGCCGGTGCCCGGCGACCTTGCCGACCTGCCGTCGCTGGTGAAGGCGCTGGAGTACACGCAACCCGACGAGGTGTACAACCTCGGCGCCATCTCGTTCGTCGCGCTCAGCTTCAACCAGGCCGAGCTCACGGCCAACATCACCGGTCTCGGCGTGCTGCGCATGCTCGAGGCCATCCGCATGGTCGGCGGCGCGCAGAACAACTCCATCCGCTTCTACCAGGCCAGCAGCAGCGAGATGTTCGGCAAGGTGCGCGAGACCCCGCAGGACGAGCGCACGCCGTTCCACCCTCGCTCGCCCTACGGCTGCGCCAAGGTGTTCGGTCACGACATCGTGGTCAACTACCGCGAGAGCTACGACATGTTCGCCTGCAGCGGCATCCTGTTCAACCACGAAGGCCCGCGCCGTGGCCTCGAGTTCGTCACCCGTAAGGTCACCAACTCCGTGGCGCGCATCAAGTTGGGCCTGCAGCAGGAGATCGTGATGGGCGACCTCGATCCTCGCCGCGACTGGGGCTATGCCGGCGACTACGTGCGGGCAATGTGGGCGATGCTGCAGCAGGACGCGCCCGACGACTACGTCGTCGCCACCGGCAAGACCCATAGCATCCGCGATCTGCTCGACCGCGCGTTCGCCGAGATCGGCGTCGACGACTGGACGCCCTACGTGCGCCAAGACCCGAAGTTCTTCCGTCCGGCCGAGGTCGACCTGCTGATCGGCGACCCCACCAAGGCTCGCGAGAAGCTGGGCTGGGTGCCCGAGGTGCAGTTCCCGGAACTGGTGAAGATGATGGTCGCCAACGACCTCGCCGTCGAGGGCGCCAAGCTCCGCTGAGGCGTGCCGCACCCACCCGAGCCGAGCCGGGCGCGAAGCCGGGTGCGGAGTCTTTGTGGGGCGGAGTCTTGTGGGGCGGCCGGCTCAGCTCTCGAACGGCATGTCGATGATGGCTTCCATCACCGACGCATGCGTGGGCTCTGAGCCCGAGCGCAGCTTGTATCGCAAGGCGACGGCGAAGGCCACCATGGCCACCATCGACGATGCCACCAGGCCGTACTCGATTCGGCGGAACAGATCGTCGCTGCTCAACCACGTGACAACGATGAAGCCGGCCATGCCGAGACCCCAGCCGACGCCCACCAGCGCGTGGCCCTTCAGTGCGATCACGGCCTGCGCAAGGGCCAGCGCCACCATGTAGAGAGCGCTGCCCAAGGCCAGCATCGCCAGCGTTCGGCTGGTGAGCTCGGCGTCGTACATCTTGCGAATGATGAACGGCCCGAGCAGGTACGAGCCGACCACGCCGCCGGCACCGACGACGAGCACGACGTACATCAGCTTGCGGAAGCCGTCGCGGAACTCGTCGATCTCATTGCGTGCTGCCAGGCGCGACAGGCGTGGTAGCAACGCCGCCTGCACCGCTTGGAAGAGGAACAGCGGGATGCGCGACAGCAGCACGCCGTAGCCGAACTGAGTGACGAGATCCTTCTGGCTGGGCTCCTTCATCAGGTTCGCAGCCACCGGGCCGGCATTGACGAGGCCGGCTGCGAAGACCGACCCCAGCAACAGCCAGCCGAGGTTGGGGGTGACTTCGTGCCAGGTAGCCGGCGGGCCGTCGTCGGTGCGGAGCTCGCCGCGACCCAGCACGTAGAAGAAGCCGGCAAGTGGCGCAAGAGCAACCGCCATGCCGTACGGGCCGACGGTCTTGGCGCCGACCACCGCCAGCAGCACGCACAGGATGACGCGCACCGCCCCGTCGGCGCCCATCACCACCGCATATGCACGGAACCTGCCACTGCCGCTGGCAATGCCGCGGGCGAGGTGCACCGGCGCGTAACTGGCGAAGGCGATGACGAGTGCGACGAGCATCACCCAGTCGCCGTCGAAGTAGGAGTTCGTGATCGCCGGTCCGGCGGCGAGGATGACGGCGACCACCAGTGCGGCCAGGCCGGCGCCCAGCACCACCACCTTGCGCACCACCGGGCGAGCACCTTGACCGATGGCCCGGCGGTGCGAGATGGCGCGGCCCAGCTCTTGCTCGAGCGGTAGGAAGAAGCCGGGGGCCAGAGCAAACGTGGCGAACCACAGCGCGAGCACAGGGCTGAACGCTTCGTCGCCGCCCAGCGCGCTCTTGCCGACCCTGAGAAACGCAAAGCTGGACAGCCCGGCGATGAGCAGCCCGATGCCGACCGGAATGGTGCCTTCGGGGAGGGGCACGCGAGAGGATGAGGACTGTTCGTCGGAGGGTGCCACCAAGCACGCGAGGCTACCCGGCAGAGCGAGCGAATGGCCAGGTGCCCTTCTGCTTCTCGTCAAGCCGAGGACCGTAGCGACCGATACCTCTTCGTGCCCCGCTGCTTCCTTGCCCCCGTGCTCGCCCTCGTCATGATCACCGTCGTGGCGCCGGGCGCACCGACGTCCCCGGTTGCTGCCGCCCCCGCTGCGACTGACACGGTGGTGACGTTGGACGGGCACGGCAACGGACATGGCTACGGCCTGAGCCAGTGGGGCGCCTATGGCTATGCCGTCGACCACGGTTGGAGCGCGGCGCAGATCCTCGATCACTACTACGGCGGCACCGTGGCGGGCACGGTGCCTGTCGACACCACCGTGGCGGTGCGACTGATGAACCTCGACGATGCGCAAACGGCAGTCGTCAGTGCCAGCGGCGGTTTGGTGGTGGACGGCCTCGCCGGCGGCCCATGGCTGTCGGTGTTGGCTCGCGAGGTGTCGCCATCGGTGTACTCGGTGTGGGCGCGAGCCGATGCGCAGGTCTGCCCGTCCGCAGCGGCCGACCCTGTGGCCACCGGCTGGACGCTGGTCTCGGCAACCGTGGCCACACGAGTCAACATCCGAACCACGATCGACTCGTCCGCCGCCACCAACTACGCCGACCTGGCAGCGGTCTGCGAACCCAGCGGCACCGTGCGGTCCTATCGCGGGTTGATCCGGGCTGTGAACGGCACCGCCGGCGAGAATCGCACGGTCAACGAAGTGCCCGTCGAGCAGTACCTGCGCTCCGTGATCGCCAAGGAGATGTCGCCGTCGTGGGCCACCGCCGGCAGCGGGCGAGGTGCCCAGGCGCTGCAGGCGCAGGCCGTGGCGGCGCGTAGCTTTGCGCTGGCCGAGTCCCGCTATTCGTACGCTCGCACCTGCGACCTCACCTGCCAGACCTATCTGGGCGCCGCCGCTCGGTCGTCGGTCAGCGGCACGTACACGCGCGTGGAGTACCCGGCAACCGATGCTGCCGTGCTGGCCAACGCCGGTGTCGTTCGGCGCGTCGGCAGCACCAGCGGCCCGCTGTCGCTCACCATGTTCGCTGCGTCCTCCGGTGGCTGGACGGCTACCGGTGTCGGCCCGATCATGCCCTTCACTGCCGTGATCGACGAAGGCGACTCGACGTCGCTGAACCCGAACTACACCTGGTCGACCACGTTGCTGGCCGGCGCGATCGAAGCCAAGTACCCCGCCATCGGCACGTTCACTGGGCTCACCGTGCTGGGTCGCAACGGGTTCGGTGACTGGGGCGGACGGGTCACATCCATCCAGATCACGGGCTCTGCCGGTTCCGTCACCCGTACCGGCGACCAGTTCCGCAGCACCTTCGGTCTCAAGTCCAACTGGTTCAAGGTCCGCGGTTCCACCGACCCGGCCCCCGCTCCGACGCCGGCTCCGACGCCGGCTCCGTCGCCCACCGACGCCTGTGCCGGGCGCAACGCCCCGGCAGTGGGCGCGCCGCGGCCGGTTGCTGCCGCAGCGCGCTACACGCCGCTCGACCCGGTGCGCCTCATCGACACTCGCAGCGGCCTGGGCACGGCGGCGAAGCCGTTGGCCAGCGGGTGCACCCTGGTCGTCGATCCCGGTCTCGATCCGTTGGTCACCGCCGTTGCCGTCAACCTCACTGCCGTCTCGCCGGCCGTGACCGGCTACCTCACCGCCTATCCCTGCGGCGTGACGCGGCCGGTGGCATCGGTGGTGCAGGCCGTCGCGCAGCGCAACGTCGCCGGGGCGACCGTGGTGCCCTTGGGGGTCGACGGCACGTTCTGCGTCTACACGCTGACCACGACCAACGTGTTGGTCGACCTGTTCGGTGCGTATGCCCCCATGCGGGGTGAGCGGTTCGAGCCGATCTCACCACTGCGCGTGTACGACTCGCGTGCGACGGGCAAACGCCTCGCTGCCGGAGCTGTGGTCGTGGTGCCGGTTGCCGGTGCCGGCGGGGCGCCGGCCGGGGCTGCCGGCGCGGCGCTCAGCGTGCAGGCGATCGATCCCACCGGAACCGGCTACGTCACCGTCTTCCCGTGCTCGGCATCGGTGCCGGTGGTCAGCTCGCTCAACGTCGTGGCCGGCGTCAACATCGCCAATCACGTGGAGGTGGCGCTCGGCGCCACTGGTGCGGTGTGCGTGTACGTCAGCACTCCGATGCATGTGATCGTCGATCTCAGTGGCTGGTTCGGCCAGGGCGCGGGCACCGAGTTCCATGCGATGACGCCGGTCCGCGCACTCGACACCCGCATCAACGTCGGCATGTCGGGAGCGTTCACGGCGGGCTCGAACCGGTCGTTGGTGCTTGCCGGCAGCAACGGGCTCCCCGCGGCGCCGGCGTTGCGAGCCGTGCTGGCCCAGGTGACGGCCGTCTCGGCGTCGTCGGCGGGCTACCTCACCGTGCACCCGTGCGCGGCCGTCGTGCCGCAAGTGTCGATGGTGCAGACCTCGGCAGCAGCCAACACCGCATCGGTGGTGATCGGCGCCGACGACAACCTCGGGCGGTGGTGCATCGTGGCCAGCAACCCGATGCACGTATTGGTCGACGTCAGCGGCTACTTCGCATAGTTCGCCGAGGCCGGAGCGCCTCGTCGGCCGACGCCGACGAGAGCCGCGGCTCGAGGAGGTCAGGCCGCGCTGCGGATGAAGCCACGCATCTGCTTGCGAGCGGACTTGGCGAAGTCGTGGGCCTGGCCGACGATGGTTGCGGCCTGCTCGGGCAGCCGCTGCTCGAGCTTGTCGACGGCGGTGTCGATCTTGGCGTCGAGTGCGGTGAAGCGCTCGTCGAGCTTGGTGATCCTGGTCTCGATGGTGGATCGCAGGTCGTCCATCTGGGTCTTGCTGGCCCCGACGCGACCGTCGAGGCTCTTGAGCAGTTCGCGGCGGCGTACCTGTGCCTGCTGGAAGCCCAGGACGCCGAAGCCGATGGTGATGTAGGCGGCGTCACGGGCCACTGCGACGACCTTGCCGTCGAGGCCGGCGAGCTTGCTGGCGTCGAGGCCGGAGAAGTCGATGCTGGGAAAGGTGGGGAGCTGTGCCATGTCGGGGTCCTTGTCGTGGTCGTGGTCGTGGGTCGTTGGTCGTGGTCGTGGTCGTCGGCCGGGGGTGTCGGCCAGGGAGTGTGATTGCACGATAGCGCACTCTGCTAACTTTTGCAAGCACAGCGATCCGAGGTTGCACGCATTCGGGTGCGCTGCGGCCGGGTGACCGGGTGCGGGGGTGCCGCCGCCGCTAGCCTCGGATCCTCGTGGAACCCTCCGGATCGCTCGCCCCGCCCGTAGTGGCCGTGATGGTGGTGCATCAACCCGGTCCGTGGTTCGAAGAAGTGCTGGATGCTCTGGCCAAGCAGGACTACGGCAACCTGCGCAACCTGTTCCTCGTGGTCGGCGATCCGGGCGACACGCCCGAACGCATCCGCGAGCGGGTTCCCAACGCATTCGTGCGCGCCGTGCAGAGCAATCCCGGTTTCGGATCTGCAGCCAACGAGGTGCTGCGCCTGGTGGAAGGCGACAACGGGTTCTTCTGCTTCCTGCACGACGATGTGGCGCTCGACCCGGGAGCGATTCGGCTGCTGGTGGAGGAGCTGTACCGCTCGAACGCGGGCATCGTCGGCCCCAAGCTGGTCACGTGGGCCGACCCATCGATGCTGCAGCACGTGGGGCTCGGCGTCGACCGCTTCGGCGAGATCGACCCCATCGTCGAGCCGGGCGAGGTCGATCAGGAGCAGCACGACTCGGTCTGCGACACGTTCGCCGTGCCGTCGGCGTGCTTGCTGGTGCGCGCCGACCTGTTCCGCACGATCGGTGGTTTCGACCCGGCGATCGAGTTCTACGGCGACGACGTCGATCTGTGCTGGCGCGCCCACCTCGGCGGCGCGCGGGTGATGGTGGTGCCCGCAGCCAGGGCCCGCCATCGCGAGCAGCTCGCCCAGCGGCGCCCCGACCTCGCCCACGCCACGCTGGTCGCCCGCAACCGGATGCGCTCGGTGGCCACGCTCACCGGTGCCAGCCGGCTCCCGCTCGTGTCGCTGCAGCTGGTGCTGGTCACCCTTGCCGAAGCCGTGGTGGGCGTGCTCACCGGTCGCTTTCGCGAGGTGGGTGCCTCGCTGACCTCGCTGTTGGCGATGGTGCCGCGCACACCCGGCTACTTCGAACGACGGCGAGCGTTGGTGAAGCTGCGCGAGGTGCCCGACTCCGAGGTCGCCGTGCTCCAAGTGCGCGGCAGCGCTCGGCTCACGAGCTACATCCGTTCGCGCGACAGCCGACAGGTCGACCCCGACTCCACCACCGAACGACGGTGGCGGCAGACGGCCGGGTCGGCGCCGGCGCTCGCCTGGCTCGCAGTTGGAGGGCTCGCCGTCATCGGAAGCAGGCAGCTGCTCACCGGTGGTGTGCCGCACTTCGGCGAGTTCCTCGCGTTCCCGGCCAGCCCGCGCACCATGTTCGGCGACTACCTCTCGGGTTGGTCCGGCCACGGCCTCGGCAGCACCACCGCCAACCCCACCGGGCTGGCCCTGCTCGCGGCGAGCAGCGTCGGCACCCTGTTCCACATGGAGCTGTTGCGCACGCTGCTCATCGTGGGGTTGTTGTTCGTCGGCTACCTCGGCATCTGGCGCCTGGCGTCGCTGTTCCCCACGGCTCGCGCGCGCATCACGGCGTTGGTGGTGTACGCCGCAGTGCCGCTGCCGTCGCAGATGCTCTCCAACGGTCGGTGGGCGGCACTGGTGTGCTTCGCGGCCGCGCCGTGGGCACTGCACCACATGCGGCGCATCGCCGGCATCGAAACGTCGGGAAGCCGCCACGACGATGCCGTCGAGCACTCGGTGGCGGTGCCGCGTCGCAGGTTGGTGCGGTGGTCGGCGCAGCTCGCGCTCATCACCGCGGTGGCGGTGGCGTTCGCTCCCGCGTTCGCATTGCTGCTCGTGGGCATGGGCCTGCTCATCGGTGTCTCCACGCTGCTGTGCGGTGGCTCGTTGCGTGCGGGCGCCACCGTGGTGGCCGCCGCGGTGGGTGCCACGGTGGTCGGGTTGGCGGCCAACCTGCCGTGGGTGCTCTCGTTGGGCGGTAGCGACGGCTGGACCTCGATCGTCGGGGTGCCGGTGGCCTCGGCGCGGTCGCTGGGCATCGTCGCGCTCAGCCGCTTCCTGGCCGACGGTGGGGGCCTCGGCGTCGTCGCCACGGCCCTGTTCCTGCCGGTGGTGGTGGCCCCACTCGTCGCCCGGGCCTGGCGGTTCACCTGGGCGATCAGGTCGGCCGCGCTCGTGTTCGGGTTCGGCGCCCTTGCCGTGCTCGACGATCGTGCGGCGCTGCCGGTTCGAATGCCCGAACCCGGTGTGCTGTTGGTGCCGGTGGCCATCGGCGTCGCGCTGGCGGCGGCCTGCCTGGCCGCAGCCTTCCAGGACGACGTGCTGGGTGGTTCGTTCGGCTGGCGGCAGCCGCTCGGCCTGCTCGCCGGCGCCGGCCTCGTGGTGGGTGTGGTGCCGGGTGCGTTTGCCATCACCGATGGCGAGTGGGGCATGCCGCGCCGCACCCTCGTGTCGGTGCTGGCCCAGCTGCCGCGCGACCCGGTCGACGGCGACTACCGGGTGCTGTGGGTGGGCGACCCGCGGGTCATCCCGGTTGCCGCGTACACCTACCAACCGGGCATCGGGTACGCCCTCACCGACGACGGCGAGCTCACCGTGCACGACTTCTGGTCCGGCCGGCCAACGGATGTGGAAGCGGAAGTCGCCACCGCGCTGCGTCAGATGGCCGCCGGGGTCACCCTGCGTGGTGGCAGGTTGCTGGCGCAGTACGGCATCCGATACGTGGTGGTGCCCGTGGCCGACGGTGCGAACGGCACGGTCGGCAATCCGCTGCCCACGCCTGGTGGGCTGGTCGATGTGTTGGAGGATCAGCTCGATCTGGCCGCACCGCTCACTCGGCCACCGAACTTCCTGGTCTACGAGAACACGGCCTACACCCCCACTCGCGCAGTGCTCACGACTGCCGGCGCCGCCGCCAGCCAGGAGGCCGGCGGCGAGGCGATGACCACTGCCGACCTGCGTGGCTCCACTCCGTTCGCGGTGGGGGCTCCCAGCCGCGGCGATGCCACCGACCAGATGGAAGCGGGCACGCTGCACGTCGCCGTGCCATACGACCCCAACTGGTCGCTCACTGTCGACGGCAGCGATGTGCCGAGCAGGCGAGCGTTCGGGTCCACGCTCGCCTTCGACGTACCCACCGCCGGCCGAGCCACCCTCACGTACGACACGCCCGTTGCTCGCACGCTGTGGTTGGTGGTGCAGATGCTCGTCTGGCTGGCACTTCTTCTGGCGGCCAGTCGCTTCCGCCCGGCTCGTTGGCGCC
>Ga0209477_1000181_pt1 | contig 36424 bp, 36 predicted proteins | sample KloWWTupernatant_FD_187180 | JGI IMG/M metagenome (GOLD analysis project Ga0209477, IMG submission 187180) | Active sludge microbial communities from Klosterneuburg, Austria, studying microevolution and ecology of nitrifiers - Klosterneuburg... | ecosystem: Engineered > WWTP > Aerobic digester >...
CGAGCGCGTCAACGGGGTGCTGGCCTGGGCGGCCGGCCTCGCCCTGATCGCGATGATGCTGTTCACGGTCGCCGACATGGTGCTGCGCGCCCTCGGTCGACCGGTGGCCGGCTCCTACGAGATCATCGGCTGGCTGGCGGCGGCGGCCATGGCGCTGGCGCTGGGCTACACGCAGGTGCACCGCGGCCACGTCGCGATCGACCTGCTGACCACGCGCCTGCACGGCCGCACGCGGGCGGTCATCGACCTGGTGACGAGCCTGCTCGCGCTGGCGCTGTTCGCGGCAGTCGCCTGGCACCTGGCGCGCTACGGCCGGGTGCTGCAGGAAACCGGCTCGCTGTCCGAGACGCTCAAGGCGATCGTCTATCCGTGGGTCTACGTGGTCGCCGCCGGCGCGACCGGGCTGGCGCTCGCGCTGCTGGTCGAGTTCCTGAGGTCCCTTGCGCGCCTGCGAACCGCGGCGCGGCAAGGCCGGTAGGCTGCGACGACGAGAACGACGAAAGCGACGATGGATCCGGTCACGATCGCCGTCATCGGCCTGGCAGGCATGTTCGCGCTGATGATGATCGGCATGCCGATCGGCTTCGCGATGTTGCTGGCGGGCGTGCTCGGCAACGCCTACCTGCTGTCGGTGCCGGCCGCGACCCACCTGCTGTCGACCAACGTGTGGGAGCAGTTCTCGTCGTACGGCCTGAGCGTCGTGCCGCTGTTCGTGCTGATGGGGCAGTTCGCCTACCGCGCCGGCATCACCGAGCGGCTCTACGACGCGGCCTACAAGTGGTTCGGGCGCATGCCCGGCGGGCTGGCCTGCACGACGATCACCGCCTGCGCCGGCTTCTCGGCGATCTGCGGTTCGAATTCGGCGACCGCGGCGACGATGGGCACGATCGCGCTGCCGGCGATGCGCCGCTACGGCTACGACCGCGCGCTCGCGACCGGTGCGGTCGCGGTCGGCGGCACGCTCGGCGTGGTCATCCCGCCGAGCGTCGTCATGATCGTGATCGCGGTGCAAACCGAGCAGTCGCTGCTGCGGCTGTTCCTCGCCGGGATCATCCCCGGCCTGATCCTGACCGCGCTGTTCCTTGCCACCGTGCTGGTGATGTGCCTGCGCCGGCCCGAGCTCGGCCCGCCGGGGCCGGCGACGACGATGCGGGACAAGCTGGCGTCGCTGTCGGGGGTGATCGAGACGCTGATCCTGTTCGTGCTGGTGATCGGCGGGCTCTACGTCGGCTGGTTCACGCCGACCGAGGCCGGCGCCGCGGGCGCGTTCGGCGCGCTGGTGATCGGGCTGGTGCGCCGCCGGCTGTCGCTGAAGGAGATCGTGCTGTCGGCGTCGGAGACGCTGCGCATCTCGGCGATGGTGGTGCTGATGATCACCGGCGCCGTGCTGTTCGGCAGGTTCCTGACCGTCTCGCGGCTGCCGTTCGAGCTGGCCGAGTGGGCGGCGGCGCTGCCGGTGCCGCCGCTCGTCGTCATGATCGTCGTGGTGCTGATCTACCTCGTCGGCGGCGCGCTGATGGACGCGCTCGGCTTCCTGGTGGTGACGGTGCCGATCTTCTTCCCGCTGGCCGCCGCGCTCGGCTACGACCCGACCTGGTTCACCATCATCCTGACCGTCGTCACCACGATGGGTGCGGTCACGCCGCCGGTCGGGGTCAACGTGTTCATCGTCAACGGCCTGTCGCCCGACGTGCCGATCCACACCATCTTCCTCGGCGTCATGTACTTCATGCTGGCTTACGTGGCGTGCCTGGCCCTGATGTGGGTGTTTCCCGAGACCGTGCTGTTCCTGCCGAAGGCGCTGCTGTAGCGTCGCCTCGCCCGGCCCGTCCGGGCGTCGACGCCGTGCCGTCGCGTCCCGTCGCCGCGCGTCACACCCGCCGGTGGCGGGCCACCTTCTGCAGCAGCTCGACCAGGATGCCGCGCTCGGCCTCGGTCAGGTGGCGCAGCACGTCGTGCTCCATCGTGGTCGACACCCCGATCGCCTTGCGTGCCAGTGCGCTGCCCTTGCGCGTGAGGCGGATATGCTGCGATCGCCGGTCGGTCTCGCTGCGCACGCGCACGAGCAGCTGCCGGTGCTCGAGCCGATCGAGCAGGGTCGTGAGGTTCGGCGCCGACACCGCCAGCGTCTGCGACAGCTGCTTCTGCGTGACGTCGACGTTGCCAGCCACCAGCGACAGCACCGTGAACTCGACCGTGCTCAGCTGCAAGGGTTCGCCGATGTGCTTGACGAACACCTTCCTGATCGGGATGTTGGCCTGTGCCAGCTGGTAGCCGAGCACGTGCCGCAGGCACGACTCGTCGAGCCCGTGCCTGGCTTCGCCCGTCTCCGCGGGCTCGTGCTGGCGCTGGGTCACGCCGGCCCCCACGGCAGCGGCGCGTCCAGAATTTCGTCGATCACGAACTGCATGTCGCGCGGCGGCGGCTCGTAGTGCCACATCGGTTCAGCCCTCGCTTCGCGACGCACCGGCCCCGAGGTAGGTCTCGATGATCCGCGGATCGCGCGCCAGCTCCGCGGCCGGGCCTTCGAGCACGATCTCGCCGGTCTCGAGCACGTACCCGTAGTCGGCCACCTCGAGGGCGGCGCGGGCATTCTGCTCGACCATCAGGATGGTCACCCCGGTGTCGCGCAGGCGGTCGATGGTGCCGAAGATGTCCTTCACGACCAGCGGCGCGAGCCCGAGGCTCGGCTCGTCGAGCATCAGCAGCTGCGGCTCGCCGACCAGCGCGCGCGCGATCGCCAGCATCTGCCGCTCGCCGCCCGACAGCGTGCCCGCCAGCTGCGCGCGTCGCTCCTTCAGGCGCGGGAACAACTCATAGACGCGCGCGAGTCCTTCGTCCGGGCGGCGACGGCGCCCGCGCAGGCGCCACGCTCCCAGCAGCAGGTTGTCCTCCACCGGCATGCTGCCGAACAACGCGCGCGTCTCCGGGACCAGCGCCAAGCCGCGCGCGACCCGCTCCTCCAGCGACTCGGCGCCGAGATCGTGCCCGTCGTACGCGATGCGGCCGCGCGCCGGCAGTACGCCCATCAGCGCGTTGAGCAGCGTCGACTTTCCCGCGCCGTTGGGCCCGATGACGGTGACCACGCCGCCCCTGGCCGCGCGCAGCGACAGGCCGACGAGCACCTCGGCCTTGCCGTAGCCGGCATGCAGGCCCTCGACGCTCAGCAGTTCCCGGTGCATCGCACGTCCTCAGTGCTCGGTGCCCAGATAGGCCGCGCGCACGGCAGGACTGGCCTGCACTTCGGCAGGCGAGCCCTCCATCAGCTTCGTGCCGAACTCCATCACGACGATCCGGTCGGTCAGGTTCATCACGAAGTCCATGTCGTGCTCGACCAGCAGCAGGCTCATCCCCTCGGCCTTCAACTGCCGCAGGACTCCGGCGAGGGCCTGCTTCTCGAGGTGCCGCAGGCCGGCTGCGGGCTCGTCGAGCAGCAACAGCACCGGGTCGCTGCACAGCGCGCGCGCGATCTCCATCAGCCGTTGGCGGCCGAGTGGCAGGTTGCCTGCCAGTTCGTGCCCCTGGTCGGACATTCCGATGCGCGCGAGCTGCCGCTCGGCCTCGCGGAACAGCCGCCGCTCCTCGGCGCGGTCCAGGCGAAGCATCGCGCGCAGCGCCCCGGCGCTGCCGCGCTGGTAGCCGCCGAGCGCGACGTTCTCGAGCACGGTCATGCCGGGCATCATCCTCACGTGCTGGAAGGTGCGCGACACCCCGCGGCGCGCGATGTCGCGCGAGCGCAGCGCGGTGATGTCCTCGCCGCGAAACCGCACCTGGCCCGCGGTCTTCGCGAGCAGGCCGGTGACCAGGTTGAAGGTGGTCGACTTGCCGGCGCCGTTGGGGCCGATGAGGCCGACGATCTCGCCGGCGCGGATCGAGAAACTGACGTCGTTGACCGCGACCAGCCCGCCGAACTGCTTGCGCACCGCTTCGACCTCGAGCAGCGGCTCGCCGCCGGCCGGCCGGGCGCGTTCCGGCAGCGCCGGCGCGTCGGCCCAGTCGCGCACGCGCCGCGTCGCCGGCACCCACCGCGATGCGAAGGGCCAGAGCCCCTGCGGCGCGTACTTGAGCATCAGCACCAGCGCGATGCCGAAGACGATGATCTCGAAGTTGCCGGTGGTGCCGGTCAGCTGCGGCAGCAGGACCTGCAGCTGGTCCTCGATCAGCTTGACCACCGCGGCGCCGGCGAACGCACCCCACACGTTGCCCACGCCGCCGATCACGGCCATGATCAGGTATTCGATGCCCCACTTGATCCCGTAGGGCGACGGATTCACGGTGCGCTGGAAGTGCGCGAACAGCCAACCCGAGACGGCCGCCAGAAGCGCGGCAATTACGAAGACCTGCACCTTGTAGCGAAAGGTCGAGATGCCCATCGCCTCGGCCATCACGACGCCGCCGTTCAGCGCCCGGATCGCCCGGCCGGCCCGCGAGTCGAGCAGGTTCACCAGCGCCAGTGCGACCGCGAGCGCCGCGCCCCAGATCAGGTAGAAGATGTTGCGGCCCTCGATGAAGTCGATCGCGCCGAGCCGGATCGGCGGCACGCCGAGGATGCCGTCGAACTTGCCGAGCCACTCCATGTTGGCCATCGTGTAGTTGAGCGCGAGGCACCAGGCGATCGTCGCCAGCGGCAGGTAGTGGCCGCTCATGCGCAGCGTGATCCAGCCCAGCAGCAGCGCACTCGCACAGGTCAGCGCAAGTCCCACCGGCAGGTTCAGCCACGGCGACAGCCCAAGCGCCGTCGACAGCCAGGCGGTGGTGTACGCGCCGATGCCGACGAACGCCGCCTGGCCGAAAGACGTCAGGCCGGCCACCCCGGTCAGCAGAACGAGCCCCATCGCGACCAGCGCATACAGGCCGACATAGTTGGCCTGCGTGATCCAGAAGTCCGGCACCGGCAACTGTGGCCACGCGATTGCGAACGCGACGAAGGCGCCGAAAATCGCCGTGCGCAGCGGCACGCGGCCGGCCGGCTCGGCGTGCGCCGCCGGCGCGGCCTGGCTCACGTCGTCACTCCTCATCGGTGTGCGGATCGCGCAGCGAGCGCCACAGCAGCACCGGCAAGATGAAGGTGAACACGATCACCTCCTTGAAGGCGCTGGCCCAGAACGAACTGAAGGCCTCCAGCACGCCGACGAGCAGCGCGCCGGCCATCGCTGCCGGATAGCTGGCCAGGCCGGCAAACACGGCGGCGACGAAACCCTTCAGCCCGATCAGGAAGCCGCTGTCGTAGAAGACCGTGGTGGTCGGCCCGATCAGAAGGCCCGACAACGCGCCGATGAAGGCGGCCATCGTGAACGACAGCTTGCCGGCAGTCTCGCTCGAGATGCCCATCAGGCGGGCGCCGAGCTGGTTGACCGCGGTGGCGCGCAGCGCCTTGCCGTGCAGCGTACGCTCGAAGAACAGCCATAGCATCACGATCAGCGCAGCGGAGGCCGCGAAGATGATCAGCGCCTGGCCCGACACCGACACCGCGCCCAGCGAGAAGCGCGCATCCCAGAAGCTCGGGTTGCGGAAGCCCTCGGCGCCGAAGAAGAAGAGCCCCAGCCCGGTCAGCGCGAAGTGCACGCCGACCGACACGATCAGCAGCACCAGCACGCTCGCCTCCGCGAGCGAGCGGTACGCGAGCCGATAGACCAGCGGCCCGAACGGCGTCACCAGCGCCAGCGTGAGCAGCGCCTGCACCAGCATCGGCGGCTTCTGCGGCGCCAGCCAGATCGCCAGCGCCGACACTGCCAGCGGAAACGCCAGCGTTCGCACCGCCCGCCGGATCGCCTTCGCGAGCGGCTGCCGCGCCCTCAGGTCGGCGACCGCGTCGAGCAGCGCCGCGAGTCCGGCCATGCCCAGCAGGAACCACACCGTGCCCGGCACCTGCCCCAGCTGGAAAAGCCCGACTGTCAGCGCGCCGAACGCGACGTATTCGCCCTGCGGAATGAAGATCACGCGCGTGACCGCGAACAGCAGGACGATGGCCATCGCCAGCAGCGCGTAGATCGCGCCGTTGGTCAAGCCGTCGAACAGCAGGATGCTGGCGATCGACAGGTCCATGCGCCGGGCCACTCGCGGGGTCGGGCGCCGGACGCCCTACTTCTGCACCTCCCAGTCGCCGTTGACCACCTTCAGCACGACCGCGCTGTCGTTGGTGAAGCCCCAGTGATCGGTCTTCGTGAAGTTCAGCACGCCCTGCGAGACCGGCAGCGGACCGATGTTCTCCATGGCGTCTCGCAGCGCGGCCCGGAACTCCTTCGTGCCCGGCTTGCCCTTCTGCAGCGCCATCGGAACCACCTTCTGCAGGACCACCAGCGTGTCGTAGGCGTGCGCCGCGAACTGGTTGCGCATGCCGGCGCCGTAGACCTTGTCGTACTTCTGCACGTAGTCCAGCGCGGCCTTCTTCGACGGGTTCGTGTCGGGCAGCTGTTCGGCCACGGTCGCCGGACCCGAGACGACGTAGCCGCCTTCGACGTCCTTGCCGCCGACGCGCATCAGGTCGCGGGAGGCGGCGGCGTGCGTCTGGTAGATCTTGCCCTTGTAGCCGCGCTCGACCAGCGCGCGATGCGGCATCGCGGCGCCCGAGCCGGAAGCCACGACCAGGATCGCGTCGGTGTTCGCCCCCACCAGCTTCAGGGCCTGGCCGGTCACGCTGGTGTCGGTGCGCTGGAAGCGCTCGACCGCGGTGACCTCGAGCCCGGCCTGCTTGGCGACCGCGCCGAACTCCTTCAGCCAGCTCTCGCCGTAGGCGTCGATGTAGCCCAGGAAGCCGACGGTCTTGACGCCGTTGCGCTTCATGTGCGCGACCATCGGGTGCGCGATCACGGTGGCCGAGTGCGCCATCCGGAAGGTCCAGGTGTCCTTGCCGGGCGGCAACGGCGGCGGCGAGATCGCGATCTGCAGCGTGCCCGACTCGGTCGCCACGTCGGCCATCGCAACCGAGATCGGCGTGGTCGACGAACCGAGGATCACGTCGACCTTGTCGTCGGTGACCAGGCGGCGTGCGTTCTTCACGCCGGTCGACGGGTCGGTCGCGTCGTCGAGCACGATCATCTTCACCTTCTCTCCGCCGATCGTGTCGGGCCACAGCTTGAAGCCGTTGTTGACCGGGATGCCCAGGCCGGAAGCCGGGCCGGTCAGCGACAACACCACGCCGATCGTCAGTTCGGCGCGCGCGCTCATCGCAACGCTGGCCACCACGCCAGCGGCGAGTACCTTCAGGATCGTCTTCATGCCTCGTCTACCTCCAGGTTGTGGGCCTCTCGACCCTTCGTGCTTCATCCCGCCCCCGGCAGCAGGACGTCGTGGCCGTCCTCGCCGCGGTACAGCGCCTCGACCAGCGCGGCGCGATTCCGGAGAACGGCGCGCTGGTTGATCGAGCCCTTGTCGGTGACTTCGTCGCGATCGATCGACGGCGGCTCGGCCATCACGTGCGCGCGCGCGATGCGGCTCGCGCTGCCCGTGCCCTCGCGCCAGAGCCGCTCGACCAGCGCCTGGAAGAACGCCCGCACGGCCGGGTGCCTGAGCACGTCGGCGGCGGCCGCGCCGTCGGGCAGGCCAGCGAGCTTGCGGCACTCGTCGAGTCGCGGAAACACCAGCATCCCCGCCTCGTCGCGGTCGATGCCGGTGATGACCGCATCCTGCACGCACGGCGCGCCGGCGGCGATGATTCGCGCGCGCAGCGGGCCGACGCTGACGAAGGTGCCGGTCGACAGCTTGAAGTCCTCGGCAATGCGCCCGTCGAACATCAATCCCTTCTGCGGGTCAGACGGATCGATCCACTTCACCGCGTCGCCGGTCCGGTAGAAGCCCTCCTCGTCGAACGCGTGCGCCGTGGCTTCGGGCAGGCGCCAGTAGCCGGGCATCACGTTCGGGCCGCGGAACCGGATCTCGGTCTTGCCGTTCTCCGGCACCAGCTTCACCTCGACGCCCGCGCACGGCAGCCCGATGTGCCCCGAGCGGACCTCGCCGGCGCGCAGCGCGAACGTGCACGATGGCGCCGTCTCGGTCATGCCCAATCCGGTGATCATCGGGATCCGCTCGCCGACCGTCTGTTCGGCGAGCCGGTCGAGCTCGTCCCAGACCGGCTGCGACAGCCCGGCGCCGGCGAACATGAAGGCCCTCACGCGCCCGAACAGCGACCGGCGCAGCACCTCGTCGGTGCGCATCGCCGCGGCGATCTCCTCGAAGCCCTTCGGCACGTTGAAGTAGACCGTCGGCGAGATCTCGCGAAGGTTGCGCAGCGTCTCGCCGATGCCCTGCGCGGTCGGCTTGCCGTCGTCGATGTACAGCGTGCCGCCGTTGTAGATCGTGATGCCGGTGTTGTGGTTGCCGCCGAAGGTGTGGTTCCACGGCAGCCAGTCGACCAGCACCGGCGGTTCGTCGGCCAGGAACGCCATGCCCTGGCAGATCATCTGCTGGTTCGCGCACAACATCCGCTGCGTGTTGACCACGCCCTTCGGCACACGGGTCGAGCCCGACGTGAACAGGAACTTGGCGATCGAGTCGGGACCGGTTCGGGCGTGCGCCTCGTCGACGCGAACGCCGGGCGTCGTCGCGAGCAGCGCGTCGAACGGCGTCGCCACCCGGCCGTCGACCCGGCCCACGGACAGCACCAGTTCGATGTCGGGGTCGACCACTGCGCGGATCGCCTTCGCGTACTCGGGGCCCGACGCGAAGACCAACCCCGGCGTGAGCGAGTTCAGGATGTGGCGCAGCTTGCCGTAGTCCTGCGAGACCAGCGAATAGGCCGGCGAGATCGGCGCGTAGGGCACGCCGGCCCACATCGCACCGAGCGCGAGCGACAGGTGCTCGAGGTCGTTGCCGGACAGGATCGCGACCGGGCGCTCGGGGGACAGACCTCGCTCGACCAGCGCCTGGCCGACCGCGCGGGCGCGCTCGAGCATCTGCGCGTAGCCGATGCGGCGCCATTCACCGCCGCGGTCGCGTCGCGCCGCCAGCGTACGCTCGGGCACCGTGCGCGCCCACTGCTCGAGCCGATCGGTCAGCCGGTCCGGGAAATGCTGCAACGCAGTCGTCGAGCGCAGCCGTTCGACGCCGCCGGGCTCCCGTCGGTATTCGGCCTCCAGGCAGGCGCCGACGCGCGCGTCGCGATAGCGGGTCATGCCTTGCGCACCTTGCGCGCCTTGCCCTCGAGGAAGGCGCGCATGCGGTCCTTGGCAGCGGGCTCGGCCTGCGCGATCGCCGCCATCAGCGACTCGACGAACAGGCCGTCGGACTGCGACATGTCGGCGATGCGCGGCAGCGCGTGGATCACCGCGAAGTTGGACATCGCCGCGTTCTCGGCGATCCGCCGCGCGAGCGCCATCGCCTTCGCCATGCCCTCGCCGTCGCGGACCCGGTACTGCGACAGCCCGACCTGCTGGCCCTCGTCGGCGTCGAGCACCCGGCCGGTCAGCATCATGTCGGCCATCCGCGAGTAGCCGATCAGCCGCGGCACGCGCGCCGAGCCGCCGCCGCCGACGAAGAGCCCGCGCTGGCCCTCGGGAAGCGCGTAGATCGCGCTGTCTTCGGCCACGCGGAGGTGCGCGGCGCTGGCCAGCTCCAGGCCGCCGCCCACCACGGCGCCGCGAAGTACCGCTACCACCGGCGCGCGGCCGAACTGCACCTGGTCGAAGGCGGAATGCCAGAAGCGCGAATGCGCGATGCCGCCCGCGACGCTGTGCTCCGACAGTTCCGACAGGTCGAGTCCGGCGCAGAAGTGCTCGCCTTCGCCGCTGAGCACGATCGCGCGCACGCTGTCCGGCAGATTGACGAAAAAGGCGTGCAGCTGCGTGATCAGCGGATCGCTTAGCGCGTTGCGCTTGGCCGGGCGATTCAGCCGCACCGACGCGATCGGACCATCGAGCTCGACCTTCAGCAGGTCGAGCTGGTGCAGCAGGTCGGCGGAGCCGGTTCTCGGGGAGATCATGGCGGGGCGGCGCTGCGGGACGGCACTGCGGCTGGCACTGGCGGGTAACGATTCAGTTATGAGTATTAACTATTTTCCGCGAACCAGAAATGGGGTTTTCCCGGACCCGTCCCCGCGCCGGCAGCCGAAATCTTCACTGCGCTGCAACATCGGTCGCGGCAACGGCCGTGGCTCCCGGCAGGAGCGGCAGATACTTATAATACGTAATCATTCGTCGCGCCCGTCGCCGCGGCCGGGAGCCCGCCCTGAATACCGCCGAGCTGATCGCCATCGACATTCACACGCACGCCGAAGTGTCGTGCTGGAATCCCTTCGACGCCTACGGCGAGGAGTACGACCGCGCCGCCGACAAGTACTTTCGCTCGAGCCGCCGTCCGACGATCGCCGAGACGATCGCCTACTATCGCGAGCGCCGCATCGGACTCGTGATGTTCACGGTCGACGCCGAGTCGCATCTCGGACGGCGGCGCATTCCCAACGAGGAAATCGCCGAGGCGGCGCAGCACAACGGCGACATCATGATCGCCTTCGCGAGCGTCGATCCGCACAAGGGAAAGATGGGCGCGCGCGAAGCGCGCCGGCTGATCGCCAAGCACGGCGTGCGCGGTTTCAAGTTCCACCCGACGGTGCAGGGCTTCCACCCCAATGACCGGATGGCCTGGCCGCTGTACGAGGTGGTCGCCGAGCACCGGATGCCGGCGATCTTTCACAGCGGCCACTCGGGCATCGGCTCCGGCATGCGCTGCGGCGGCGGGCTGCGGCTCGAGTATTCGAACCCGATGCACCTCGACGACGTGGCGATCGCGTTTCCCGACATGCAGATCGTCATCGCGCACCCGTCGTGGCCATGGCAGGACGAGGCATTGTCGGTGGCCATGCACAAGCCGAACGTCTGGATCGACCTATCGGGGTGGAGCCCGAAGTACTTCCCGCCGCAGCTGGTCCAGTACGCGAACACGCTGCTGAAGGACCGGATGCTGTTCGGCTCGGACTTTCCGCTGATCACACCCGACCGCTGGATGAAGGACTTCGACGAGGCCGGGTTCCGCCACGAGGTCAAGCCGCTGATTTTCAAGGACAACGCGGTCCGGCTGCTGGGCCTCGGTCCGGCTTGAAGCGACGCCTGGCGGCGCGCGCCTGCCGTTCGGCGCGCCGAGGCCCCATCGACCGTCCGGCACGCGGCGCCTGTGCTCCACAATGTCCGCGTCAACGGATGGAGCCCTCGACATGAAACGACTGCTCTTCGCCGCGGCGGTGGCGGCCACCGCCTGGCCTGCCCAGGCCACGGACGTCGGCGTCTCGGTCAGCATCGGCCAGCCCGGCTTCTACGGCACCATCGACATCGGCAACGTGCCGCGGCCGCAAGTGATCTACGCCGAGCCCGTCGTGATCCACCCGGTGCCGGTCGGCGTGGTGCGCCAACCGGTCTACCTGCACGTGCCGCCGGGGCACGCGAAGAACTGGGGCCGGTACTGCGGCCGGTACGGCGCCTGCGGGCAGCCGGTCTACTTCGTGCAGGAGCGCTGGTACAACGAGGTCTACGTGCCGCGGCACCGGTCCGGCCGCGTCGTGTATCGCGAAGACGACCGCGGCCACTACCGTGACGACGATCGCGGTCGCGGCCGGGGTCACGGCAAGAACAAGCACCGCGACTGACCGGCGGCGACGCTCAGTTGCCGTCGGGCGCTCCGGGCGCTCCCGGCGTCTCCGGGCCGTGCCCGTCGGGCACCCCCCGACGCAACCGCCAGGCGCGAAGCAGCAGCGCGACGGCGCTCCAGGCCGCGAGCACCGCGAGCGGCCAGGCCAGCGCCCGCGGCCAGAGCGCCGCGACCGCGGCGAACACCACCAGCAACGCACCGACGATCGCCATCGTCCTGGCCTCGGTCGCGCCGAGCACGCGACGATTCGCGAGCGCGGCGCCGAAGGTGTTGCCGACCCGCAGCGCACCTGCCGCCAGCTGGCCCGCGCTGCCGCGCGCACGCGGGCGCCGGGAGCCGCCGGCCCGTGCGTCGCGTCGAAGGCGCGGGCGCCCGGCGACCGCGCCCGCAGGCCTCACGCGGTTGCGCCCGACCAGCAGGATCTCCGTCGCCCCTTCGAGATCCGCGAGGTAGGTCTCCTCCATCTCCGCGGCAAAGCCCGCGTCCTCGACGGCGACGTCGAGTTCCCAGTTCCCGAGCCAGCTGGCGACGTTCAGGTTGCTCGAGCCGACGCGCGCCCAACGCCCGTCGGCCACCGCGGTCTTGGCGTGCAGCATCGGCCCGTTCCATTCGAACACGCGCACGCCGGCCTCGAGCAGCGGACGATAGCCGCTGCGGGTCACCGGCGACAGCAGCGGGATGTCGCTCGCGCCGGGCACGAGCAGGCGGACGTCGACGCCGTCCATCGCGGCCTGCCTGAGTGCCTGCACGTAGCTCGCGGTGCCGACGAAGTAGGCGTCGGTGAGCCACAGCGTCTCCCGCGCGAGCGCCGCGATCATCTGGTCGAGGCGGTACAGGCCGGCCACCGCCGGCATGGTCGCGAGCACGCGCAACCCGGTCTCGCCGACCGGCGCGATCGCGCGGCCGTCCGGCAAGTCGCCCGCCGGGATCGGCGCTCCCGCCTCGGCCCACGCGCGTGCGAACGCCTGCGCGACGTCGGCGACGGCCGGGCCGCGCACTTCGACACCGGTGTCGCGCCACGCGCCGGTGCCGCGCCGCAGGTCGCCAACCCACATCTGCCCGACGCACAGGCCACTGACGAAGGCCACCCGACCGTCGACGCAGATCGACTTGCGGTGGTTGCGGCTGAGCCAGCCCAGCGGACTGTCGAAGCGCGGCGGGTTGAACGCGCGCACCTCGACGCCCGCCTCGCGCAACCGGTTCCAGTAGGCGCGCGAAGCGGGGCGCAAGCAGCCGAGCCAGTCGTACAGCACGCGCACGCGCAGCCCCCTGGCAGCCTGCGCGGCCAAGGCGTCGGCGAACTGCTCGCCGATGGCGTCGTCGTGGACGATGTAGTTCTCGAACAGGATCGAGTGCTCGGCGGCGGCGATCGCGGCGAGCCAGGCCGGGTAGTTCTCCTCGGCGTCGCGCAGCAACCTGATCGCGTTGCCGCCGACGAGCGGCGCACCGGCGCTGCGCGAGTACGCCTGCTCGGCGAGAAGGCGCAGCGCAGCGCCGTCGGTGGAGACGGCGGGCGAACAGGCTTCGGACGGCGACGGGTACATCGGCGGCACGATCGGGTGCGGCGCTGCGAAGGCAGGCCTTCCGGCATGACCATAGCCCAAAGCGACGCGCCCGGGACCGTCGAACCGGTATGCTTCGGCTCCGCCCGCTCTACGGACCTCCCCCGGAACTCCGCCGTGTCCTACCTGATCGACCTGCTCCAGCGCAGCCGCCGGCTCTTCGTCACGCTCGCCCGTGTCATGCTGCCGGTCATGATCGCGGTCGAGATCGGCCAGCGGCTCGGCTGGATCGACGCGCTCGGGCGCGCGATCGCGCCGTCGATGAGCTGGATCGGCTTGCCGCCCGAAGCCGGGCTGATCTGGATCACCGGCGTGTTCGTCGGCGTCTACGGCGCGATCGGCGCGCTGATCGGCCTGGCGCCGGGGCTCGACATGAGCGTCGGGCAGTTCAGCGCGCTGTGCTCGATGATCCTGTTCGCGCACGCGATTCCGGTCGAGCAGGCGATCGTGCGCCGCGCGGGAGGCAGTTTCGTGGCGACCGCGGCGCTGCGGATCGGCGTCGCACTGGGCTATGGCGCGGCGGTGGCGTGGGCCTGTCGACTGACGGGCCTGCTGGCCGAGCCGGTGACGCTCGACTGGCTGAACCGCTCGGCCTCGGGCGGCGATGCGGGCGGCAGCGGCATCCTGGACTGGGTCGGGGCCACGGCATTCTCGCTCGCCGTCACGTTCGCGATCATCGTCGGGCTGCTGGTGCTGCTCGACGTGTTCGAGCGCACCGGCGTCACGCGCCGGATCACCGCGGCGCTGGCGCCGCTGATGCGCGTCTCGGGGCTCGACGCCAGCGCGGCACCGGTGACCACCGTGGGCGTCCTGCTGGGCCTGACCTACGGCGGCGCATTGATCATCGAGGAAGCGCAGCGCCGGCGGTTTTCAGCGCGCACGCGCTTCCTCGCGCTCGCCTGGTTGTCGCTGTCGCACGCGCTGATCGAGGACACCGCGCTGCTGCTCGCACTCGGCGCGAACGTCTGGGTCGTGCTGGTCGGGCGCGTGCTCGTCACACTGGCCGCGATCGCGATCCTCGCGCGCGTGCTGAGCGGCGGCGACGGGGCCGCGGCGCGGCTGCCCGCCGGGGCGGGTTGACGGCGCAGCCGTTCCACGAAGCTGGACTCGTCATATACTTTTCGCTCCCGCCCTTCGGGAACTCGTCATGAAACTCCGTTCGACCCCCGGCACGCTGGTCTTGCTGTCAGGCCTGGCCGGCGCCGCACAAGCCGCACCCGCGCACTACGTCGTCGAGCCGAAACACACGTTCACGACTTTCGAGGTCAGGCACTTCAACACTTCGACCGTGCGGGCGCGCTTCGAGCGCACCGACGGCTCGATCGTCCTGGACCGCGAAGCACGCACCGGCCGCGCCGAGATCGTCATCGACACCGCATCGGTGAGCTCGGGCATCGCCGACTTCGACAAGCACCTGAAGACCGCCGATTTCCTCGACAGCGCGAGAGTGCCGAAGGCCCGATTCGTCGGCACGCAGTTCAGCTTCGACGGCGACAAGGTGACGGCGGTCACCGGGGACCTGACGCTGCTCGACAAGACGCTGCCGGTCACACTGAAAGCGACGAACTTCAACTGCTACGACTCGCCGGTCCTCAAGGCGCACGTCTGCGGCGGTGACTTCGAGGCCGTGATCGAGCGCAGCAGATGGGGAATGAGCTGGGGTGTCGACAAGGGCATTCCGGACGACGTGCGGCTGCTGATCCAGATCGAGGCGGTCCGGAAGTAGTCTCGCGGGCCGGCGGCACCGGCCTGCGGCAGCCCGTCAGCGCGGCGGCGCCTCGCCAGCGACGTGGGCGACCAGCGCACTCGTGTCGAGCGCGCCGAAACCGGCGCGACGCGCGGCCTGGTATTCGCTGCGCACCAGCGACGCGATCGGGGCCGGCCGGTCGGCCTGCTGCGCCAGCGCGAGAAAGTAGCGCAGGTCCTTGTCCATCAGCGCCAGCTGGAACTGCGGCGAGAAGTCGCGCGCGAGCATCTTCGGCAACTTCGCGCGAAGCAGTCTTGACCCCACCGGGCCCTCGGCGAGGATCGCCTGCGTGGCGTCCGGGTCGACGCCTGCCGCCTGCGCAACCGACACGGCCTCGGCGAGCGCCGCGGTCATCGTGCCCGACAGCATGTTGCTGACCAGCTTGACCGTCGCGCCGGCGCCGCTGGCGCCGACGTGGACCCACATCCTCCCCATCGCATCGAACAGCGGCCGCGCCGACTCGACCGTGGCGGCATCGCCTCCCGCCATGAACACCAGCTCGCGATTGCGCGCCTGCGGCACGCTGCCGGACACCGGCGCGTCGACGTAGGCGAGGCCACGCGATGCGGCGGCCTGCGCAACCTCGCGCGCCGTGGCCGGCGTGTTGGTGCTCGAATCGACGATCGACGTGCCCCGCGCGGCATTGGCGACGACGCCCGAGTCCCCGAGCATCACCGCGCGCGTCGCGTCGTCGTCGGAGACGATCGAGACGACGAAACGTGCGCCGCGCACCGCCTCGGCGATCGATGCGCAAACGGTCGCGCCCAGCTGCGCGAGCGGCCCGGCGCGCTCGGGGTTGCGGTTGAACGCGCGCAACGCGAAGCCGGCAGCGAGCAGGTTCGACGCCATCGGCGCGCCCATTGCGCCGAGGCCGATGAAGGCGACGGTGTCGGCCACGAGGATCTCCGGTCTCGATCGGGAACGCCGATTCTAAGCGCGATGCCCAGCGGGCGCACCGTGTCGGTGAACGTGGCGATCGCGACCTGCGCGGCACTGCACCAGCACCGTGCTTCGCGCACTTCGATGCCCGCTTGCGTTTCGTCGGCCGCGCCGCCGCGGCCCCTGCGGCACCTGGCACGCCTCTTGCGCGTCGGGAACCAGCCGCCGCACGCCGATCCGCCCCCCGATGCAAGAGCCACCATGCTGACCGTCGAATCCCTGTATGAGCACGCCACGCCCGCGCACGACACGTTGTCGCTGGACTTCGAGTCTCGTGCGCGCGGCCGGCTGCGCGCCGTGCTGGCCTCGGGCACCGAGGTCAGCGTGTCGCTGCCGCGCGGCACGATCCTGCGCGGCGGCCAGAAGCTGATCGCCGACGACGGCACGGTCATCGAGATTGTCGCCGCTCCCGAACTCCTGCTGGAGGCGCGCTGCGCGAACCCGCTGGCGCTCGCGCGTGTCGCCTACCATCTCGGCAACCGAGACGTCGCAGTACAGATCGGCCGCGACGGCACCAGTGGCTGGCTACGCATCCAGGCCGACCAGGTGCTCGAGGGCATGCTGGCGGGACTCGGTTCGACAGTCGCGACGGTCCGCGCGCCATTCGAGCCCGAGGCAGGGGCCTTCGTGCCAGGAGGCCCGCGCCCGGGCGGCGACAGCGGCGCACGCTTGCGCACACCCGACGGCAGTTGAGCGGCCTGGCCCCTTTGGGACCAGGGCATCATCGCGACCGTGGCAAGCCGTGTCGTTGCCGGAGACCCGACGCACCGGACTTCATGGCTGGAGCTGCGCGCGAACCTCGCCGCCCGGGTACTGGGCGCTGTGCACGTTCACGTAAAGCTTGCCGGCCTTCAGCGCCGCGAACTGTGCGTCGTTGAGCTTCGTCCCCGGCGGCACCGCCCACTTGCCGTCGCCGTCCTGCACCAGCGGGATGGCAACCGGGCCGTTGGCGCCGGCGGCGGCTTCGTGGATGTGCGCCATCGTGCCCTTCATGCCGGTCGTGGTCACCGAGCCGGTGATCGTCCGGTCGGCCGCGACCGAGATGGTTCCGATGCCGGTCGCGGAAGTCTTCGCGGGCGGCACTTCGGCGGCGCCGCTCAGCATCAGCTTCATCTCCTGCGCCGATGCGCCGGCGACGAAGACGAGCGCGGCGGCGGCGACCAGCGCCGGCCTCAGCGATCTGCGGAGATTCGCGAGTGACAACATGGCGAACACCTCTCTTGTCCAGGTTGAAGGGGCGACCGCCCTCGCCGTCGAGGCCGCGTGAGCGGACGGCACGATTGTGCGCCGGGTCGACCGGCCGGCTCGCCATCCCGTGACGCGGCAAGGGTCGGCCGGCAGCGCACGTGCCGCACTCATCGATGGGCCATCTCCAACCCGGCCGCGTCCAATGCCCGATGCGCCGCGGCCTTGCTCCGTTGCCACCAGGCGAGCATCGCGTCGAAGTCGCCGCCGAAGCGCACCCGCTTCAACTCCTCCGTCGCGACGCTGCAGGCCAGTGCATCGCCCGAGTCGAGCGGCCGTCGGCTGGCGGCGTAGTCGCAGGCCCAGAAGGCGCTCTCGAGCGTCGTCGATGCGCTGGCGCTACGAACGACCTGCGCGGGTTGCGGCGGGTCGGCTCGCGACTGCGCAAGTGCACCGGCGCAGACCGCGCCAAGCAATGTCCCGGCCAGGGTGCGCAGGGCGGCGTTCGCATGGACCGATGGGCGACTGCCGCGGGAGTTGCCTCGACTCATGGTGTTCTCCTTTCGGGTTGCCCGGGAGTGACACTCCCGTGTGGCCAGCCAGCTAGCGCACGAGTCATGCCAGCCGCGCGGCGGCGGCGGCGCCAGTCGAATCAATGACCTGGACGAGGCGGCGGGACGATTCGGCCGCCGCATGCGGCGGTTCCGTCGGATCTGGCGACGGCGGCGGGCCAATGCCCTCAGCGCGCGCGGCGGATGTCGAGCTTGCGCATGCGACCGCGCAGCGTGCTCGGGTTCATTCCGAGGATGCGGGCCGCGCCGAAGTCGCCCTCGATCGTCCAGTGCGTGCGCTCGAGCACCGCGCGGATGTGCGCGCGCTCGACGTCGGCGAGCGTGGCCCGGCCGTCCCGAGCCGGCCGTGTCGCGTCGTGCGCAGCTGCGTGCGATGCAGCTCGCGCCACCGCCCCCTCGGGGCCGGGCGTGGCGCCGGGCGGGACAAGCAGCTCGCTGCCGTCCAGCCTTCCTCCCTTCGACAGGATCAATGCGCGCTCGACGAGATTCTCGAGCTCGCGAATGTTGCCCGGCCAGTCGCAGGCACGGGCCCGCTCGGCAAAAGCGGGGGCGATGCCGTCTATCGCGCGACCCAGCTTGCGCGCGGTCCGATGCGCGAAGTGCTGCAGCAGGCGCGGGATGTCGTCGCGGCGCTCGCGCAGCGGCGGCAGCGCGATCGGAAAGACGTTCAGCCGGAAGTAGAGGTCGGCGCGGAATCGCGCCGCGCCGACCTCGGCATGCAGGTCGCGGTTGGTCGCCGCGATGACACGCACGTCGACGTGCAGCGTGCGCGTTCCGCCCAGGCGCTCGAACTCGCGTTCCTGCAGCACGCGCAGCAGCTTGGCCTGCGCTTCGGCGGGCAGGTCGCCGACCTCGTCGAGGAACAGGGTGCCGCCGTCGGCCAGTTCGAAGCGACCGCGGCGCTGCTGGATCGCGCCGGTGAAGGCGCCCTTCTCGTGGCCGAACAGCTCGCTTTCGACGAGCTCGCGCGGCAGCGCCGCGCAGTTGAGCCGGATCAGCGGCCGGTCGCGGCGCGCGCTTCGCGCGTGGATCGCGCGCGCCACCAGCTCCTTGCCGGTGCCGGTCTCGCCCTGGATCAGCACCGTGCTGTCGGTCGCGGCGACCTGCGCGATCTGCTCGCGCACGCGCCGCATCGCCTGCGAGTCGCCGATCATCGCGTCGTCGTCGGAGCGCGTGTCCGCCACCAGCAGCCGGATCGTCGCCATGGACCTGCGGTGCGCCTCGATCTCGCGCCGCAACGCGACGTGGACGCCGACGCGCGCGAGCAGCTCTTCGGTCTCGAACGGCTTCGTGACGTAGTCCACCGCGCCCGCCGCGAACGCGCGCGTCTTCTCGAAGGTCTCCTTCAGCGCGGTGAGGAAGATCACCGGGATCGCGCGCGTCGCGTCGCCGGCCTTGAGCCGGCGGCAGGTCTCGTAGCCATCGAGCCCGTTCATCATCACGTCGAGCAGGATCAGGTCGGGGTGGGCCCGCGCGGCCACGGCGAGAGCCTCGTTGCCACTGGTCGCGGCGACCGTGCGATAGCCCGCGGCGGCGAGTTCCTGTTCGAGGAGGTCGACGTTCAGGGGCTCGTCGTCGACGATCAGGACGGTGGCCGCGTCCGCGCCCAAGGAATCTCGCTCAGGCCGCCGGGACGCGGTAGCGCACCGGCAGGCTCAACGTGAAAGTCGATCCCGCGCCCGGCACGCTTGCAGCCCGGACGTCACCCCCCATCAGCCGCGCGAGGCGCCGCGCGATCGCGAGGCCCAGTCCCGTGCCGCCGCGCGCGTGACCGTCGCCCGGGTCGACCTGCTCGAACTCGCCGAAGATCAGCTCCAGCTTGTCGGCGGCGATGCCGATGCCGGAGTCGGCGACCGTCACCTCGACTCGATCGTCCATCTCGCGCGCGCCGACTTCGACGCGCCCCTGCACGGTGAACTTCGCCGCGTTGCTCAGCAGGTTGATGACGATCTGCCGCAGCTTGCCTTCGTCGACCAGCATCCGCGGAAGCCCGCGATCGAAGGTGCCGGCCAGAACCACCGAGTCGCCGACCAGCGGTTCGACCGACCGCATGCACTGTTCGAGCACCGGCGCGAGCTCGATGTCGACGGGCTCGATCTCGATGCGCCCGGCCTCGACCCTGGCGAGGTCGAGGATCGCGTCGATCAGCGTCAGCAGGTGCTGCCCGCTCGCCAGGATCTTGTCGAGGTTCTCGTTCTGCTTCGGATCGAGCCGATCGTGCGAGTGGCGCATCACGATCCGGGTGAAGCCGATGATCGCGTTCAGTGGCGTGCGCAGTTCGTGCGACATGTTGGTGAGGAAGGCGCTCTTGTGTCGGCTCGCGACCTCGAGCTGTCGGCTCTTCGCTTCGAGCTCGCGATAGAGCCGCGCGTTCTGGATCGCCAGCGCCGATTGCGTCGCAAAGCTCTTCAGCAGGTCGATGACGCGCGGATCGAAGCCGCCCGCCTGCTTGCGGCTGACGACCAGCCCGCCGAGCAGACGCTCGTTGCGCAGCAGCGGCACGGCCAGCAGCGACCGGTACCCGCACGACAGCAGGATGTCGCGCACCCGGCTCTGGTACGCATCCCCGTCGGCGACGTCGCGGATCGTGATCGGCTCGCCGGCCGTCGCCAGTCGGCCGATCGCGCCCTCCCCCTTCGCCATCGGGTTCGAGCGCAGCACGTCGACCAGCTCGTCCGGCATCCGGTCGGTAGCCCGCAGCCGGAACTCCTGCAGCGCCTCCTCGTATTCGTAGATCGCGCCGCCTTCCATGCCGGCGAGCTGGTTGGCGCGCGAGACGATCGTGTCGAGCACCGTGTCGAGGTCGAGCGTCGAGCTGACTGCATCGCCGACCTCGCTCAGCGCCTTCAGCTGGGCGACCGTGCGCGCCAGCTGCGTGGTCCGCGCTTCGAGCTCGTTGAACAGCCGCACGTTCTCGATCGCGATGACCGCCTGGTCGGCGAAGGTCTGCAGCAGCGCGATCTGGTTGTCCGAGAACGGCTGGATCTCGTGCCGCCAGATCGTCAGCACGCCCAGAACGCCGCGGTCGCCGAGCAGCGGAACGGCCAGGACCGTGTGCACGCGCTCGCGGTGGTGCGATTCGGTCACCCGCACGCCGGGTTCGGTCATGAAGTCGGCGATCTGCACCGGCTTGCCGTCCAGCGCTGCGCGCGACGTGGTGGTTTCGCGGTTGAGCTCGAAGCCGCGCTCGAGGTAGTCGGCGAACTCCGGTGTGCAGCCGGTGCGCGCCGCCAGCGACAGCCGCCCGCCAGTGCGCAGCATCACGAACGCCAGGTTCGCCTGGCACAGCCGGGTGGCGTTGGCGATGATCGTGTCGAGGACCGACTGGAGGTCCGACGGCGAACGCGAGAGCACGCGCAGGATTTCGCCCGTCGCCGCCTGCTGCTCGAGCGCGGCGGACAGCTCGCGGCGGCAATGCGCGAGCGATTCGTGCAGGCGGGCGCCGTCGGCCGCCAATGCGGCCTGCCTCGCGCGTGCCGAAGGTCGGGGATCGCGGTCGGCCTTCATGGCGGGCCCTCCCGGCCACCACGTTACTCCTCGCGACATCGCCTTGCCAACCCCGGGCCGCGCCGGCCGGCGGGCATCGGGATTCAGGCATCATGAAGCGCATGCACGCCACGCCCCGCGTCGCCGGATGAGCGTCTTCCTCCTGAAGCGCCTGGCCACCTTCGCCGCTACGCTGGCCGTGGCCTCGCTGCTGGTGTTCGCAGTGCTCGAACTGTTGCCCGGCAACGTGGCGCAGGTGATCCTCGGCGAGGGCGCGACACCGGAGTCGCTGGCCGCGCTCGAGCAGAGGCTGGGGCTGGACCGCCCGGCCGCCACGCGCTACCTGGCCTGGACCGGCGGGCTGCTGCGCGGCGAGACCGCGCTCAGCCATGCCTACGACACCCCCACCGCCGAACTGATCGCCGAGCGGCTGCAGGTCACCCTGCCCCTGGCCGCAATGGCGATGGCGCTGACCGTCCTGCTCGCGCTAGCGCTCGGCGTCTACGCCGCGGCCCGCCATCGCCGCCTCGGCGATGTCGGCGTCATGGCCGTCAGCCAGATCGGCATCGCGATCCCCAATTTCTGGTTCGCGATCCTGTTGATCCTGCTGTTCGCGGTGAAGCTGCAGTGGACGAGCGCCGGCGGCTTCCCCGGCTGGCGCGAGGACGACGGGGGCGGGCTCGTCCCCGGCCTGGTCGCATTGCTGCTGCCCGCGGTCTCGCTCGCGGTCGTGCAGGCGGCCATCCTCGCGCGGATGACGCGCTCGGCGGTGCTGGAGGCGATGCGCGAGGACTTCGTGCGCACGGCGCGCGCCAAGGGCCTGAGTCGCCGGGCCACGCTCTGGAAGCACGTGCTGCGCAACGCGATGATCCCGGTGATCACGGTGATGGGCCTGCAGCTTGCCAACCTGGTCGCGGGAACCATCGTGGTCGAGAACGTCTTCGTGCTGCCGGGGATCGGTCGCCTCGTGTTCCAGGCCGTCGCCAACCGCGACCTCGTGGTGGTGCGCGACGTCGTGATGCTGCTGGTCGCGCTGGTCGTGGCGATCAACTTCGCGGTCGACGTGCTGTACGCGCTGATCGATCCGCGCCTGAGGCCGGGCGACGCATGAGCCGACGCCGCGACTTCTGGCGTCGGGCGCGCGAGCATCCGAGCTTCGTCGTCGGCGGGGCGTTGAGCGTGCTGCTGGCCATGGCCGCGATCGTCTCGCTGTTCTGGCAGCCGTGGCCACCCGCCGAGATCGACATTCCCAGCAGGCTGCAGGCGCCGAGCGCCGCACACTGGCTCGGCACCGACAGTCTCGGCCGTGACATCGCGTCGCAACTGCTGGTGGGCGCGCAGAGCAGCATCGTCGTGGGTATCCTCGCCGTCGGCATCGGGCTGGTGGCCGGCGTGGCGCTCGGCGCGCTGGCGTCGGCCCGGCGTGGCTGGATCGAGGAGCTGGTGATGCGCCTGTCGGATTTCGCGTTCGCCTTCCCGGCGCTGCTGTCGGCAATCATGCTCGGCGCAATCGTCGGTCCCGGACTCGTGACCGGCATCGTCGCGATCGGCATCTTCAACGTGCCGGTGTTCGCGCGGCTGACGCGCGCTGCCGCCAACGCCGTGTGGGCGCGCGAGTACGTGCTGGCCGCGCGCGCTGCCGGCAAGGGGCGTTGGCGGATCACGCTCGACCACGTGCTGCCCAACATCGCGAACGTCCTGATCGTGCAGGCCACGGTCGCCTTCGCCACCGCGATCCTGGCCGAGGCGGCGCTGTCCTACCTGGGCCTGGGCACGCAGCCGCCGCAGCCGAGCTGGGGGCGCATGCTGAACGAGGCGCAGGCGCAGATGTTCCAGGCGCCGCTGCTGGCCGTTTGGCCGGGCCTGGCCATCGTGCTGACGGTGCTGGGCCTCAACCTGATGGGCGACGGGCTGCGCGACCTGCTCGACCCGAAGCTGGCGCGCCAGCGCTGAGCCCGATGGCGCTCCGATGAACGCGGCCGAGACCCTGCTGGAAGTGCGCGACCTGCGCGTCACGCTGGACACGCCGCGCGGCCCGGCCGACGCACTGCGCGGCGTTTCGTTCGAAATGCAGCGCGGCGACACGTTGGGACTGACCGGAGAATCGGGCTGCGGCAAGTCGCTCACCGGGCTTGCGCTGATCGGGCTGCTGCCAGAGGGCGCCCGTGTCGCGGGGTCGATCCGCTTCGAAGGTCGCGAGCTGGTCGGGCTGGCCGAGGACGACTGGTGCCAGCTGCGCGGCGACCGCGTGGCGATGGTGTTCCAGGAGCCGATGAGCGCGTTGAATCCGCTGCATCCGGTCGGCCGGCAGATCGGCGAGTCGCTGCGGCTGCATCGGGGGCTGGACGCGCGCTCGGCCCGCGCCGAGGCGCTGCGCCTGCTGGAACGCGTGCGGATGCCGCAGGCGTCGAGTCGGCTCGACGCGTGGCCGCACCAGCTCTCCGGCGGCCAGCGCCAGCGCGTGCTGATCGCCATCGCGCTCGCCTGCGGACCGGACCTGCTGATCGCCGACGAGCCCACCACGGCACTGGACGCGACGCTGCAGCGCGAGGTGCTGCAACTTGTCACTCAACTGGTGCGCGAGGACCGCATGGCGCTGCTGCTGATCAGCCACGACCTCGGCGTAATGGCCGAGACCGTGCGTCGCACGATGGTGATGTACGGCGGCACCGTGGTCGAGAGTGGCCCCACGGAAGGCGTCTTCCGCAAGCTCGCGCATCCGTACACCCGGGGCCTGTTCGCCGCACGGCCGAGGCTGGGGCTTCCGCGTGGCACGCGGCTGCCGACGATTCCGGGGCGCGTCCCCGAACTCGCCGACCTCCCCGGCGGCTGCCCGTTCGCCGAGCGCTGCGACCGCGTGACGGCGGCCTGCCGCGCCGCCCCGCCGCCGGCCGTGGCGATCGCGGCCGGGCACGACGCCCGCTGCATCCACGTCGAGCCGCGCGCATGACACCGCTGCTGCAGGTCGACGAACTGGTCAAGCGCTACCGGCTACCGCGCGAGCGCCTGCTGACGCCGCCGCAACCGGTTCACGCGCTGCAGGGCGTGAGCTTCAGGCTCGAAGCCGGGCGCAGCCTGGGCGTGGTCGGCGAATCGGGTTCGGGCAAGAGCACGCTCGCGCGACTGGTGATGGCGCTCGAGCCGCCGACCGCGGGAACGGTGCGTTTCGACGGCCGCGACCTGCACGCGCTGCCCGCCGCCGAGTTGCGTCGCGCTCGCGCCGGCTTCCAGATGGTGTTCCAGGACCCGTTCGGCTCGCTGGATCCGCGGCAGACCGTGGCGCGCATCGTCGCCGAGCCGCTGGAGGCGCAAGCGCAGGGTACGCCGGCCGAACGCCGCGAGCGTGCCGGCGAGATGCTGGCCGCCGTGGGACTGCGCGCGGCGGACCTCGACAAGTACCCGCACGAGTTCAGTGGAGGCCAGCGCCAGCGCATCGCGATCGCCCGCGCGCTGGTCACGCGACCCCGGCTGATCGTCGCCGACGAGCCGGTCAGCGCGCTCGACGTCAGCGTGCAGGCGCAGGTGCTGAACCTGATGCAGGACCTGCAGGACCGCTTCGGCGTGAGCTACCTGTTCATCAGCCACGACCTCGCGGTGGTGGATCTGGTCTGCGACGACGTCCTCGTGCTTCACCAGGGACGCGTCGTGGAAGCCGGCCCCGCCGACCGGCTGTTCCGCGCCCCTGAACATGACTACACTCGTCGTCTGCTCGCGGCCAGGATGGGCGAACTGCCGCAGTGGCAGGATGGCCGCTGAACCCCCCGAGTCCCTGCTCGTCGTCCGAGGAGTGCCGATGATGATTGCGATGCAACGCCGTACCGCCCTGCTGCTGCCCGCCGTGGTCGCCGCGACGCTGGCTGTCGGGCCGCTGTTCGCGCACGCGCAGGCAGGCAAGAGCACCGCCGTGCTGGCGCTCGTGCTGGAACCGCCCAGCCTCGATCCGACCGTGGCCGCCGCGGCCGCCATCGGCGAGGTGGTGCACTACAACGTCCTCGAGGGCCTGACGAAGATCAACGTCGATGGCTCGGTCACACCGCTGCTGGCGGAGAGCTGGGCCGTGGCCCCGGACGGCAAGAGCTATACCTTCAACCTGCGCCGCGGCGTGAAGTTCAGCGACGGCGAAGCCTTCGACGCGTCCGCGGTGAAGTTCAGCTTCGAGCGCGCCAGGGCCGAGGGCAGCACCAACAAGGCCAAGAAGGCGGTGTTCGACAACATCAGCCGCATCAGCACGCCCGACGCGCACACGGTCATCCTCACGCTGGACAACGCGGACGGAAATTTCCTGTTCCGGATGGGCGAGAACACCGCGGTGATCCTGCACCCGAAGAGCGCCGCCCAGGCGGCGACGCGACCGGTGGGCACCGGACCCTACGTCGTGCAGGACTGGCGGAAGGGCTCGTCGATCACGCTGGCCGCCCGGCCGGGCGCGCGCACGCAGCCCAGGCTGAAGAAGGCGACCTTCCGCTTCATCAACGACCCGGCCGCGCGCGTGGCGGCGCTGCTGGCCGGCGACGTCGACGCCGTGCCGCGCCTCGACGCGCCGCAATCGGTGAAGCAGTTGCAGGCCGACAGGCGCTTCGCCGTCGAAACCGGCGCGACCGCCGGCAAGGGCATCATGACGATCAACAACCGCCGCAAGCCGTTCGACGACGTGCGCGTGCGCCGCGCGCTGATGCACGCAATCGACCGCAAGGCCTTCATCGACGGCGTGCTCGACGGCTACGCGCGCCCGATCGGCAGCCACTTCGCGCCCACCGACGCCGGCTACGTCGACCTGACCGGCATGTATCCCCATGACCCGGACAAGGCCAGGGCGCTGCTCAAGGAAGCGGGCGTGACCACGCCGCTGAACGTGACGCTGACGCTGCCGCCTCCGCAGTACGCGCGCAAGGGCGGCGAGGTGGTCGCCGCGATGCTGGCCAAGGTCGGCGTGGTCGCGAAGATCGAGAACGTCGAGTGGGCGCAGTGGCTGAGCGGCGCGTTCAAGGGCAACTTCGACCTGACGATCATCAACCACGTCGAGCCGCTCGACTACATGCAGTACGCGAACCCGTCGTACTACTGGGGCTACGACAGCAAGGCCTTCCGCGAGCTGGCGGCAAGGCACGCCGCCGAAACCAATGCGAAGGAGCGCAGCCGGCTGTTTGCCGAGCTGCAGCGGATGCTGGCAACCGACAGCGTGAACGCCTACCTGTTCAACCCGGCGCAGGTCGCGGTGGCGAAGAAGGGACTCAAGGGACTGTGGGCGAACCTGCCGATCCTGGCCAACGACCTCGCGGCGATGGGGTGGCAGTGAGCGTGCGCCGCCGCACGCGGCGCCTCCGGCGTCGAGACCGAGGATCCGCAAGCCCTACCGCGTCGCATCGTCGATGCGATCGCGTGCCGGCAACGCGTCGCGGAACGCCTCGAACGTTTTCCAGGCAGGCACCGGCGGCTCGTAGTCCGGTCGAGGCGAGTACACCGACGGCTCGACCAGCTGCATCCGGTGCAGGTAACGCGGGCAGTTCGGGAAGATGCGCGTCGCGGTCACACGGACGACGAAGACGGACCCCGGAAAGTCGGCGCGCAACGGATCGTCGGCGCTGATCGACGCAGTGCCGTTGACCCGGAGTCGCCTCGGGCGCTCGAAATCCGGAAAGAGCAACCCGACATGCGGATTGACGACGACGTTGCCCCACGAGCGGTACATGCCGTTGCCGTCGTAGTCGGGAAAGGCGATCGTTCGATCGTCCACCACGCGAACGAATCCGGGCAGGCCGCCCTTGTACGAGCAATCGGGCCGGCCCCGCTCGTCGGCGGTGGCCACGAAGAACATCGGGCGCGATTCGATGAACGCACGGTCCTCGTCGGTGAACGCCGTGCGGACCGTGACCTGCGCCAGCCGATCGGCGATCGCCCGCGTGTCGCGGACGTCCTGGAGTCGGCGCATCCCGTCGTGATACAGCGGATCGTCGATCATGGCGGCCTCCGTGAGAGCCCGTCGTCGATGCTACACCTCGGGCGGCACGGCGCAAGGCATCGCCCTTCATCCTGGAGGCGCGAACCCGCGTTCGACCGGCAGCCGATGATGAAGAAACACCCGCTCTAGGCGGGTGTTTCGTTGTTCCCGGCGGCCGACCTGCCCGGCAGGTCGGCAACAAGTCGCCAGCCCTACTTCTTGCTGCGGAACTTCCTCAGCGCCGCGATCTGCGCGATCGCCGCGGCCAGTTCGGCCTGCGCCTTCGCGTAGTCGATCGCGCCCTCGCGGTTCGCCAGCGCCTCTTCCGCCGCGCGCTTGGCCTCCTCCGCCTTCGCCTCGTCCAGGTCGTGCCCTCGGATCGCCGTATCGGCCAGCACGGTCACGCGGTTCGGCTGCACCTCGAGGATGCCGCCCGCGACGAACACGAACTCTTCCTCGGCCTGGCCCGCGACCTTGATGCGCACTGCGCCCGGCTTGATGCGCGTGATCAGCGGCGTGTGCTGCGGGTAGATCCCCAGCTCGCCCGCCTCGCCGGGCAGCGCGACGAACTCGGCCTGCCCCTCGAAGATCGAGCGCTCCGCGCTGACCACGTCGACGTGAATCGTATGCATGGCGTTGGCCCTGTTTACTGCAGCGTCTTGGCCTTCTCGAAGGCTTCCTCGATCGTGCCGACCATGTAGAACGCCTGCTCGGGCAGGTGGTCGCACTCGCCGTTGACGATCATCTGGAAGCCGCGGATCGTGTCCTTCAGCGCGACGATCTTGCCGGGTGAGCCGGTGAACACCTCGGCGACGTTGAACGGTTGCGACAGGAAGCGCTGGATCTTGCGCGCGCGGGCCACCGCCAGCTTGTCTTCCGGCGACAGCTCGTCCATGCCCAGGATCGCGATGATGTCGCGCAACTCCTTGTACCGCTGCAGCGTCGCCTGCACCTTGCGCGTGGTGTTGTAGTGCTCCTCGCCGATGATGTGCGGGTCGAGCTGGCGCGACGTCGAGTCGAGCGGGTCGACCGCCGGGTAGATGCCCAGCGCGGCGATGTCGCGCGACAGCACGACCGTGGCGTCGAGGTGACCGAAGGTGGTGGCCGGCGACGGGTCGGTCAGGTCGTCCGCCGGCACGTACACCGCCTGGATCGACGTGATCGAACCGGTCTTGGTCGACGTGATCCGCTCCTGCAGGCGGCCCATCTCCTCGGCCAGCGTCGGCTGGTAGCCCACCGCCGACGGCATCCGGCCGAGCAGCGCCGACACTTCGGTGCCGGCCAGCGTGTAGCGGTAGATGTTGTCGATGAACAGCAGGATGTCGCGGCCTTCGTCGCGGAACTTCTCGGCCATGGTCAGGCCGGTCAGCGCGACGCGCAGGCGGTTGCCCGGCGGCTCGTTCATCTGCCCGAACACCATCGCGACCTTGTCGAGGACCTTGGACTCTTCCATCTCGTGGTAGAAGTCGTTGCCTTCGCGGGTGCGCTCGCCGACGCCGGCGAACACCGAGTAGCCGCCGTAGCTCTTCGCGATGTTGTTGATCAGCTCCATCATGTTGACGGTCTTGCCGACGCCGGCGCCGCCGAACAGGCCGATCTTGCCGCCCTTGGCGAACGGGCAGATCAGGTCGATGACCTTGATGCCGGTGGGCAGCAGCTCGACCGACGGCTTGAGCTCTTCGAAAGTCGGCGGCTTCTGGTGGATCGCGCGGCGCTCGTCGGTGAGGATCGGGCCGGCATCGTCGATCGGGCGGCCCAGCACGTCCATGATGCGGCCGAGCGTCGCGGTGCCGACCGGCACCGCGATCGGGCCACCGGTATTGCCCACCTTCATGCCGCGGCGCAGGCCGTCGGAGGAACCCATCGCGATCGTGCGCACGACGCCGTCGCCGAGCTGCTGCTGCACCTCGAAGGTCAGGCCCTTCTCGGCAAGGCTGCTGCCGGTGTCTTCGAGCACCAGCGCGTCGTAGATGTGGGGCATCGCGTCGCGCGGAAACTGGATGTCCACGACGGCGCCGATGCACTGGACGATTTGACCTTGAGCCATTGTTCGCGTTCCTGTTCCTGAAATATTCCGGTGTGCTTCTCTAGACCGCTGCGGCGCCGCCGACGATTTCGGACAGCTCCTTGGTGATCGCGGCCTGGCGCGCCTTGTTGTACGACAGCTGGAGTTCGTCGATGACCTTCTTCGCGTTGTCGGACGCGGACTTCATCGCCACCATGCGCGCGCTCTGCTCGCTGGCCAGGTTCTCGGCGACCGCCTGGTACACCAGCGACTCGATGTAGCGCAGCAGCAGTTCGTCGAGCACGCTCTGCGCGTCGGGTTCGTAGAGGTAGTCCCACGAGTACTCGCGCGAGTCTTCCTGCAAGCGCTCCGCCGACAGCGGCAGAAGCTGCTCGAGGACCGGTTCCTGCTTCATCGTGTTGATGAAGCGCGTGTACGCCATGTAGACCGCGTCGACCTCGCCGGCGGCGTAGGCGTCGAGCTGGATCTTGACCGGGCCGATCAGCTTCTCGAGGTGCGGCGTGTCGCCGAGCTGCACGACGTGCGAGACCACCCTGGCGCCGATGCGCTGAAGGAAACCGAAGCCCTTGTTGCCGATGGCCGTGGCCTGGACTCCGACGCCGCCGCGCTCGAGTTCGCGCAGCTTGTTGGTGACCATGCGCAGCACGTTGGTGTTCAGGCCGCCGCACAGGCCCTTGTCGGTGGTGACGACGATCACGCCGGCGTTCTTCACCGTCTCGCGCCCGACCAGGTACGGGTGCCGGTACTCGGGATTGGCATCGGCCAGGTGCGCGGCGATGTTGCGCACCTTGTCCGCGTATGGACGGGCATGGCGCATCCGTTCCTGCGCCTTGCGCATCTTGGATGCGGCGACCATCTCCATCGCCTTGGTGATCTTGCGCGTGTTCTGCACGCTCTTGATCTTCGTCCGGATTTCTTTGCTTCCGGCCATGGATCTTCCTGGTTAGCCCTGATTCAACCGCTCAGACGATGAGAAAGCGTGAAGGAATCGTAGCGAGCGGCCCGAGGTCGCGCCGAGAAGCGCAGCCGTACGCGAGTACGGCGAGCATCGCAGGCGCGAGATCGGGTCGCGCAGTAGATTCGTTCATGCTTTCTAGTAGGCGCCGGTCTTCTTGAAGTCTTTCAGCGCTTCGTGCAGCTGCGCCTCGACTTCCTTGGTGAACTTCTTGTCGCGATCGATCGTCTCGACCAGCGACGCGTACTTGGTCTTGACGAATTCGCGCAGCCCGCGCTCGGCGTCGAGGGCCTTCGCGACGTCGATATCGTCGAAGTAGCCGTTGTTCACGCCGAACAGCGTCAGCGCCATCTCCCAGACCTGCAGCGGCTGGTACTGCGGCTGCTTCATCAACTCGGTGACCAGGCGGCCGCGCTCGAGCTGCCTGCGGGTGGCTTCGTCGAGGTCGGATGCGAACTGCGCGAACGCGGCCAGCTCGCGGTACTGCGCGAGCGCCAGGCGCACGCCGCCGCCCAGCTTCTTGATGATGTCGGTCTGCGCGGCGCCACCGACCCGCGACACCGAGATGCCGGCGTTGATGGCGGGCCGGATGCCGGCGTTGAACAGGTCGGTCTCGAGGAAGATCTGGCCGTCGGTGATCGAGATCACGTTGGTCGGCACGAACGCGGACACGTCGCCGGCCTGCGTCTCGATGATCGGCAGCGCGGTCAGCGAGCCGGTCCTGCCCTTGACCTCGCCCTTGGTGAACTTCTCGACGTAGTCCTCGTTGACCCGCGCGGCGCGCTCGAGCAGGCGGCTGTGCAGGTAGAAGACGTCGCCGGGATAGGCTTCGCGGCCCGGCGGGCGACGCAGCAGCAGCGAGATCTGGCGGTATGCCCAGGCCTGCTTGGTCAGGTCGTCGTAGATGATCAGCGCGTCCTGGCCGCGATCGCGGAAGTACTCGCCCATCGTGCAGCCCGAGTAGGCCGACAGGTACTGCATCGCGGCGGAATCCGACGCGGTGGCGGCGACGACGATGGTGTATTCCATCGCGCCGGTTTCCTCGAGCTTGCGCACCACGTTGGCGATGGTCGAGGCCTTCTGGCCGATCGCGACGTAGACGCAGACCAGGTCCTTGCCCTTCTGGTTGATGATCGTGTCGATCGCCACCGCGCTCTTGCCGGTCTGGCGGTCGCCGATGATCAGCTCGCGCTGGCCGCGGCCGATCGGCACCATCGCGTCGACCGACTTGAGGCCCGTCTGCACCGGCTGCGACACCGACTTGCGGGCGATCACGCCGGGCGCAACCTTCTCGATGACGTCGGACATCTTCGCGTTGATCGGGCCCTTGCCGTCGATCGGCTGGCCGAGCGCGTCGACGACGCGGCCGATCAGCTCGGGACCGACCGGCACTTCGAGGATGCGCCCGGTCGCCTTGACCGTCATGCCCTCGGAGATGTGCTCGTACGAGCCCAGCACCACCGCGCCGACCGAGTCACGCTCGAGGTTCAGCGCCAGGCCGAAGGTGGCGGCGCCGCCGGGCGCGGCGGGGAACTCGATCATCTCGCCCTGCATCACGTCGGACAGGCCGTGGACGCGGCAGATCCCGTCGGTGACGGTGACGACCGTCCCCTGGTTGCGCGTGTCGGCCGCGACGTTCAGGTTCTGGATCTTGCTCTTGAGGAGTTCGCTGATCTCAGCCGGATTCAGTTGCATGGGGTTCCCCGTATTCCTTAAAGCTTCAACGCGCCGGCCATCTGGGCCAGCTTGCCGCGCACCGAGGCGTCGATCACCTCGTCGCCGATCCGGATCGCCACGCCGCCGATGAGGTCGGCATCGACGTGGACCGTGGCCTTGATCTGCTTGCCGTACTTCTGCTTCAGCGTCGCGACGATGTCGTCGACCTGCTGCTCGACCAGCGGGTAGGCCGAGCTGATCTGCGCGTCGAGCACGCCCTCGTGCTCGTTGCGCAACTCGTCGAACAACGTCGAGATCTCGGGCAGTACCGCGAGCCGCTCGTTGTCGGCCAGCACCTGCACGAAGTTCTTCTGCTCGGCGCCGAGCTGCCCGGCGGCATCGGCCACGACGCCGGCGACCTGCGCATTCGACAGCTGCGGGTTGCCGATGAGCTCTCGCGCCACGTCGGTGCCGGCCACGACGGCCAGCCGCGACAGCGCGTCGGACCACGACGGCAGCGCGTTCTGCTCGCGCGCCAGCTTGAAGGCGGCTTCGGCGTACGGCCGGGCGATCGTCAGCGACTCGGCCATGGTCTTACTTCAGCTCGTTCTTCAGGTTGGCCAGCAGGTCGGCATGCTTCGCCGCGTCGACTTCCTTGCGCAGGATGCGCTCGGCGCCGGCCACCGCGAGTTGCGCGACCTGGTCGCGCAGCTGGTCGCGCGCCTTCTGCGCGGCGAGCACGGCCTCGTCTTCCGCCGACTTGCGGGCGGCAGCGACGATCGCAGCGGCCTCCGCGCGGGCCTTCTCGACGATGCCGGCAGCCTGCTTCTCGGCGCCGGATCGCACTTCGGCCGCGCCTGCGCGGGCCTGCTGCAGCTCCTGCTCGACCCGGCGCTCGGCAGCGACGAGGTCGGCGCGCGCCTTGTCGGCGGCGGCCAGCCCGTCGGCGATCTTCTTCGAGCGCTCGTCGAGCGCCTTGGTGATCGGCGGCCAGACGAACCGGGCGGTGAACCACCACAGCGCCAGGAAGACGATGATCTGGACGATGAGCGTCGCGTTGAGATACACGCTTTGCCCCCTTCTATCGGAGTGTCAACTGACTGGAACGGCCCGCTGGCCCCGGCGGCGACACCGCGGCCCCGCGGAGGTCGGCGTGGCTCAGCCCTGGAACGGGTTGGCGAACGCGAACATCATCGCGATGCCGACGCCGATCAGGAACGCCGCGTCGATCAGGCCGGCCAGCAGGAACATCTTGGTCTGCAGCTTGTCCATCAGCTCGGGCTGGCGCGCCGCGCCTTCGATGTACTTGCCGCCCATCATGCCGATGCCGACGCAGGCACCGAGGGCGCCCAGGCCGATGATCAATCCGCAGGCGATGGCGACGAGAGCAACGTTGGTCATGATTGTCCGACTCCTGGTGAAATGCGCACGAAGCGAGTTGTGAAGATCTGGTTGAAAAGGGACGCGATCAGTGGTGCTCGTGCGCCTGGCCGATGTAGACCAGCGTGAGCATCATGAAGATGAAGGCCTGCAGCGTGATGATCAGGATGTGGAAGATCGCCCAGCCCAGGCCGGTGATGAAGTGCAGCCCCATGCCCCACCACAGCGCGGTGCCGCCGAGCAGCGCGATCAGCATGAACACGAGCTCGCCGGCGAACATGTTGCCGAACAACCGCATGCCGAGCGAGACGGTCTTGGCCGCGTACTCGATGATCTGCAACAGCAGGTTGAACGGTGCGAGGAACCACTTGGCGCCGAACGGTGCGGTGAACAGTTCGTGCACGAAGCCGCCGCCGCCCTTGATCTTGATGCCGTAGTAGATCGACGACGCCAGCACGACGATCGACAGCGACAGCGTGCCGTTGAGGTCGGCAGTGGGCACCGCGCGCATGTAGTGCAGGCCGAACAGCTCGCCGATGCGCGGGAACAGGTCGACCGGGATCAGGTCGATCGCGTTCATCAGGAAGATCCAGACGAACGACGCCAGCGCCAGCGGCGCGATGTAGCTCAGGTCGCCCTTGACGATCGAGCGGGCCTGTTCGTGGACGAACTCGACCAGCGATTCGATCGCGCCGACGAAGCGGTTGGGCACGCCGGCGTGCACCTTGCGCGCCGCCCGGTACATCAGCCAGCCGGTGATGGCCGCAGTGAGCACCGAATAGAAGATGGTGTCCCAGTTGACGATCGAGAAATCGACGATGTTCTTCTGGGCGGCGCCGGATGAATTCAGGTGCGCCAGGTGGTGGACGATGTATTCGGAAGCGGTCGGTGCGCTGGAGCCGGCGGCCATGGTTTCCCGATTCTGTCGCGTTGGCGGTTGGTCAGGACTTCATCAAAGCGAATTGCCTTTCGCCTCGGGCAGGGAGCGCACGAAAGCCAGTGCGAACAGCGGCGCCTTCAACGCGACGATCATCCCGATCAGCAGCGGAAGCCACCGGATGTCCGGCACCGACTTCACGATCAAGGCCAGAAGGCCGACCGTGAGGCCGAGCTTGGCAAACTCGCCCAGGAAGAAGACCACCGGGTAGGATTCCGGCGTCCGCTTCCGGTGCAGCGCCAAGCGCAGCGCGAACAACGCATTCGGGACGATCGCCACGGCGCCGCCCAGCAACAGGAACCGGGCGCTGTCCATGCCTGTCGCCAGCCCGGCAACGAGTGCCAGGACGGCAACGGCGGCGATCTGCAGTCCAATGGCAGCCAACATGTTTCGAGCGTATCGGCGGCGCCAGTGGCCCGCAATGGGCAAAGACGCAGGATTCTAGCGTCCGGTCAAAGGAGGGTCAAACGACCTGTTGCGGCGCAACATCGGGTTTCGCGCTGCCACCGCTCGACGGCACGCAATCGCGGTGAAAGAATGATCTCGATCAACGCGACGGAGACTCACGATGCGCAGTGATTGCCTTTCGCGGAGTCTTGTGGTCCGTTTCGCCGTGCTGCTCGCGGCCTGGCTGGGCGTCTTCGCGAGCGCACGGGCGTCGGCCGACCTGGCCCGCTACAACGACGCCGTGGTGCGCGTCGAGGCGGAGATCGTGCCCGACGGGCAGACCGTGCAGGCCCTCGGCGCGAATCGCAGCGGTTCGGGGGTGATTCTCGACGCCCGCACGGTGCTGACGATCGGCTACCTCGTGGTCGAGGCCGAGCAGGTCACCGTGGTGACCGCCGACGGCCGGCGCGCGCCGGGCAACGTCGTCGGCTACGACCACGAGACCGGCTTCGGGCTGCTGCGCACGGTGGTGCCGCTGACCGGGCAGGCGCTCGAACTGGGCGATTCGGACCGGGTCGCCGAGCGGCAGAGGCTGCTGACGCTCGGACACGGCGAAGCGGAAGCCACCGAGCTGCTCGTGCTGTCGCGCAAGCCGTTCGCCGGCAGCTGGGAGTACCTGCTCGAGCGGCCGATCTTCACGTTCCCGCCGGTCAACAACTGGAGCGGCGCGGCGCTGATCGACGGCGACGGCAGGCTGGTCGGCATCGGGTCGCTGATCGTCAACGACGCAGCCGCCGACCGCCCGGGCGTGCCGGGCAACCTGTTCGTGCCGGTGAACCTGCTGAAGCCGATCCTCGCGGACCTTCTGGCGCGGGGCCGGCGTGCCGAGGGTGCGAATCCGTGGCTGGGGCTCGCGACCGAACAGGTGCGCGGACACCTGATGGTGGTGCGCGTGACGCGCGACGGGCCGGCCGACACTGCCGGGCTCGAGGCCGGCGACATCATCGTCGGCGTCGGCGCGGACAAGGTCGCCGGCCAGGCCGACTTCTACCGGCGGATCTGGAAGCTCGGCCCGGCGGGCGTGACCGTTCCGCTGCGCGTGCTCAAGGACGGCGACCTGCGCGAGGTGCCGGTGCGCTCGATCGATCGCGCGGACTTCCTGCGCAAGCCGCGCGGAATCTGAACCGTTCTCAGCGCTGTTGCAGCACCGGCGCAGGACCGGCGTCGCCGCTGCGGCCATCGGCCTTCGCCGGCGGGTGGAACTCCTGCGGCGTGGCGCCCCGCTTGTCGACGCCGACGCCCTGCTCGATCGGCGGCAGCGCGTGCGCGATCCCCTTGTGGCAGTCGATGCAGGTCTTGCCTTCGGACAGCCCCTGCTGGTGCAGGTTCGCAGCGCGCCGTCCCTGCTCGCCGTAGTCGAACGAGTCGTAGTGGTGGCAGTTGCGGCACTCGCGCGAGTCGGTGCGCTTCATCCGGTCCCACTCGTGCTTGGCAAGCTCGAGGCGCTTGGCGTTGAACTTCTCCGGCGTGTCGATCGTGCCGAGCATCTTGTGCCACAGCTCGTTGGACGCCTGGATCTTGCGGACCATCTTGTAGCCCCACTCCCTGGGCACGTGGCAATCGGGGCAGGTCGCGCGCACGCCGGTGCGGTTGCTGTAGTGGACGGTGTTGCGGTACTCCTTGTAGACGTTCTCGCGCATCTCGTGGCACGAGATGCAGAACTGCTCGGTGTTGGTGAGTTCGAGGCTCCAGTTGAAGCCGCCCCAGAACAGGATCCCGGCGATGAAGCCGACGCCTCCCACGCCGAAGACCACGGGCGCGAGCCGCGCCCACAGGCTGCGCTTGACGGGCCCCTTGGCCGCTTCGTTCTTGTCGTCCATGTCGTCCTCGGCGTCCTTGCGTCCTTGCGTCCTTGCGTCCCGTCTTCGTCGTCGCGGCTACCTCAGGCCGGTGGCTGGCCGGAAGGTGTTGTCGACCAGCGGCTTCGCTTCGGTCTGCGGGACGTGGCACTGCATGCAGAAGTAGCGCCGAGGGGCGACGTTGGGCAACTCCTTGCCGTCGCGGTCGCGGAAGTGCGTCA
>Ga0209477_1000182_pt1 | contig 36337 bp, 29 predicted proteins | sample KloWWTupernatant_FD_187180 | JGI IMG/M metagenome (GOLD analysis project Ga0209477, IMG submission 187180) | Active sludge microbial communities from Klosterneuburg, Austria, studying microevolution and ecology of nitrifiers - Klosterneuburg... | ecosystem: Engineered > WWTP > Aerobic digester >...
ATGCAAGAGTAGGTCACTGCCAGGGGCCTATACCGAAACCCTCCAGCTCTCCGAGCTGGGGGGTTTCTTCTTTTGGGCGCGGGCAAACTGCCTGTCCGCCGGCTGGACATGGGCGCCGGATGCACGCAAAGCCCCGCCCCTTTGCCCGCCCCTGGGCTCGATGTCGACTGCGGCATCAAGTCGCCGCTTCGGGCCGGCGGTTTGCGACCGGGTCGCCAGGGCCCCAGCCGAGTAGCGCGATGGACGGCTCTCGCATGTCCTGCGGCCCCGCGTCGCCGGTCACCCACGTAGCGTCGTCGTTGTTGTCACCGGTGTCATCCCGATCCAGTCGAACCGAACCCGGATCGGCCACGATCTAGCCAAAATGCAAAGCCGGTGTCACGATTGTTTAACGGGACTTTTACAAACCGGTCCGGGATGGGCCGGCCAGGGTCTCGTGCCTTTGCGGGAGCGACCTGTGGGGGTTGCCCGCGTAAACCACGCACTGCTTGGGAGGATCGAACAATGAACAACCACAAGGGATGCACTGGCGCCATGCGCTGGTCGCCACTCGCGCTCGCCGTCGCGCTGGCCTGCGTGCCGGGTGCATCGTGGGCGCAGGACGATGCGACCGAACTCGAGCGCGTCGAGGTCACCGGCTCGCGCATCAAGCGCGCCGAATCCGAAGGTCAGGCGCCGGTGCTCACGCTCGAGCGCGAGGACATCCAGGCCACGGGGCTGCTTTCGGTCGGCGACATCATCCAGCAGATCACCGCATCGGGCTCCGCGCTCAATACCAAGTTCAACTCCAGCGGCAACTTCGGCTTCCCGCCCGACGGCGGCGGCGTCGGCGCGGGTTCGACCACCATCGACCTGCGCAACCTCGGCTGCAAGCGCGTGCTGGTGCTGGTCGACGGGCTGCGCTGGGTCAGCGAATCGTCGGCCTCCGGCGTCTCGAGCTGCACCGACCTCAACACGATTCCGGTCAGCATCGTCGAGCGCATCGAGGTGCTGCAGGATGGCGCGTCGGCGATCTACGGTTCCGACGCGATCGCGGGCGTGGTCAACATCATCACGCGGCGCAGCTTCGACGGCCTCGAGTTCGGCGCCTACTATGGCGAGAACGAGGAGGGCGACGGCGAGACCACCAACTTCGACGTCAGCGTCGGCGGATCCGGCGAGCGCTTCGACTTCTTCGTCGGCGCCAGCTACTACAAGCAGCGCGAAATCGCCTCGAAGGACCGCGAGCAGTCGAGCTTCCCGGTCCCGGGCACGGGCCTGACCTTCGGCTCCTCGGCCACGCCGCAGGGGCGTTACGTGTTCACCGACCCGCGCACCGGCAACACGTCGAGCATCACGCTCAACCCCGGCACGATCACGCCGGTCTACGATCCGCTCAACCCGACGGGCGGCACCAGCACCTACAACCCCTTCGACACCTCCGATCGCTTCAATTTCGCGCAGTTCAACCTGCTGCTGACGCCATCCGAGCGCCGCGGGCTGTACAACCAGACCCACTTCGAGATCACCGACAACACCACCTGGTATTTCAAGGGCCTCTACAACGAGCGCGAGTCGACCAACCAGGCCGCGCCCGAGCCGATCTTCCTCGGCCCCGAGGCTGGTACCGGCAATGCCTACGCGGACAACATCTTCATTTCGCGCACCAACCCCTACAACCCGTTCGGGATCGACTTCATCTCCACCGGCCCGGACGCGAACCTGATCTTCTTCGGCCGGCGCCCGATCGAGGGCGGGGCACGCGTGTTCAACCAGGAAGTCGACACCTGGTACATCGCGACCGGCTTCGAGGGCAATTTCGACCTTGGCGCGCGCAAGCTCTACTGGGACCTCAACTACGCCAACAGCCAGAACAAGGCCGAGCAGACCAACTACGGCAGCTACAACATCCGCCGCATCGCCCAGGCACTGGGTCCGGTAGACGCCTGCAACGCCGATCCCAACTGCGTGCCGCTCAACTACTTCGGCGGCCAGGGCGCCGGTGGCGGCACGATCACGCCGGAGATGCTGGCGTACATCCAGCCGATCATCCGTGACAGCAGCGAGCAGGAGCTGGAGCTGTACTCGGCCAACCTGACCGGCGACTTGTTCGAACTGCCGGCCGGCGCGCTCGCCTTCGCGGCCGGCTACGAGTACCGCGAGTACAGCGGCTCGTACCAGCCCGACGCGCTGACCGTGGCGGGCGAATACAACGGCGTGCCGTCGCTGCCCACCAGCGGCGAGTACGACGTCAGCGAGTTCTACGGCGAGTTGAATGCGCCGATCTACGAGTCGGAATCGGGCGCGAGCAAGCTGGACCTCAGCCTCGCGGGCCGTTACTCCGACTACGACTTCGGCGAGTCCTCCAAGGACGAGACCACCGGCAAGTTCGGCCTGCGCTGGCAGCTGAACGAGCAGTTCCTCGCCCGCGGCACCTACTCGGAAGGATTCCGGGCGCCGACCATCGGCGAGCTGTTCGGATCGGCCAGCCGCTTCGACGCCACCTTGAGCGATCCCTGCTCGATCGGCCTCGACGGTTCGCCGGCGCCGGGCAATCCGGCGAACTGCACCGCCCTAGGCGTGCCGCCGGGATACCAGCAGGCCAACTCGCAGATCTCGGTCACGACCGGCGGCAACTCCGACCTCGAGCCCGAGACTGCCGACACCTACACCGCCGGACTGGTGTGGAGCCCGGCGTTCGCGGTCGACACCAACTGGTCCGAGCGCCTCGACTTCGAGTTGACCTACTACAACGTCGAAGTCGAAGGGGCGATCCAGGCCATCGACGCGCAGACCCAGCTGAACCTGTGCGTGGCGACGCTCGACGAGGCTTATTGCAACGGCATCACCCGCGCCACCACCGGCGGCATCAACGGCTTCAACAACCGCCTGGTGAACATCGGCCAGATCGAGACCGATGGCTACGACATCAACCTCTACTGGTCCGCGCCCGCGGGTGACTGGGGCCAGTTCAACGTGACCTGGCTCAACACCTTCGTCGCCGACTACGAGGCGATCGGCGTAAACGGCGTGGTCCAGCCGCAGAGCGAGGGCACCGAGGTCAACGACGGCGGCATCCCGGAGTGGACCTCGAACTTCCGCGTCGGCTGGAGCATGGGCGACTGGGGCGCGAACTGGACGGTGCGCTACCTGAGTGATCTCACCGAGCAATGCGGCGATGCGGTCGACTTCGACGTCTGCTCCAACCCCAACGACGGCACCAACGAGCTCGAGAGCACGGCCTACAACGACGTGCAGGTCAGCTGGAGCTCGCCGTTCGGCGCGGAGGGACTGCGCCTGGCGGCCGGCGTCAACAACCTGTTCGACGAGGATCCGCCGATCTGCCTGAGCTGCTCGCTCAACGGCTACGACGCGAGCAACTACGACGTGCCGGGACGCTTCTGGTACCTGCAGGCGTCGTACAAGTTCTGAGCCGGACCCAGGCTGCGCGCGACATCGACGCCCGCCGCGACCCGGCGGGCGTCTTCATTGGTGCGGTCGACGCGCGGCGCCGGGTTGATGTCCGGCGGCCGCCGGCCCGGCCTCAGAGCGAGTAGCCGAACTGCTGGCGGAACTGCTCGGCGAACTCGGCGTAGGTGAAGCGCTGGTTCTGGGTCCCCGGATGCTCGATCTTGAGCGCGCCCATGAGCGAGGCCACGCGCCCGGCAGTGGCGAGGTCCATGCCGCGCTGCAGGCTGTAGATCAGCCCGGCGCGGTAGGCATCGCCGCAGCCGGTCGGATCGGTGATGCGCCGCTCGGCGGCGGGCGGGATCTCGAGCGTGCCCTGGGCCGTGTGGATCAGCGAGCCCTTGGGTCCGCGCGTGACGATGTAGGCCTTCACGCGCTGCGCGATATCGGTTTCCGACCAGCCGCAGCTGCGCTGCAGCAGGCTGGACTCGTAGTCGTTCACGGTGACGTACTGCGCCTGTTCGATGAAGGCGCGGAACTCGGCGCCGTCGAACAGCGGCATCGCCTGGCCCGGGTCGAAGATGAAGGGCACGCCGCGCTCGGCGAATTCGCGCGCGTGTTGCAGCATCGAATCCCGGGTGTCGGGCGCGACGATGCCGAAGTCCACGTCGGGCACGTCGCCGATGTGGAGTTCGGTCGAACGCACCATCGCCCCCGGATGGAAGGCCGTGATCTGGTTGTCGTCCAGATCGGTGGTGATGAAGGCCTGCGCGGTGAACAGGTCGGGAATCTCCTTGACGTACTCGAGCCGCACCGCGCAGCGCTGGAAGTGCTCGCGATAGGGGCCGAAGTCCTGGCCCACGGTCGCCATCGGCACCGGGTCGCCGCCGAGCAGCTTGAGGTTGTAGGCGATGTTCCCCGCGCAGCCGCCGAACTCGCGCCGCATGCGTGGCACCAGGAAGGCCACGTTGAGGATATGGACCTTGTCCGGGAGGATGTGGTTCTTGAACTGGTCCTGGAACACCATGATGGTGTCGAAGGCCAGCGAACCGCAGATGACGGCTGACATTGCGCTCGATTCCTGGGGTCTGAGGGCGGGAACGATACTGTAGGAGCGCGCTCTGCGCGCGATCGGCGCCGCACCGATGCGGGGCCCATCGCGCGCAGAGCGCGCTCCTACAATGGCGGGAGCAGGCGCTGGCGCAGCAGTTCGTTGAGGCGTTGCGGGTTGGCCTTGCCGCGGGTGGCCTTCATGGCCTGTCCGACCAGCCAGCCGAACACCTTCTCGTCGCCGGCGCGGAACTGGCCGGCCTGGGCCGGGTTGGCGCCGATCACCTGGTCGATCGCCGCGACCAGCGCGGCATCGTCGCTGACCTGCGCCAGGCCGCGCGCCGCGATCACCGTGTCGGCATCGCCCTCGCCCGCCCACATCGCCGCGAACACGTCCTTGGCCAGCTTGCCGGACACGGTGCCGTCCTTGATCCGCGCCAGCAGGCCGGCCAGTGCGTCCGGCGACACCCGGGCCGCCGTGATCGCGAGCTGCGCGGCGTTGAGCGTGGCGGCCAACTCGCCGTTGATCCAGTTCGCGACCAGCTTGGGCTCGTCCGGCAGGCGCGCCAGCGCAGCCTCGAAGTAGTCGGAAACCGCGCGCTCCTGGGTCAGCAGGTCGGCGTCGTAGGGCGACAGGCCCAGTGTCTCCACATAGCGCCGCCGGCGCGCCCGCGGCAGCTCTGGCAGGGCGGCGCGCTCGGCCTCCAGCAGGTCTGCGCCCACGCGCAACGGCGGCAGGTCGGGGTCGGGGAAGTAGCGGTAGTCGTGCGCGTCCTCCTTCGAGCGCATGGCGACGGTGCGCTGCTGCGCCTCGTCGTAGAGCCGGGTCTCCTGCACGATCTCGCGGCCCGCCTCGCGCTCGCGGATGTGGCGTTCGATCTCGTAGTCGATGGCCTTCTCGACGAAGCGGAACGAGTTGACGTTCTTGATCTCGCTGCGGGTGCCCAGCGTGGTGCTGCCGCGCGGGCGTACCGACACGTTTGCATCGCAGCGGAACGAGCCCTCCTGCAGGTTGCCGTCGCAGACCCCGAGCCAGCGCACCAGGCGGTGCAGCTCGTGCAGCCAGGCCACTGCCTCGGCCGCCGAGTGCATCGCCGGCGTGGTGACCACTTCAAGCAAGGGCGTGCCCGCGCGGTTGAGATCGATGCCGGTGGCGCCATGGAAGGCGTCGTGCACCGACTTGCCGGCGTCTTCCTCCAGGTGCGCGCGCTGGATCGGCACCGTGAACTCGCGGCCGTCGTCGAGGGTCGCGGCGAGGCGGCCGTCGGCCACGATCGGCTGCTCGTACTGGCTGATCTGGTAGCCCTTGGGCAGGTCCGGGTAGAAGTAGTTCTTGCGCGCGAACACCGACTGCCGTGCGATGCGGGCCTCGATCGCGAGGCCCAGCCGCACCGCCATGCGAATGGCCTCGGCATTGGGCACCGGCATGGTGCCAGGCAGGGCGACGTCGATGCCGCTGGCCTGGGTGTTCGGCTCCGCGCCGTAGGCGGTGGACGCGCCCGAGAACAGCTTGCTGCGCGTCGCCAGCTGCACGTGCACTTCGAGGCCGATCACGGCTTCCCAGGCGCTATCCATCGCGGCGCTCATCCTTACCAGTGCGCCGGGGGCGTGGCGCGATGCCAGTCGCTGGCCTGCTGCAGGGCGTGGCCCGCGGCCAGCAGCCGCGACTCGGCGAAGGCCGGCGCCACCAGTTGCAGGCCCACCGGCAGGCCGCCGACGAAGCCCGCCGGCAGCGAGATGCCGGGCAGGCCGGCGAGGTTGACCGCGACCGTGTTGACGTCGGCGGCGTACAGCGCCGCGGGATCGGCGTCGCCGCTGCCCAGCGCCAGGGCGACGGTCGGCGCGGTCGGGCCCGCGAGCAGGTCGACCTCGGCGAAGGCGCGGGCAAAATCCTGCGCGATCAGGCGCCGCACGCGTTGCGCGCGGCCGTAGTAGGCGTCGTAGTAGCCGGCCGACAGGACGTAGGTGCCGACCAGGATGCGACGCTGCACCTCGGCGCCGAAACCCTCGGCGCGCGAGCGGCTGTAGAGGTCGGCGAGGTCGCGCGGGTCGGCGCAGCGGTGGCCGTAGCGCACGCCGTCGTAGCGGGCGAGGTTGCTCGAGGCCTCGGCCGGCGCGATCACGTAGTACGCCGCGATCGAGTCCTCGAGGCTGGGCAGGTCGACGTCGACCAGGCGCGCGCCGGCGCGCTCGAGCACGGCCAGGGCCGCGCGCACCGCCGCCGCCACGGCGGGATCGACGCCGGCGCCGAAGTACTGCCGCACCACGCCGATCCGGCGACCGGACACGCCTTCGGCCAGGGCCCCGACGTAGTCGTCCACCGGACGCTCGACGCTGGTCGCGTCGCGCGGGTCATGGCCGGCGAGCGTGGACAGCACCAGCGCGCAATCGGCCGCCGAGCGCGCCAGCACGCCGGCCTGGTCGAGGCTGGAGGCGAAGGCGACCATGCCCCAGCGCGACACCCGGCCATAGGTCGGCTTGAGCCCGGTGATGCCGCAGTAGGCCGCTGGCTGGCGCACCGAGCCGCCGGTGTCGGAGCCGGTCGCGAAGGGCACCACGCCGGCCGCCACCAGCGCGGCCGAGCCGCCGGACGAGCCGCCCGGGACCCGGCCCGGATCCCAGGGATTGCGTACCGGCCCGAAGTGCGAGTGTTCGTTGGACGAGCCCATGGCGAACTCGTCCATGTTGGCCTTGCCGATGCAAACGGCGCCGGCGTGATCGAGCCGCTCGACCACGGCGGCGTCGTAGGGCGGCACGAAGCCCTCGAGCATGCGCGAACCGCAGGTCGTGGCGAGGCCCCGGGTGCAGAACAGGTCCTTGTGCGCGAACGGGATGCCGGCCAGCGGGCCGGCGGTCCCGCTGGCGCGCCGCTGGCGCGCGCGCCCGGCGTCGGCGCGGGCGCGCTCCGGCGCCAGCGTGATGAGCGCGTTGAGGTCGGCCTGCGTCGCCGCTGCGCGCGCCAGCGCGGTCTCGGCCAGGTCGGCGGCGTCCATGCGGCCGTCGTCCAGCGCGCGGGCCAGTGCCGCGAGCGAGGGCAGGACCGGCGCCGTCACTCGATTACCCTGGGCACCACGTAGTAGCCGCCCCGCGACTCGGCGGCGAGCCCCAGCAGCGCATCGGCCTGGCCACCCTCGGTCACCGTGTCGCCGCGCAGCGCCACGCACTGGTCGTGCGGGTGCGCCAGCGGGGCGACCTGGTCGAGCGGCAGGGCCTTGAGGCGCTCGAACAGCCCGAGGATGCGGGCCAGGTCCGCGGCAAGCCGCGGCCGCGCCGCCGGATCGATCGCGAGCCGGGCAAGGCGCCCGAGGTGGTCGAGGGTGCTGTCGTCGATCATGGATTGTGGCGCGGCGCGGGCGCCGCGATGGCCGTTTCGGGGCAAGTCGCGCGCGGGCGCGCGCGAAAACGCGAACTGTATCACCGCATCGCGGCTTCCAGCTTGCTGCACCCAGACCCGGTTGTTACAGTAACGCGCTTTTTCCGCCCTCCTGCTGCAAATCCCATGTTCAAAAGCCTGCGCGGCATCTTCTCCAACGATCTGTCGATCGACCTTGGCACCGCCAACACGCTGATCTACGCGCGCGGGCAGGGCATTGTCCTGAACGAGCCCTCGGTGGTCGCGATCCGCCAGGACCGCGGACCCGGGGGGCCGCGCTCGGTCGCGGCCGTCGGCCTCGAGGCCAAGCGCATGCTGGGTCGCACGCCCGGCAACATCGTCACCATCCGGCCGATGAAGGACGGCGTCATCGCCGACTTCACCATGGCCGAGGAGATGCTCCAGGCCTTCATCCGCAAGGTGCACAAGGCGCGCTTCCTGCGCCCGAGCCCGCGGGTCCTGATCTGCGTGCCCTACGGATCGACCCAGGTCGAGCGCCGCGCGATCAAGGAATCGGCCGAGGGCGCCGGCGCGCGCGACGTGTTCCTGATCGAGGAGCCGATGGCGGCCGCGATCGGCGCCGGCATCCCGGTGCACGAGGCGCGCGGCTCCATGGTGCTCGACATCGGCGGCGGCACCTCCGAGGTGGCGGTGATCTCGCTCAACGGCATCGTCTACGCGCAGAGCGTGCGCATGGGCGGCGACAAGTTCGACGAGGCCATCATCAACTACGTGCGCCGCAACCACGGCACCCTGATCGGCGAGACCACGGCCGAGCGCATCAAGATGGAGATCGGTTGCGCCTACCCGCAGCCCGAGGTGAAGGAGATCGAGATCTCCGGCCGCAACCTCGCCGAGGGCGTGCCGCGCATGTTCGCGATCAATTCGAACGAGATCCTCGAGGCCCTGCACGAGCCGCTCGCCGGCATCGTCGGCGCGGTCAAGGCGGCGCTGGAGCAGACCCCGCCGGAGCTGTGCTCGGACGTGGCCGAGCGCGGCATCGTGCTGACCGGCGGCGGCGCCCTGCTGCGCGACGTCGACAAGCTGCTGTCGGAGGAGACCGGGCTGCACGTGCAGGTCGCCGACGACCCGCTGACCTGCGTCGCCCGCGGCGGCGGCCGCGCGCTCGAGCTGATCGACCTGCACGGCAGCGAGTTCTTCTCGCCGGAGTAAGCTCAGCCATCGGCGCGCCCCCGCGCGCCCGCGCCGCATAAAGGTCCACAGTGCCCGGCCCCGCGCCCGACACCGCCCCGCTGTTCGCCGAACCCAGCCACGGCACCCTGCGCCTGGTCGCCTACCTGGCGCTGGCCGGCGTGGTCATGGTGGCGGACCACCGCGGCCATTACCTCGACGGCGTGCGCCAGGCCGCGGCGCGGCTCACCGGCCCGCTCTACAGCGTGATCGGTGCCCCGGCGCGGATGGCCGATGCGGCCCGCGCCGCGGTCACCGACCGCAGCGAACTTGCGCAGGACAATGCCGCCATGCGCGAGCAGCTCCTGCTGGCGCAGGCGCGCCTGGCGCGCCTGTCGGCGGTGCAGGACCAGAACACGCGGCTGCGGGAGCTGCTCGATGCGCGCACGCGCCTCGGGCTCAAGGCACAGCTCGCCGAGCTGATGGAGGTGGACCTCGATCCCTTCCGCCACCGCATCCTGCTCGATGGCGGCGCCGAGGACGGCATCCGTCCCGGCCAGGCCGTGATGGATGCGCGCGGCGTGATGGGCCAGATCATCGACGTGCAGCCGGCGCGCTCGGTCCTGATCCTGATCACCGACCCTGGCCATGCGATCCCGGTGCGCGTCGTGCGCACCGGCCTGCGCACGATCGCCTATGGCACCGGCGAACTCGGCACCCTGCGCCTGCCCCACATCCCCTTCAGCGCCGACATCCGGCCGGGCGACGCATTGGTCAGCTCGGGCCTGGGCGGCAATTTTCCGGCCGGGTTGCCGGTCGGCCTGGTGCGCCAGGTCGAGCCCGACGACAGCGCCACCTTCGTGCGCGCGCTGGCCACGCCCTACGCGGGCATGGCGCGCAGCGGCGAGGTCCTGGTGCTGCACGACGAGCGCGAACTGCTGCACGCCCCCGGCTTCCCCGACACGCCGATGATCGGCCCCCCCGAGGCCCTGCCGCTGCCGCAGCCCGCGGGCGCGCCGGAAGCGCAGGCGCCGCAGTGAGCCGCCACCGCGATTCCAACTGGGTCTACTCCGGCAGCATCGCGCTGGCGCTGCTGCTGTCGCTGCTGCCGTTGCCGGTTTCGATGGGCCCGCTCAAGCCGTTCTGGCTCGGGATCGTGGTCATCTACTGGGCACTGGAGTCGCCCGAGCGCATGGGCCTGGGCCGCGCCTTCGCGCTCGGGATCGCCGGCGACCTGCTCACGGGCGGCCTGCTTGGCGAGCAGTCGCTGCGCCTGGTGGCGATCGCCTTCATCGTGCTGCGCCTGCGTTCGCGCATGCGCTTCTTCCCGATGATGCAGCAGTCGCTCGCGGTCGCCGCGCTGCTGATGAACGACCGCCTGTTGCTGTTGATGCTGCGCGCCTTTGCCGGCGAGGCCCACGCTGGCTGGACCTGGTGGGTCTCGCCCCTGGTCGGCATGCTGGTCTGGCCGTGGCTGTTCCTGGGCTTCGACCTGCTGCGGTCGCGGCTGCGTCCGCGCGAGACATGATTGCCGGTCGTCCGCGCTCGCGCCGGGTCAAGGAGACCGGTCCCGAGACGATGCTGTTCCAGCGCCGCGCGCTGGCCGGCTTCGCCCTGATCGCGCTCTGCCTCGTCGTGCTGCTGGGACGCTTCGCCTGGCTGCAGGTGCGCCAGCACGCCGAGTTCCACGGCCGCTCGGAGGCCAACCGGATCAAGCCGCGCGCGCTGCCGCCCTCGCGCGGGCTGGTATACGACCGCAATGGCGCGCTGCTGGCCGAGAACGTGCCCTCGTACCGGCTCGAGCTGGTGCCCGAGCAGGCCGGCGACCTCGAGGACACGATCGCGCGACTGCGTGGCGTGATCGAGCTCAGCGAGGACGAACTCGAGCGCTTCCGCGAATTGCGCGGGCTCAAGCGCGGATTCGAGAGCCTGCCGCTGAAGTCGCCCCTGACCGAGGCCCAGGTGGCGCGCTTTGCCGTGCACCGGCACGAGTTTCCCGGGGTCGAGGTGGTGCCGTACCTGACCCGCTACTACCCGATGGGCGGGCTCTTCGCGCACGTGGTCGGCTACGTCGGCCGCATCGACGTCGCCGATGCCGGACGACTGGCGGACAGCCGCTATGCCGGGACCAGCCACATCGGCAAGACCGGCATCGAGCGCTACTACGAGGACCTGCTGCTGGGCAAGGTCGGCTACGAGCAGGTCGAGACCGATGCCGCCGGCCGCGCCTTGCGCGTGCTGCGGCGGGTGCCGCCGCGCCAGGGCACCCATGTGTACCTGAGCCTGGATGCGCGCCTGCAGCAGGCCGCGGTCGACGCCTTCGAGGGCCGCTCCGGCGCCGCGGTGGCGATCGATCCGCGCAACGGCGAGGTGCTGGCGCTGGTCAGCCTGCCGGGCTTCGATCCCAACCTGTTCGTCAACGGCATCTCGCGCGTCGACTATGCGGCGCTGACCGCCGCGCCCGACCGGCCGCTGTACAACCGCGCGCTGCAGGGTGGCTACGAGCCGGGCTCGACCGTGAAGCCCTTCATCGGCCTGGCCGGGCTCGAGCTCGGCTTGCGCACCGCGACCGACATCACGGTCTCGACCGGCGAGTACCGGCTGGCCGGCATGCCGCAGTCGTGGCGCGACTGGAAGCGCGGCGGGCACGGCCGGGTCGACCTGCACGAGGCGCTGGCGCAGTCGGTCAACACCTATTTCTACGACCTGGCCTATGACATCGGCATCGACCGGCTCGGGCAATACCTCGCCTTGTTCGGCTTCGGCGAGCCCACCGGCATCGACCTTCATGGCGAAGCGCGCGGCATCCTGCCCTCGCGGGCGTGGAAGCAGCAGCGCTTCCGCCAGCCCTGGTACCCCGGCGAGACCGTGATCGCCGGCATCGGCCAGGGCTACTGGGTGGTGACGCCGATCCAGCTCGCCAGCGCCCTGGCCACGCTCGCCGACGGCAGCGTGCGCCGTCCGCCGCGCCTGCTGCTGGCGACCCAGGACGGTGTCAACACCGCGCGCACGCCGGCCGCGGGCCTGCAACCGGTGGCCGGCTTCGTGCGCAACCCGGACCACCTCGCCGCGATCCGCGCCGGCATGGTCGCGGTCATGCACGGCCCGACCGGCACCGCGCGCGCGACCGGCGCCGGCGCCGCGTTCACCATCGCCGGCAAGAGCGGCACCGCGCAGCGCGTGCGCCGCCGCGAAGGCGAGGAGTACGACGAGCGGCGGGTGGCGCAGAACCTGCGCCACCAGGCCCTGTTCGTCGCCTATGCGCCGGCCGAGGCGCCGCGCATCGCGGTGGCGGTGGTGGTCGAGCACGGCTCCTCGGGCTCGAAGGCCGCCGCGCCGGTGGCCAGGCGCATCCTCGATTCCTGGCTCCAGCGCGAGCAGGCGCCGTGAACTGGCTCTACCTGCGCGGCGCGCTGCGGCGCTGGACCCAGCGCCTGTGGCGGCGCCTGCCGCTGGACCTGCCGCTGACCGGCGCCTTGCTGCTGCTCGCGGGCATCGGGCTTGCGGTGCTGTACAGCGCCAGCGGCGGCAACTGGAACCAGGTCGGCAACCAGGCCGCGCGCCTCGCGCTGGGCTTCGCGGTGCTGCTGGTGCTCAGCCGCGTGCCGCCGGCGATCCTGCGCTCATGGACGCCCTGGTTCTACTTCGCGACCGTGGGCCTGCTGCTGCTGGTCACGCTGTTCGGCGAGGGCCGCGGCGCGCACCGCTGGCTCGACCTCGGCGTGGTCCGCTTCCAGCCCTCCGAATTCGCCAAGCTGTCGCTGCCGATGATGGTCGCCTGGTTCCTCCACGACCGCATGTTGCCGCCGGGCTGGGGCGCGCTGCTGGCCTGCGCGGTGCTGATCGGCGTGCCTGCCGGCCTGATCGCCGAGCAGCCGGACCTCGGCACCGCGCTGCTGGTCGGGATCAGCGGCGCATTCGTGATCTTCCTCGCCGGGCTGTCCTGGTGGCGCATCGGGGCGCTCGCCGGCCTGGTGGCGGCGGCGGCGCCAGTGGCCTGGCAGTACATGCACGAGTACCAGCGCAATCGCATCCGCATGTTCCTCGATCCCGAGTCCGATCCGCTCGGCAACGGCTGGAACATCATCCAGGCCCAGATCGCGGTCGGTTCCGGCGGCGTGCTGGGCAAGGGCTTCGAGGCCAGTACCCAGGCAAAGCTCGACTTCCTGCCCGAGCACACCACGGATTTCATCTTCGCCGTGTTCGGCGAGGAGTTCGGCCTGGTGGGCGTGGCCCTGGTGCTGGCCCTGTACCTGTTCATCATCGGCCGCGGCCTGTGGATCGCGGCCAGCGCGCGCGACACGTACTCGCGTCTCCTGGCCGGCGCGATCTCGATGACCTTCTTCGTCTACGTGATGGTCAACGGCGGCATGATCACCGGCCTGCTGCCGGTGGTGGGCGTGCCCATGCCCCTGATCAGCTACGGCGGCACCTCGGCAGTGAGCCTGCTGGCCGGCTTCGGCGTGCTGCTCTCGATCCACGCCCACCGGCGCCTCGGCGCGCACTGATCACGCGGCGAGCCTGTAGAATCCGACCCCGATGCCCACGTTCCCGCGCTGCGCCAGCAGCTTCGCCCTCGTCCTCGCCCTCGTCGCCAGTCGCGGCGCCGGCGCTGCCTCCGCCACCCCTGGCGAGGCCCATCCCGGCCAGCGCGCCTTCGCGATCGAAGTCGCGCGCCAGGCGGCCCGCCCCGGTCTCGATGCGGCCGCGATCGAGGCAGTGCTGGCGCAGGCCAGGTACCAGCAGAGCATCATCGACGCGATCTCGCGCCCGGCCGAGAAGACCAAGCCGTGGCGCGACTACCGGCCGATCTTCCTTACCCCGCAGCGCGCGGAGCAGGGACTGGCGTTCTGGCGCGAGAACGCCGCGCTGCTCGACCGGGTGAGCGCCGAGTTCGGCGTGCCGCCGGAGATCATCGTCGCGATCATCGGCGTGGAGACCAGCTACGGCCGCATCACCGGCCGCTACCGCGTGCTCGACGCCCTGGTGACGCTGGCCTTCTACTACCCGCCGCGCGCCGAGTTCTTCCGCAAGGAACTGGCGCAGTTGTTCCTGCTCCAGGGCGAGACCTTTCCCTATGAGCTCGACGAAGTGATGGGCTCCTACGCCGGCGCCATGGGCTGGGGCCAGTTCATGCCCTCGAGCATCGCCAACTACGCGCGCAGCTACGACGACGATCCGCGCATCGACCTGTGGGCCTCGCGCCCCGACGTGATCGCGTCGGTGGCGAACTACTTCGCCGAGCATGGCTGGGAGAGCGGCGCGCCGGTCGCGCGTCGCGCCCGGGTGGCGCCGAACGCGCGCCAGGTGTCGCCGGCCGACCTCGAGCCCGTGTACTCGGTCGCGCAACTCGATACCTGGGGCTATTCGATCGACGGCGAGGATGACCCCGAGCGCAGCGCCACGCTGCTGCGGCTCGAGGGTGCGCAGGGCGATGAATACTGGGTCACGCACCGGAATTTCTGGGTCATCAGCCGCTACAACCGCAGCCCGCTCTACAGCATGGCGGTGTGGCAACTGTCGCAGGAGCTGGCCGCCGGCATGCGCGAGGCCGCCGGGCCGTGATCCGGCGCGCGGCGCGAGCCGCTTGCCTGCTGGCTGCGTTCGGATTGCTGGCGGTCGCGGGCTGCCAGCGCAAGTTGGCGCGCGAGGAGGCGCCGCCCGCGGCGCCCGCCGCGGTGGTGCCGGCGGTCCGCGCGGGCGAACAGGCCGATGGCGGCCCGGCGATTCCACCCGACGTCAGCCGCGTGCCCGAGCCGGTGCCGCGCGCCGAGCCGCGCGCGCGTTACGGCAATCATTCGCCCTACACCGTGCTCGGCCGGACCTACACCGTGCTGCCGAGCGGCAAGGGCTATGTCGAACGCGGCCTGGCCTCCTGGTACGGGACCAAGTTCCACGGCCGCTATACCTCGTCGCGCGAGCCCTACGACATGTACGCCATGACCGCGGCGCACAAGCGCCTGCCGCTTCCGAGTTACGTGCGGGTGACCAACCTCGAGAATGGACGCAGCCTGATCGTGCGGGTCAACGACCGCGGGCCGTTCCACGATGGCCGCATCATCGACCTGTCGTACTCGGCGGCGATCCGGCTCGGCGTGCATGCCAAGGGCACGGCGCGGGTCGAAGTGCGCGCGATCGACGTGGGCGAGCCGGAACCCGCGCCGCCGGCCGCGGGCGCGGCGCCATCGGCGGGCGCGGATGCGCTGGCCGCCCGCGGAAAGCCCGTTTTCGTTCAGGTCGGCGCCTACGATCGGCGCGAGAATGCGCGCCGCGTGGCCAAGCAGCTCGAGGACGCGCGCATCGACGATGTCTATCTCGACCAGGTCCTGACCGCGCACGGGCTGCTGCACCGGGTCCGGGTCGGGCCGTTCGAGGACCCCGCGGCCCTCGAGCGCCTGATCGCGCGCGTGGGCGAGATGGGCTACCGCAGCATCGTGGTGCCGGCCGATTGAGCGGCGCCGTTCCCCGCATCCAGAAGACCTGCCCATGATCCGATTGTCGACCGCATTCCTCGGCGCCGCGTGCGTCGCCCTGCTTGCCGTGGCACCAGCGCGCGCGCAAGCCCCCGCACCGGTCGCGGTGCCTGCGCCGGCGCCCGTCGCCGCGCAGCCGGTGCCACCGGCGCCGACCCTGTCGGCCCGCAGCTGGGTGCTGATGGACCAGGCCACCGGCCAGGTCCTGGCCTCCAAGGACCCGGAGCTGCGGGTCGAGCCCGCCAGCATCACCAAGGTGATGACCAGCTACGTGGTCTCGTCCGAACTCGCCCACGGCAAGGTCAAGCTCGACGATGCGGTCTTCATCAGCGAGCACGCCTGGCGCGGCGGCGGCGCCGGGACGGACGGGTCCACCAGCTTCCTCCCGGTCAACCAGACCGTGCCGCTCAAGGACCTGCTCTACGGCATGGTGATCCAGTCGGGCAACGATGCCTCGATCGCGCTGGCCGAGCATGTCGGCGGCAGCGAGCCGACCTTCGCCCAGCTCATGAACGAGTACGCGGCGAAGATCGGGCTTACCGGCACCCACTACGTCAACTCGCACGGGCTCTCGGCGCCGGAACACCACACCACGGCGCTCGACGTCGCGCGGCTCTCGCGTGCCCTGATCAACGACTTCCCCGAGGACTACCGGGTCTACGCCATCAAGGAGTTCACGTTCAACGACATCACCCAGCACAACCGCAACACCCTGTTGTGGCGGGACCCCTCCGTGGATGGGATCAAGACCGGCCACCACTCGGGCGCTGGCTACTGCCTGGCCGCCTCGGCCCTGCGCGACGGCATGCGCCTGATTGCGGTGGTGATGGGCGCCAGCGGCGAGAAGGTGCGCGCGGACGAGGCGCAGGCGCTGCTGAACTACGGCTTCCGCTTCTACGAGACCCATACCCTTTACGCGGCGGGCGCCACCGTCGCCAGCCCCGAGCTGTGGAAAGGCGAGGCCGAAACCGCGACGCTGGGTGTCGCCAGCGACGCCCGGATCACGATCCCGCGCGGCGCCTATCCGCGCCTGCAGGCCAGCATGAACGTGACCAAGCCACTGCTTGCGCCGCTGGCCAAGGGCGCCGTGGTCGGCAACCTCGCGGTGGCGCTGGATGGCAAGCCCTTGATCGAGGTTCCACTGGTGGCGCTGGCCGACTACCCGGAGGGCGGGTTCTTCAAACGCCTGGGCGACGCCGCCTGGTTGTGGTGGTCGAGTGACTGAAGGCATGCAAAGTAATGCATGCCTTCAGTCACGAGGGTGAGCCATGGATGGCGAACGGGCGGACCCCAGGGATGGAGTCCCCGGTTCCAGTCGAAACCGAGCAATGCATGCTTTCGGTCACCGGGTTGCGGCATGGAGGCCAAACAGACGAACCCCAGGAACGGATCCGCCGCCTTCCCGCGAGCCGGAAAGCGCCTGAAGAAACACCCTCGAAATCGCCAACCGCGCCCCCACATCTGGGGCCCATGAACACCCACATGATCGAGTCCACCACCCGCGGCTTCCAATTCCCCGGCACCTTCGAGGTGACGGCCTTCGGCGAGGCCTCGCCTGAACTCCAGGGCGCCGTGCTGGTCGAACTCGCCGCCGCCGGCGTCGTGCCCGATCCGGCCACCCTGCGTACCCGCGACTCGCGCGGTGGCCGCTTCCTTGCCGTGACCGTGAGCTTCTGGTCCGAAGATCGCGCGCACCACGATGCGGCCTACGCCCGCCTGCGTGCCCACCCTGCGGTGAAGTGGACCCTGTGAGCCCGGTCGCCGCGCGCCCATTGCGGGTACGACGGCTCGGCCGCCAACCCTACGAACCGGTGTGGCGCGCGATGCAGCGCTACACCGATGCCCGTGGACCCGAGTCCGCCGACGAGCTGTGGCTGGTCGAGCACGAGCCCGTCTTCACCCTGGGCCAGGCCGGCAAGCCCGAGCATGTGCTGGCCGCGGGCGACATCCCGGTCCTGGCGGTCGATCGCGGCGGCCAGGTGACGTACCACGGACCCGGGCAGGTCGTCGCCTATCCCTTGATCGACCTGCGGCGGGCCGGCCTCGGGGTGCGCGAACTGGTGCATCGGATCGAGCAGGCGGTGATCGACACGCTGGCGGGCTTCGGCATCGCCGGACAGCGACGCGAGGGTGCGCCCGGCGTCTACGTGGGCGAGGCGAAGGTCGCGGCCCTGGGGCTGCGCGTGCGCCGTGGCTGCAGCTTCCACGGCCTCTCCTTCAACGTGGCCATGGACCTCGAGCCCTACGCGCGGATCAATCCCTGTGGCTTCCGCGGCCTGGCCGTGACCCAGGTGCTAGACTTGGGCGGGCCTGCAAGCCTCGCCGACGTCGAGGCGCCGCTGGTCGCGGCCCTGGGGCGCCAGTTCGGACTGGCGCCGGTCGAGGTCGCGGAGCTGCCGCCGATCCAGCCCGGCGCCGCCTGAACCGCCATGAGCACCGAGGCCAGTCCCAAGCACATCCCCATCGCCGTCGTCGACACCGACGGCGGCCTCGTTCCCGGCGCCAAGCAGAAGGCCCGGGACAAGATCGCGCGCAATCCGGTGACCTTCGACGCGCAGGCGCCGCTCCTGCGCAAGCCGTCGTGGATCCGGGTGCGCATCCCGGTCGGCGACCAGGTCCAGCGCCTCAAGCAGAAGCTGCGCGCCAACGCCCTGGTGACGGTGTGCGAGGAAGCCTCGTGCCCCAACATCCACGAGTGCTTCGCCAAGGGCACCGCCACCTTCATGGTGCTGGGCGAGGTCTGCACCCGCCGTTGCGCCTTCTGCGACGTGGCCCACGGCCGGCCCAAGCCGCCCGACGCGCAGGAGCCGGCCAAGCTGGCCGCCACCATTCGTGACATGGGCCTGCGCTACGTGGTCATCACCTCGGTCGACCGCGACGACCTTTCCGATGGCGGCGCGGCCCATTTCGCCGAGTGCGTGGCGCGGACCCGGGAACTCAATCCGGGAATCCGGGTCGAGATACTGACCCCGGATTTCCGCGGCAGGGGCCGCATGGAGCGTGCGCTGGACGCGCTGGCGGCGGCGCCGCCGGACGTGTTCAACCACAACCTGGAGACGGTGCGCGAGCGCTACCGCGAGGTGCGCCCGGGCGCGGACTACGACTGGTCGCTCAAGCTGCTGCAGGCGTTCAAGGCCCGCCATCGCGAACTGCCAACCAAGTCCGGGATCATGCTCGGCCTGGGCGAGACGCTGGCCCAGGTCACGCAGGCGCTGGTCGACCTGCGCGCGCATGAGGTCGACATGGTCACGGTGGGACAGTACCTGCAACCCTCGGCGCACCACCACCCGGTGTTGCGGTACTGGACCCCGGACGAGTTCGCCCAGGTCGAGCGCATCGGCCGCGAGCTGGGCTTCAGCCACGTGGCCGCGGGACCGATGGTGCGGTCCTCCTATCACGCGGACCAAATGGCCCATGCGGCAGGATTTGCGCAATGAGTACGGTGGCGCGACTTCCGGCACTGGGTCGGAAGCCCGCCCGAATCTAGGTTCAGACGCCCGGGGCACGGTCCCGGGCAGGAGTGCGTAGCGATGAACTGGCGTTCCCTCATCCTGGGCCTGGCCCTGGTCCTGCCCGCGGCCCCGATGACGGCGGTCCCGGCGACGGTCGACCCGGCCTCGCTCAAGCCCGCGGCCGGCGATGCCCAGGCCGCGATGTGGGCAACGCGCTTCCTCACCCGCTTCCACTACAAGCGCGTTCCGCTCGACGACGCCATGAGCGGCGAGATCCTGCGCCGCTACCTCGAATCGCTCGATGGCGACAAGCTGTTCTTCACCCGCGGCGACGTCGACGGCTTCCAGCATTTCGCGACCTCGCTCGACGAGGCGATCTACGACGGCGAGCTCGACCCGCCGTATGCGATCTTCCGCACCTACGTCGAACGGGTCGACCAGCGCACGCGGCACGCGCGCGCGCTGGTGGCCAAGGGCTTCAGCTTCGACGTCGACGAGACCTGGACCAGCGAGCGCAAGGACGCCGCGTGGGCGGCCGACAGCGCCGAACTCGACGAGGTCTGGCGCAAGCGGGTCAAGAACGAGTGGCTGCGCCTCAAGCTCAACGGCAAGGCCGAGGACGAGATCCGCAAGACCCTCGACAAGCGCTACCGCAGCTATGGCCAGCGCGTCGCCGAACTCGACGGCGAGGACGTGTTCCAGACCTTCATGAACGCCTACGCGACGGCGATCGAGCCGCACACGGGATACCTCGGCCCGCGCGCCGCCGAGAACTTCAACATGCAGATGCGCCTGTCCCTCGAGGGCATCGGCGCGGTCCTGGGCAAGGACGACGAGCACACGGTGGTGCGCACCATCGTCAAGGGCGGCCCGGCCTCCAAGAGCGGGCAGATCCATGTCGGCGACCGCATCGTCGGCGTGGGCCAGGCCAAGGGCCCGGTCCAGGACGTCATCGGCTGGCGCATCGACGACGTGGTCGAGCTGATCCGCGGACCCAAGGGCACCACGGTGCTGCTCGACGTGCTGCCCAAGGATGCCGGCAGCGACGGCAAGCCGGTGCACCTGTCGATCGTGCGCGAGCAGGTCAAGCTCGAGGAGCAGGCCGCCAAGCGCTCGCTGATCGAGGTCGGGGACGGCACGCGCATGCGCCGGATCGGCGTGATCTCGCTGCCGACCTTCTACCACGACTTCGAAGGCCATCGCCGCGGCGATGCCGACTACCGCAGCTCCACCCGCGACGTCGCCCGGCTGCTGGCCGAACTCAAGGCCGAGGGCGTCGACGGCGTGGTGGTGGACCTGCGCGACAACGGCGGCGGTTCGCTGACCGAGGCCACCGACCTCACCGGCCTGTTCATCGACCGCGGCCCGGTGGTCCAGGTGCGCGATGCGCAGGGCCGCGTGAGCGTCGAAGCCGATGCCCAGGCCGGCGTGGCCTGGGACGGGCCGCTCGCGGTGCTGGTCAATCGCAGCTCGGCCTCGGCCTCGGAGATCTTCGCGGCCGCGCTGCAGGACTATGGCCGCGCGCTGATCATCGGCGAGACCACGTACGGCAAGGGCACGGTGCAGAACCTGGTCGACCTCGACAACGTGGCCCAGAACGACGAGCCGGCCTTCGGCCAGCTCAAGCTCACGGTGGCGCAGTTCTTCCGCGTCAACGGCGGATCGACCCAGAACAAGGGCGTGGTCCCCGACGTCGCCTTCCCGACCACCTTCGACCCGGCCGAATGGGGCGAAAGCGCGATCGACAACGCGCTGCCGTGGACCTCGATCACCGCCGCCGATTACGCCGGCCAGGGCAATTTCAACGAACTGGTGCCCTTGCTGGCCGCGCGCCATGAGCAGCGCGTGTCCAGGGACCAGGAGTTCCAGTACTGGGTCGCGGACCTCGACGAGTACCGCAAGCTGCGCCAGCAGAAATCCGAGTCGCTGCTCGAGTCCACCCGCCGCCAGGAGCGCGACGCGCTGGAGGCCAAGCAGAAGGCGCGCAAGGCCGAGCGCGAGGCGCTGGCCAAGGCGGCCGCGGCCGCTGCGGGCGCGGCCGGCAAGGCGGCGATCGCGGCCGACGAGCCGGAACTGGTGCTCGACGACGGCTTGCAGGCCGACGAGCGCCCGATCGAGGACGAGGCGGCGGAGGACGAGGCCGAGCGTCCCGACGTGCTCCTGACCGAGTCGGCGCGGGTCCTGGCCGACGCGATCGACCTGCTGCAGGGCGACGCCCAGCTCGCGGCGCGCGTGAAGGCCTTCAACGTCGTGGCCGAGGCGCCCAAGCGCATCAACTGAGCGGCCCACGGGCGCCACACCCATCGCGCGCAGAGCGCGCTCCTACAGAGCCTTGCCTCGTAGGAGCGCGCTCTGCGCGCGATCGACGCCCGGTCCTGCCGCACGCTCCCACATCGTTCGCACCGCGCCTCAGCGATAGCGCTGGGCGAGGAATGCCGCGAAGGCGCGCAGCCCCTGCGCCTCGCCGCCGCGCGGCCGGCCCGGGCGGTCGGCGTCGTTCCAGGCGTAGACATCGACGTGCGCCCATGGCTGCGTCTCCGGCACGAAGCGCTCGAGGTAAAGCGCCGCGGTGATCGCGCCGGCGTGCCGCGTGCTGCTGCTGTTGGAGAAATCGGCGATGCCGGACTCGAACATCGCGCGGTACGGCCGCCATAGCGGCATCGGCCACAGCGGGTCCATGCGTTCGCGTCCCGCCGCCAGAATCGCTTGCGACAGCGTCTCGTCGTTGGCGAACAGTGCCGGCAAGTCGGGACCCAGCGCGACCCGCGCCGCCCCGGTCAGGGTGGCGAAGTCGAGCAGCAACTCGGGCCGCTGCTCGGCGGCATAACTCAGCGCATCGCACAGCACCACGCGGCCCTCCGCATCGGTGTTGTCGATCTCCACGCTCAGTCCCGCGCGCGTGCGCACGACCTCGCCCGGCCGGTAGGCCTGCGGCCCCACCGCATTCTCGACCGCCGGGATCAAGAGGCGCAGCCGCACCGGCAAGCGCTGGTCCATCACCCATTGCGCCAGCGCCAGCGCGTGGGCGGCGCCGCCCATGTCCTTCTTCATCCAGCGCATGCCCTCGCCGGTCTTGAGGTCGAGCCCGCCGGTATCGAAGCACACGCCCTTGCCCACGATCGCCAGCAGCGGGTGCGCGGACTCGCCCCAGCCGAGCTCGATCAGCCGCGGCGCACGGTGCGAGGCGCGGCCGACGGCGTGGATCGCCGGGAAATTCGCTTCCAGCAGTTCGTCGCCGACCCACTCGCGCACGCCGGCGCCGCGCGGCGCGGCAACCTGGCGCACCGCATCGGCGAGTTGCGCCGGCCCGAGGTCCTCGGTCGGCGTGTTGACCAGGTCGCGCACCAGCGTGCAGGCCGCCAGCGTGCGCCGCAGCGCGATCGCGTCGATGCCGGCCGGCAGGGCCAGCCGCGACGGCGCGCGCCGCGCCGGGCGGTAGCGCGTGTACTGGTATGCGCCCAGCGCATAGCCCAGCGCCATCTGCGCCGCGTCCAGCGTCGGCGGCCACAAGGCCAGCACGTAGTCGCCCGGCGGCAGCGCCAACGGCAGGTGGGCCAGGGCATGGAGATCCGGCGTCTCGGCGACGCCAGCCAGGATCTGCGCGACGCCGCCGTCGTTGCCCGGCACGCCGCACCAGCTGCCGGGCTGCGCGCTGAAGCCCATCGAGTCGATCCAGCGCCGGGTGGTTTCGGGCTGGGTGTCGAGCCAGCCCGGCAGGCTGGCGGTCGTGAGCGCCGCCAGCGGCGTGCGCCCGCCGGCATGGCCGGCCTCGAGCAGGATGTTCATCGGATTCCCCCGGCGATCGCGCCGTGCACAGCGTAGCGCTCCAGCGCCGGTTCCAGCGCGCCGAGCTCGGCAATCTCGATATCGGGCGGCCGCTGCAGCGGCCACGCCGCGCCGCTGCGGTTGAGCCACACGGCCACCAGGCCCGCACGTTGCGCGCCCTGCACGTCGAGCAGCGGATCGTCGCCGACGTGCGCGACCTGCGCGGCCGGAAGGCCCAGGCACGCGACCGCGCGCTCGAAGATGCGCGGATGCGGCTTGCCGACCCCGACCGTGCGCGCGGTCACGGTGGCGACGAAGTACTCGCCCAGACCGATGCGGTGCAGGTCGGCGTTGCCGTTGGACAGGCTCGCGATCGGGAAGCGCCCGGCCAGCCGTTGCAGCGCCGGACCCGCGTCCGGATACAGCTCGACGCGGTTGCGCGCGGCGTAGAAGACCTCGAAGGCGCGCTCGACCAGTTCCTCGCCGTGGCCGAAGGGCTCGAAGACGTGGGCGAGCGAGAGCTTTCGCAGGGCGGTGAAGTCATGCGCGAGCTCGGGGTTGTCGGCGTGGACGCGGGTGCGCAGCGCGCGCATCGCCTCGATCGGCCATGCGGCGGCGACCTCTGGACAGTGTTGCGCCAGCCAGGCGTCGAGCTCGGCCTCGGCGCGCAGCACGACCGGTTCGATCGGCCACAGGGTGTCGTCGAGGTCGAGGGTGAGCGCGCGGATCATGGCCCCGCCGTGGCGGCTACCCTGGCGGCGGGCGGACGCGCCCGCCCGCCGCGCGCGCCGGAAACTGCCGCGCCGCGCGGACTCAGCAGTTCGCCCCGACTTTGCAGGGCACGGCCGGCTGCGCTGCGGGCGCGGGCTCCGGCAGTGCGCTGGCGGTGACCGGCGCGGCCGCATCCTGCACCGGCGTCACCAGCGCCGCCTGGCTCGCGATCTGCGCGGTCGGCACCACGTTCACCGGGACCGCGGCGACCGCGAAGGCGAGGCGCTCGGCGATCAGCGCGCGATGCCGCGCGTCGGCCTCGGCCAGCTTGCCCGCCTCCACGGCAGGCACCAGCTGGCGCGAGCGCCAGGCCGCGCGCAGCGCGCTTTCGCCATTCATGAACTCGAGCGCGTCGCGTGCCCGCGCGCTCGAGTCGCCCTGCGGCGCGTCGGGGCCGCGGGCGACCAGGTACAGCGGCAGGGAGAACAGGTACTCGCCCGACTCGAGGGTCTTGAAGCTGGGAATGGTGCCCTCGATCGCCAGCGGCTTGAGCAGCTTGTTGCGCGCCTGGCTCGAAAGCGTGGTCACGCCCAGCGCCGCCGGATCGATCGCGATCGCATCCTCGAGCTGCTGGGTGTTGATGTACCAGCGCTTGGCCGCGACCACGCGGTTGCCGTTGCCGAGCAGGTCGCGGCGCAGGCTGAACTCGACCCCGTCGTCGGGCCCGGCCACCGCGTAGAGGTTGATCGGCTTGGCCGGCCCGCCGAGCTGGGACCAGTCGGTGATGCGGCCCAGGTAGATGTCGGCGATCTGCTCGAGGGTCAGGCCGCCGACCGGGTTCTTGGCCGACGTCACCAGCACGATCGCGTCCCACACCACCGGCGTGAACACCAGGCCCTGTTCGAAGGCGTTGTCGGGATCGGCCAGGCGCGCGGAGCCGACCAGGTCGACCCGGCCCTGCGCGAGCGCGTCGAGCGCGGCGACCGTGCCGATGGCCTTGACCTCGACCTTCACGCCGCGGTGCTTGAGCTCGTACAGTTTGGCGGTGTCGCCCATGTAGGCGCGTGCGCTGGCGAGGTCGCCGTACCAGACGGCGCCGGCCTTGGGCACCTTCGAGGCTTGCGCGTGCGCGGTGCCGGCGACCAGCAGCAGGGCGGCAAGGGTGGACAGGCAGCGTTGGATGGCGGGCATGCGGAATTCCGGTGCGTCGTTGCGGGCGTCCTGCCCATGATAGCGCGCAGGGCACGCCAGCCCGTGATGGCGTTGGCGTTCATCCGGGGTCGCCACGGGACCCGGCGTTGCCGGCACCGCGGCGACCGGTCGATCAGTCGAGCAGCAGGTAGAAGCCCCGCCGCCCACGGACCAGAGTCAGCAGCACCTGGCCAGGGCGCGCGCCGAGCACCGCCTCGAGCGCTGCCAGGTCCTCGATGTCACGTTGGTTCACCGTCGTGATGAGGTCGCCCGCGGCGAGGCCGTAGCCGGCCGCGCGGCTGCCGGGCGCGACCTGGCTCACGAGCACGCCGGTGACGCCGCGATCGCGCAGCTTGGCCTCGAGGTCGCTGAGGCTGGCGCCGGCCAGGCGCGGGTCCAGCGTCGCCGCCTCCAGCTTGCGCAGGACCACCGCGCGCAGCGCCGCGGTGACGTTGAGCACGGCGCCGTCGCGCAGCAGCGCCACCTGCACCGTGCTGCCGACCGGCAGCAGGCCCTCGAGATTGGCGAGGTCGGCGCGGCTGCGCACCGGCTTGCCGTCGATCGCGGCGACGACATCGCCGGGCCTGATCCCGGCGCCGGCGGCCGGCGACCCCGCCCCGACCCGGGTGACCACGGCGCCCTTGCCGGGCTCGACACCCAGCGCCGCGGCCAGCTCCTCGTCCAGGTCCTGGGTGGCGAGTCCCAGCGAACCGCGCTTGACCTCGCCGAAGGCCAGCAGCTGGCGCATGACGTCGCGCGCGAGGTTGGACGGGATCGCGAAGCCGATCCCGACATTGCCGCCGGAAGGCGAGAAGATCGCGGTGTTGATCCCGATCAGCTCGCCGCGCAGGTTGACCAGCGCGCCGCCCGAATTGCCCGGATTGATCGAGGCATCGGTCTGGATGAAGTTCTGCACGCCGATGCCGCGCAGCCCGCTGCGGCCCAGCGCCGAGACCAGGCCGCCGGTGACGGTCTGGCCGAGGCCGAAGGGATTGCCGACCGCGACCACGAAATCGCCGACGCGCAGGCGCGCCGAGTCGGCCAGGGGCAGCGCGGCGAGGCGTTCGGCCGGGATCCGGATCACCGCGACATCGGAGTCGGGGTCGGTGCCGACGCGGGTTGCCGCGAGCGTGCGCCCGTCGGCCAGCGTGACCTCGATCTCGTCGGCGTTCTCGATCACGTGGTTGTTGGTCAGCACGTAGCCCTTGGCGGCGTCGACGATCACGCCCGAACCCAGGGATTGCTGGATCCGCTCGCGCGGAATGTCGGGCATGCCGAAGAAGCGGCGGAAGAAGGGATCGTCCATGAACGGGCTGCGCACCTGCACGCTGCGCCTGGACGCCACGTTGACCACCGCCGGCGTGATTCGCTCGAGCATGGGCGCGAGCGAGGGCAGGGCCTCGCCATCGACCGCCGCCGGCAGGGCGCCCGCGTGGGCCGGAACCGCGGCCAGGCCGGTCGCAAACAGCAGTGGAATGGCCGTCACGAGGCCCCGACAGAGTGCCGATCCACGCATCGAAATCCGCTCCGGTGGCTGTATTCCAGACCCCTACATCTTGTGCCGGTTTCGCCGCTCTCAACCGCGCGCCGGCGACCCGGCCAATCGCGGCAAAAACGCGGAAAATTTCCACATTTTCGCGATAAACGATTGATGTTTATCAGAAAAACAACTGCTTGACCCGAACCCTTAACGGGCGTAACGTCGCCTTCCGTCGCGTTCACAACATCTAGTGGTGGCCCGGACGGCATGAACCCAACCACTTGGGTTTCTGTGACAGTCAGACGGCAGCTCCCCGGGGACGGGATGGCGGCCAGCCGGGCGCACACGAAGACCCAGGCTTGAGTTCAGGCGAGGTGGCCGCCACGGGCGTGCTTTTCCCGGATTCCGGGGCTGAATGATGGGCGCGGACAAGAAGAAACGCACGGGCAAACGCACTTTGGGAGGCAGTACATCGATGAGCACGGTTCGCCTGGAGGCGGTGTCCCGGGGCGAGGCGGAGGTCCCGCTTCAGCCTGCGTCGTACGACATCTGGGACAAGAAGTACCGCCTCAAGTCCAAACGGGGCGAGCCGGTCGACGGCAGCATCGACGAGACCTACCAGCGCGTCGCCCGCGCCCTGGCCGATCCCGAGGCCACCGCGGAGAAGCAGAAGTACTGGTACGAACGCTTCCTGTGGGCGCTGCGCCGCGGGGCGATCCCGGCTGGCCGCATCACGTCCAACGCCGGCGCGCTCGAGCACAAGCCCGCCACCAGCACGATCAACTGCACCGTGTCGGGCACCATCCCCGACTCGATGGACGGCATCCTCGAGAAGGTCCATGAGGCCGGGCTCACGCTCAAGGCCGGCTGCGGCATCGGCTACGAGTTCAGCACCCTGCGCCCGCGCGGCGCCTACGTGTCCGGTGCCGGCGCCCACACCTCGGGCCCGCTGTCGTTCATGGATATCTACGACAAGATGTGCTTCACGGTGTCGTCCGCCGGCGGCCGCCGCGGCGCGCAGATGGGCACCTTCGACGTCGCCCATCCGGACGTCAAGGAATTCGTGCGGGCCAAGCGCGAGGACGGGCGCCTGCGCCAGTTCAACCTCTCGCTGCTGATCACCGACGAGTTCATGTCCGCGGTCGAGTCCGACGCCGACTGGCCGCTGGTGTTCCCGGTCAACGTCAAGGAAAAGGACGACGTCGACCTCGGCGATCCCGCCCAGGTCGTATGGCGCGAATGGCCCACGCGCGAGAACTACGTCAGCCGCGAAGACGGCCTGGTGGCGTGCCGGATCTACGGCCACCTGCGCGCGCGGCACCTGTGGGACATGATCATGGTCTCGACCTACGACTACGCCGAGCCCGGGTTCATCCTCATCGACCGCGTCAACGAGATGAACAACAACTGGTGGTGCGAGAACATCCGCGCGACCAATCCCTGCGGCGAGCAGCCGCTGCCGCCGTACGGTTCCTGCCTGCTGGGCTCGGTCAACCTGACCAAGTTCGTGCGCGACCCGTTCGGCCCGCGCGCGCGCTTCGACTGGGACGAGTACCGCGAAGTGGTGCGCGTGTTCACGCGCATGCTCGACAACGTGGTCGAGATCAACGGCCTGCCGCTGGAACAGCAGCGCCACGAGATCCTGTCCAAGCGCCGCCACGGCATGGGCTTCCTCGGGCTGGGCTCGACCCTGACCATGCTCAAGCTGCGCTACGGCGGCGCCGAGGCCTGCCAGTTCACCGAGGAGGTGAGCCGCGAGATGGCGCTGGCGGGCTGGGAGGTGGCCTTGTCGCTGGCCGAGGAGAAGGGCCCGGCGCCGATCATGCTCGAGGAGTTCGAGGTCACGGCCGAGATGCTGCGCAAGCGCCCCGAGATGGCGCGCGACGGCTGGAAGCTCGGCCAGAAGATCCCCGGGCGCCTGCTCCACGTGCGTTACAGCCGCTACATGCAGCGCATCGCCACGGTCGCGCCGGAGCTGGTCGACAAGCTGGCCGAACTCGGCCCGCGCTTCACCCACCACAGCTCGATCGCGCCCACCGGCACGATCTCGCTGTCGCTGGCCAACAATGCCTCCAATGGCATCGAGCCCAGTTTCGCCCACAGCTACAGCCGCAACGTGATCCGCGAGGGCCGCAAGACCAAGGAAAAGGTCGAGGTCATGAGCTTCGAGCTGCTGGCCTACCGCACCCTGATCAACGGCGCGGCCCGGCCTTACGCCACCGACCCGGACGAGAAGCTGCCCGAGTACTTCGTCGCGGCCGACGACATCTCCCCGAAGGAGCACGTGGACATCCAGGCGGCGTCGCAGAAGTGGGTCGATTCGTCGATCTCCAAGACCGCCAACGTCCCCACGGATTACCCCTACGAGGACTTCAAGGACATCTACCGCTACGCCCACAAACAGGGCCTCAAGGGCTGCACCACCTTCCGCTTCAACCCCGCCGCTTTCCAGGGCGTTCTGGTCAAGGAACAGGATCTCGAGAACACCACCTACCGTTTTGAGCTGGAGGACGGTAGTGTTGTGGAGGTCAAGGGAAATGACGAGATCGAGTACGACGGCGAGGTCCACACCGCCGCCAACCTGTTCGATGCCCTCAAGGAGGGCTACTACGGCAAGTTCTAGGCTTTTTCCCTGGGACCCCGCGACCGCAACTGCCAACCGAAGAACCAGAAACCGGAGGGGTAGCATGAGTACCGAGCAGAACAGCATGTTCGCCAACATCGGCTCCACCTTTGAATCGGTGGTCGAGAAGGCGCAGGAAGTGGGTCATGCGGCGGCGGCGAAGGCCGGCACCGCGGTGTCCGACGCCAAGGCTGCCGTGGGCAAGGCGACCGAGGTGGTGGCCAAGAAGGCCACGGCCGCCAAGAAGGCGGTGGTCAAGACGGCCAAGAAGGCCCAGGCCGGCGCCAAGAAGGCGGTCAAGAAGGCCAAGTCCACCGCCAAGAAGGCGGTAGCCAAGGCCAAGAAGGCCGTTGCGCCGGCGAAGAAGAAGCCGGCCAGGAAGGCGGCCAAGAAGGCCAAGCCAGCCAGGAAGACGGCCAAGAAGGCCGTCCGGAAGACCAGCAAGAAGCCGGCCCGGAAGCCGGCGAAAAAGGCCGCGAAGAAGTCGGCCAGGAAGTCGGCAGCCAAGCGTCCGGCCAGGAAAGCCGCGCGCAAGAAGGCCCGTCGCAAGTAGGTCCGCTGTACGCGGGCCCGCTGGTTGAGGTATTTCGCGTATCCCGGACGTCGGCGCACCGCAAGGCCGCGCCCGTCCGGGATCACCCGCCCGAAGGACCGGGTGGGCGTGCCCCTGCAGGAGCGCACCCCGGCTTTCACCGGGGCAGGCCCTTGTGCGCGGCCGCGACACCACGATCCGCCCCGCCTCCGCGGCGGGGCCGCCACCGCCCGCGATCCGGGCAGCAACTCGCCGGCCCTCCGGCGCCCTGAACCACCGGCGCGCCCGACGCGCCATGCGAGAGCCGTACATGGCCATCAAGATCAGCAAGAAGATCAAGGGCTACACCGTCGCGTCCGCCGACGACAAGACCAAGCCCGCCATCCCGGTCGCGCCCGAAGCCGAGGAACACCTCGAGCTGCCGAAGGCCGAAGTGATCCAGATGCACGAGAAGGTCGAGCGACCCGACGTGCTCATCGGCAGCACCTACAAGATCAAGAGCCCGCTGTTCGAGCACGCCCTGTACACCACGATCAACGACATCGTGCTCAATCCCGGCACCGAGTACGAACTGCGCCGCCCCTTCGAGATCTTCATCAACTCGAAGAACATGGACCACTTCCAGTGGATCGTTGCGCTGACCCGGATCATGAGCGCCGTGTTCCGCAAGGGCGGCGACGTGACCTTCCTGGTCGAGGAGATGAAGGCCGTGTTCGACCCGCGCGGCGGCTATTTCAAGGCCGGCGGCGTGTACATGCCCAGCATCGTGGCCGAGATCGGCGCGGTGGTCGAGGATCACCTCAAGATGATCGGCATGATCGTCGATCCCGAGATGTCGCTCGAGCAGAAGAAGCTGATCGCGGAAAAGCGCGCCCAGTACGACGCCCGCGCCAGGAAGAAAGCGACGCCGGCTGAGCCGGCGCCGTCCCGGCGCAAGCCGGGATCCGGCGTCGCGACGAACGCCGCGTCCGACGCCACGCCCCTCACGGACGATCTCGCCGGCGCCGGCGCCGAATCCGCATCGGCCGACGACGACATCCTCACGATCACGTCCGAAGGCTCGTTCCCCGCGAGTGCCTCGATGTGCGGCAAGTGCAACGCCAAGTCCGTGATCATCATGGACGGCTGCGCTACCTGCCTAAATTGCGGCTACTCGAAGTGCGGCTGAGCCTGGGCCGCGTGCGCCGCGCGCCGGCGATCCCTCGCCGGCCGCGGGCGGTGCCCGGCTCGCGCTAGCCCAGCGGCGCGTGGCGGATGACCTGGCCTGGCGTGGGCGCCGGCCAGCCCGCCTCCTTGGCCGTGCGCACGATCGCCTCGTTGGTATCGAAGTACACCTGCCAGTAGTGGTCGGTGTGCGTGTACGGACGCACCGCGATCACCGGGCCGACCAGGTTGAGGTCCAGCAGGCTGACTTCCGGCGCCGGGCTCGTGGCGACGTTGGGGATCTTCGCGACCGCGGCCTTGAGGCGCGCGATGGCATCGAGCGGATCGACGCTCCCGGCCAGCTGCGCCGTGCGCTCCACGCGCCGCGCCGGCAGCGCCGAGTAATTCTGGATCGTGTCGCCGAAGACCTTGCCGTTGCCGACGATGGTCATGACGTTGTCCGGCGTGACCAGCGTGGTGCCGAACAGGCCGAGCTCGTGCACCGTGCCGGTGATGCCGCCGACGCTGACGAAGTCGCCGACCTTGATCGGGCGCAGGATCAGCATGAAGGCGCCGGCGGCGAAGTTGCCCAGCATCCCGCTCCAGGCCAGGCCAATGGCGAGGCCGGCGCCCGCGAGCAGGGCGGCGAAGGAGGTGGTCTGGATGCCGAAGTAGCCGAGGATGCCCAGCACCAGGGCGATGTTGAGGGCGACGGCGACGATCGAGCCCAGGTACTTGGTCAGGGTCGGGTCGACGTGGTTGCGGTTCATCGCCGCGCTGATCAGGGCGATGACGCGCCCGATCAGCCAGCGGCCGATGATCCAGAAGGCGATCGCGGCGAGGACCTTCACCCCGAGCTCGATCGCGGTCGTGCTGAGGAATTCCCGGATGGCTTGCGGGTCCATGGTGCTGCTCCTGTGTGGTCGTGGCTCGATGGGCGTGGCCGGCGGTGCGCGCCGGTCATCCGCACACATCTACCGCTTTGCCACGCGCGGTTCAACCGCGGGACTGTAGCCAAGTGTGCCTGCACGCCCGGCCAGCGCGGCGCGCAAGCTTCCGTGCGCGGTGCCGATCGGGGATGATCACCGCCATGCGCAAGCCCTGGAACTGGCGGCACTTGCTCGCTGCGCTGCTGGTCCTGGCGGCGCTGCCGCCGCTGTTGCGCAACAGCGAATGGCGCCCGCTCGACGCCGCGGCGCGCGCGGCCGCGCCCGGCGCCCACGTGCAGCTCGGCGAAGGCTCGGTCCATTACCAACAGGCCGGGCCGGTGGACGGGCCGCCGGTGCTGCTCGTGCATGGCTTCTCGGTCCCCTCGTACATCTACGACCCGACTTTTGACGCGCTCGCGGCGGCGGGCCATCGCGTCATCCGCTACGACCTGTATGGCCGCGGCAGTTCCGACCGGCCGCGCGGCGCCTACGACATCGCGCGCTACACGCGCCAGATCGACGAACTGCTGGACGCACTCGGGATCCCAGGGCCGGTGGACCTGGTCGGGCTCTCGATGGGCGGCGTGATCACGGCGAGCTACGCCGCCGAACACCCTGCCCGCGTGCGGCGCCTGGTTCTGATCGATCCCATGGCCACCGCGCGCGAGATCGGGCCGCTGCGCTGGCCGCTGCTCGGGGAGTACCTGTTCCGGGTTGCGGTGCTGCCGGGCATGGCCGCCGGGCAGGCGAGCGACTTCGTGCATCCGGAGCGCTTCCCGGACTGGAGCGAGCGTTATCGGCCGCAGATGCGCTATTTCGGCTTCGGTCGCGCCATCCTCTCGACGCTGCGCGAAGTCGCGACGCGCGATCCGCTGCCGGCCTACCGCGCCGTCGGGGCGCAGCAGCAGCCGGTGCTGCTGGTGTGGGGCGAGCAGGACCAGACCGTGCCCTACGCGCTCAGCGCCGCGGTGCGCGAGGCGCTGGGCCCGCACCAGTTCCTCGCGGTGGCGGATGCCGGCCACCTGCCGCACCTGGAACGGCCGGAGATCGTTGAGCCGGCGTTGCTGGAATTCCTGCGCGCGCCCTAGGCCGGCGCCCACGGGGCGGTTGCGCCCGCGCACTTGCCGGTTAGAATGGGCTTGTTGCGTTGCAGCATGCGATGCGCGCGCCTGGCGCCGCGCGGTCCGCAGCGCGCGCGAGTACGCGCCGCCTGCGCGCCCATCCCCAGGAACCGAAGCCATGGCCAAGCCAGCCCGCAGCAAGGCGCGATCCAAGCCCCTCAAGATCGACCTCGCGCTGCAGGGCGGCGGCGCCCATGGCGCCTTCACCTGGGGCGTGCTCGACCGCATCCTCGAGGAACCCGGCCTGCAGATCGAAGGCGTGTCGGGCACCTCGGCCGGCGCGATGAACGCCGCGGTCCTGGTGCATGGGCATGCGCGCGGCGGCGTCGATGGCGCGCGCGAGGCGCTCGAGGCCTTCTGGCGCAAGACTTCGGATGCGGCGCGCTTCAGCCCGTTCCAGCGCAGCCCGCTCGACGTGCTGCTGGGCCGCTGGACCCTCGACCACTCGCCGCTGTTCGTCGCCGCCGACCTGATGTCGCGCGTGCTCTCGCCCTACGACTACAACCCCTCGGGCAGCAATCCCCTGCGCGAGATCCTGGCCGAGACGGTCGATTTCGCCCACCTCGCCGACAGTCCGATCAAGCTCTTCGTCACCGCCACCAGCGTGCGCACCGGCCGCGGCCGGGTGTTCCGCAACGCCGAGCTCACGCCCGAGGTGCTGCTCGCCTCGGCCTGCCTGCCGACCATGTTCCAGGCGATCGAGATCGACGGCGACTTCTACTGGGACGGCGGCTATTCCGGCAATCCGACCATCACGCCACTGGTGCGCGAGTGCGATTCGCAGGACACCATCCTGGTCCAGATCAACCCGATCGAGCGCGCGGAAACGCCGCGCACCGCGCGCGACATCCTCAACCGGCTCAACGAGGTCTCGTTCAACGCGGTCCTGCTCAAGGAACTGCGCATGATCGCGCTGCTGCGCCGGATCGCGCACAAGGGCCAGGACGAAAGCGCGCGCTGGGCCGCGATGCGCGTCCACCGCATCACCAGCGAGGTGATGCAGGACCTCGGTTACTCGTCCAAGCTCAACGCGGAGTGGGCCTTCCTGACCATGCTGCGCGACGAGGGACGCAAGGCCGCCGAGGCCTTCTTCGCCGCCCACCGCGGCGATCTCGGGCGCCGCTCCACGCTCGACCTCGACACCGTGCTCGAAGGCGTCTGAGCCATGGGCCTGCTCGGGATACTGCTTGGACTGGCGCTGCTGATCTGGCTCGCGTTCCGCAGCTGGAGCGTGCTGCTGCTGGCGCCGGTGGCGGCGCTGCTGGCCGCCCTGTTCGGCGGCGAGCCGCTGCTCGCGCACTGGACCCAGACCTTCATGGGCAGCGCGGCGCGCTTCCTCGCCCAGTTCTTCCCGCTGTTCCTCCTCGGCGCCCTGTTCGGCAAGCTGATGGAGGACAGCGGCTCGGTCTCGACCATCGCGCGATACATGACGCGGCGGCTGGGGCAGGAGCGCGCGATCCTGGCGGTGGTGCTGGCCGGCGCGATGGTCACCTACGGCGGTGTCAGCCTGTTCGTCGCCTTCTTCGTCCTGGTGCCGATGGCGAGCGAGCTGTTCCGCGCCGCCGCGATCCCGCGCCGCCTGATGCCGGCCGCGATCGCGCTGGGCACCTCGACCTTCACCATGTCGGCGCTGCCAGGTACCCCGGCAATCCAGAATGCGATCCCGATGCCCTTCTTCGGCACCACGCCGTTCGCGGCGCCGGGCCTGGGACTGATCGCGTCGCTGATCATGTTCGGCTTCGGCATGTGGTGGCTGCGCCAGGCGGAAAACGCCGCGCGTCGTGCCGGCGAGGGCTACGGCGAATCCGTCGCGATGCAGGCGGCCGCGGTCGTCCAGGACGAGGCCCTGCGCGAGCGCGCTACCGTCGCGCGCGAGTTCGATCCCGCCGAGATCGGCCATGGCGGCCATGCACCGGCCGAGTTGCCGCCCTTGCTTGCGGCACTGCCGCTGCTGGTGGTGGTGGCGGTGAACCTCTCGATGTCGCTGCTCGTGCTGCCGGCCCTGGATCTCGACTTCCTGGCCGAGCCGCGCTGGGGCGGCACGACGCTGTCGGCCGTGGGCGGCGTGTGGTCGGTGGTGACCGCGCTGGCCTGCGCGATCCTGGCCGTGGTCCTGATCAACCGCAAGCGCCTGCCGTCGCTGCGCCAGACCATGGATGCCGGGGCCAACGCCTCGGTATTGCCGGCGGTGAGCGTCGCGAGCCTGGTCGGTTTCGGCGCGGTAGTCGCGGCGATGCCGGCCTTCGAGGTCGTGCGCGATGCGGTGCTCGGCATCGGCGGCGGGCCGCTGGTCTCGCTGGCGGTCGCCACCAACGTGCTGGCAGCGCTGACCGGTTCCGCGTCGGGCGGCCTGACCATCGCGCTCGACGCGCTGGGGCCGACCTTCCTCGCGCGCGCCGGCGAGATCGGCATGGACCCGGCGCTGTTGCACCGGGTCGCGGTGATCGGCTCCGGCACGCTGGACAGCCTGCCGCACAACGGTGCCGTGGTCACGCTGCTGGCGGTGTGCGGCTGCACCCACCGCGAGAGCTACAGGGACATCGTGATGGTCGGCATCGTCGGCGCGATCGTCGCTCTGGTGGCGGTGATCGTGCTGGGCTCGACTTTCGGTTCGTTCTGATCGGGTACCGTTCCCCGCGCCGCTCGCCCGCGACGGCCGGGGCAGTGTCAGCCGGGTGATCCCCGGGGGAGCGTGGCAGGTGGGGACGCAAGCATGGGTGCGCTCGCTGGTCCTGGCGATGCTCGCGTGCCCGACAGGCTCTGGCGCGGAACAGGCGGACAACCCGGCGAGTTCGGACTACGCGCGTCCGCAACGCCTGGTCGAAGTCGAACCCGGGCGTCGGCTCAATCTGTACTGCATCGGCGAGGGCTCGCCGACCGTGATCTTCGATTCGGGCCTCGCGGAACCTACCAGCACCTGGTTCCAGGTGCAGCCGCGGGTCGCGAAGCAGTCCCGTGCATGCAGCTACGACCGCGCCGGCAGCGGTTTCAGCGACGCGGGCACGCGCGCGGGATCGAGTGCCCACATCGTCGACGACCTGCGGCGCTTGCTGGCCAAGGCGGAGATCGAGCCACCATACGTCCTCGTCGGCCATTCTTACGGCGGCATGAACGTGCGCCTCTACTACTACCTGCATCCGGATGAGGTCGCCGGGATGGTGCTGGTCGATCCCTCGCACGAGGACCAGGCCGAGGGCTATCGAATGCTCTCGCCGCGTGGCTATACGCGCGCGCAGTGGCGGGCCTTGGGCGATCCGGGGATCGCGACCCGGCGCGAATGCGTGGAGGAGGCTTCGCAGGGATTCGAGCCGGGAACCGAGGCCTATCGTCGCTGCATCTTCGATGCCCCCAGCCAGATGCCCCCGGTGCTGCAGCGGGCCTATCTGGCCATGCAGCAGCGGCCCGCATTCCACCAGGCACAACTGACCGAGGAAGCGTCGGTGTTCGCGGCCAGCGCCGAGCAACTCCAGGCGGCGCGCCGCAGCTTCATGAACCTGCCGGTCATTGTGTTGACGCATGCGCCCGACACCAGCCCATTGCGCGACTGGGAGACGCCAGCCTTGCGCAAGGCACGCACCGCGATGTGGCACAACCTGCACGCGGGCCTTGCCGACGCCTCGGCGCGCGGCGAGCACCGGGTGGTTGCGGATTCCGACCACGCCATCCAGTTGTCACAACCCGCTGCGGTGGTGGCTGCCACCATCGAGATGGTCGACATGGCGCGCCACGCGCCCTGAATGATTCCGCCGCACCCCGTGGGTGCCCGCGCGCCATCGCCGTGCGATACCGCTGCGCGGCGGCTCGCAAATCGGTCGCTTTCGGGTTAGCATGTGGAATGGATGCATTACGCATCCACCGGAGCATCTCCCGTGACCATCACCCTGACCCTCAAGCAAGTGCCCCTGCCGATCGCCGAGGGCTTGCGACGACGCGCTGCGGCCAACCGTCGTTCACAGCAACGCGAGCTGCTGTTGAT